>Ga0302132_10002033_pt1 | contig 11709 bp, 9 predicted proteins | sample CB9_321_MG_FD_203113 | JGI IMG/M metagenome (GOLD analysis project Ga0302132, IMG submission 203113) | Marine microbial communities from Western Arctic Ocean, Canada - CB9_32.1 | ecosystem: Environmental > Aquatic > Marine > Oceanic | place: Canada: Western Arctic Ocean | collected 2017-09-19
GCCCATACGGCAACACCAATCCTGCCCGGACGCCAGAAACGTCTGCCCACAAGCAGGTCTTCATCTACGAACACGATCCTCAGAATCGCTCGTTTTCCCGCGAATTCCAGCAGCCCGGGAACTGCTGACAGTTCGACAGCTTCCGGCGTGGGAACGGATTCGACGCCGGCTGATGCGGGAGCCAACGCCTGTCCTTCCGGAATCGTCGTGATCGATGCTGTTGATGTTTCTACTGCTTCATCTTCCGTCTGCGCGACCTCATCGAGTGCCGCCGTGTAGGCCGCTTCACGCTCTTCACGCAGCTCGCGGGCGTTTCGACGCCAGCGTAATAGACGCCCCAGAGACACGACCATGGCCAGCAGGACCAGCAGGCCCCAGAAGGCGAAGAAGATGGGAGTTGTCAGATTCATGGGAGTCTCTCCAGCAGTCAGGTTTCGCTCGAAAGCGAACGTCGACGGCTAATGCCGTTTCTGGATTCAGCACTAGCTGCGTTGGCTGCTCTGAAGGATTCTAAGAATGAGAAGCGTGCCGATCAGTTCGCAGACAACTCCGCCGATCGTTGCTGTGCGTCCCATGTCCGAGGCCATGAGTCGCGGAAGATAGGTCGGATCCTGAAACGAGAAAAAGATGATAATAAGGGGAGGTAGAACGAGCATCAGGATGGATGTCCAACGACTTCCGACGGTTGCCGCTCGCAGCTTTCCAAGAAACAGAAGCCGGTCACGAATCGTCTCCGACAGCCGTTCCAGCACGCTGATCAGGTCGCCACCAGTCTGCTGATGCACGGACAATGCGGTCACCAGAATATTCAACGTGATAATGCCGGTACGGCGAGGCAGTTCGCGTAACGCATTGGGCATGTCTTCGCCCATCCTCATGCGATGCGAGCAGTCCGTCAGTTCATTGCCAAGTGGCGCGGGTGTGTCAGCAGCGACAAGTTCCCAGCACTGTTCAATACTGCGACCGGTTTTTGCAGCTCGAGCCAGTTCATCGATCATGGCCGGAAGCTGATCCATCATCTGCTTCCGACGCCGCTGACGCAGGCCGGTTACCACAACAAGCGGTGCGATCGCGCCAACAACACCGCTCACCGCCGCCGACAGTGGATTCTCCAGCGTGACGAGCACGACTCCGCCCAGGACGACGCCAGAAAACAGGCACAACGTCAGCATCAACGACGGCCCGATCCCGACTCCCGACTGAATCATCAGATCGTCGAACCAGGTGTTGATCGAATTGCCGATTCCCTCTTCGTCGTTGACCGCGAACGACTCGTTGTCGCGCAGAATGTCCGAGAAGGCCGGCAGTGGATCGATGTGTTGTCGCGTGAATCCCGTTGACATGGTCAACTCCGACTTTGAAGTAATCGCTGACTATTCCTGCCGATACTGATTCGGTTGCAATTCGCGGGCATCAAACAGGTCGGCAGGGAGTTCGAATCCGGAAGCAGCCAGACGCTTTAGCACGGACGGTTCGTGGCCGGTCGCAAAGAACGATCCAATGGCACGCCCATTGGAGTCCGTACCCTGCATGCGGTACACGAACACGTCTTCGATGATGTAAACGCCGTTGCGACACCCACACAGCTCCGAGATACGAGTGACCTTTCTTTCGCCAGTCGAAAGACGAGTCATATGCACCAGCAACTGCACGGCCGAGGCGATGTATTGCCGGGCCACCTGGGTCGGCAGCTCGACGCCGGACAGGGCGATCATCATCTCGAGGCGGTCCAGTGCATCACGCGTATCATTCGCGTGCAGCGTACTCATCGAGCCATCGTGGCCGGTGTTCATGGCCTGAAGCATTTCTAATACCTCACCACCGCGGGCTTCGCCCACCAGGATACGGTCAGGTCGCATTCGCAGACTGTTCTTGAGCAACTCTCTCTGATCGATTTCACCCATGCCTTCCACGTTGGAAGGACGCATCTCCAAAGAGACGACATCGGGCTGCTGGAGCTGAAGTTCGGCTGTCTGCTCGATCGTGATGACACGTTCGGTGACGGGGATAAAACGGCTCAGGTTGTTCAATAGCGTCGTCTTGCCGGCACCGGTACCACCGGAGACCAGCAGATTCAGTCGACCACGAATCGCCATGACCAGAAAGTCAGCCATTTCCGGGGCCAGCGCTCCCATTGACACCATATCCTCAAACAGCAGGGATCGCGTCTTGAATCGTCGAATGGAAACTGTCGGACCGTTCAATGCAAGCGGCGGAATGACCGCGTTCAGACGTGAGCCATCCGGGAGCTTGGCGTCGACCATCGGCGAGACTTCGTCAATACGCCGGCCAGCTCGACCGACAAGTCGGTGAATCAGACGCAACAGATGTGCTTCATCAGCGAATCGAACATTTGTGGGCTGCAGAATTCCGTCGCGTTCCACAAAGATCCGATCCGGCCCGTTGACCAGGACATCGGACACGGCTGGATCGTTCATGAGCGGTTCGAGCGGCCCGAAACCGTAGATCTCGTCCATGATCTCACGGACCATGACTTCGCGCTGCTCGGGCGCGAGGCGTACTTCGTCCATCGAGCACAGGTGTGCTGCCAGAGACCTTAACTGCTGACGGAGTTCCTCTTCCGGGAGCTGTCCGGCTTTGGACAAATCCAGAGCGTCAATCATCCGTCGATGCAGTTGAGTCTTGAGTCTCTGAAACTGCATCTGCTGATCCACAGTCGAGACGGGAGCGGCGGGGGCTTCGGCGACCATTGTCGGCCTCATTTGTCAGTAGTAAGTTGTCACTAATCAATAATGACTGGGCAGGTGTCATCAGCCGGTGTGACCAATAACATATGACCAATCGCCAGCGAGTCAGTGTGTCAATCGCAGCTTGTAGACATAACGATTCGCCAGTTGCTCTGGCGGGAGCTTTGTTTTCGTGTCATCCGCGAGAATCGCTGAGCGAGTTGTCAGAACTCCCGGCTGAAACACGATTTCGCATGTGCCGCTGTCGTGGGTGATGTTAAGAATGCGTCCAGCGGCAAATTGCGTGCACCGAATCCGGCCTCCGGAATGACCTGCGGACGTGAATTCGTCATACAGCAGGACGATCCGGCACTGACCGATGAGATCGGGGAGTTCGCCGGAAACACTGCCGGGCATACCGTTGACTGTCTGAAAATCACGCAGCCCGCCGTCAATTCTCAATTGCGTGCGACCATCAGGCAGATCGTCCAGGTTCCATCCCGTGGCAATCTGACGTGCCAGTCTTTTGAGCGTGGTCTGCGGCTGCGGCACGATCACATGAGCATTCGCCTCATCCTGTTGCCGCGACAGGCGTAACGTGATCTCTGGGATCCCATCCGCTTTGCGCGAGACTTTGCCTGTTGATTCGTCATAACGAAACTCGTCCCGCCCGGCCCGTTGATCAATGGAAGTTCGCCATGACTCCAGCGGACTGTCCTCCGGAGCTGTTCGATGAATCGCAATGGGCAGAATGGGAATCGGCGCCCCATCAAGTGGTTCAAATCCAGGAATCCGGTTGTCGATGGTTGCTTCCGCCTGTGCGGCAACATCAGCACCGTCAATTCCGGTGAGGCCGTTAAAGAACGTGACGACCGGGTTACCCAGTGCTCGCGTGTGCCGAGCCCGAACAACAACACTTGTCGGTGCGCGACTGGTCTCGACAAAGATGACTTGACCTGTCCGTTTCTGCTTCAGGAGTCGCCCGAATCGGATATCTCCATCCGGAGATCCGTCTAACAGCACTCGCTCTCCAGAGATCCGGCAGATGGCTGCGATATCAACGGCTGCCTTTCGAGATCGTTTGAAGTTCTGCTTTGCATCCGCACTGGTGCGCAGCAGGTCGTCGTTCACCAGGTGCCGTCCGGCTCCTAATGCAGCGGATTCGGCGGCAGTCAGTAATTCTGCGTGGGCGGTCTGAAGCCAGAGACGGTCCAGTATCAATCCGACGGCCGAGATCACCACAACCAGCGCCATCATCACTGCCGGAGCCAGGCTGCCTCGGCGTGAGTGAGGAAAGAACTGTTGTCGTGGTGAGAAACCCTGCCGCATCTCGCTGGCTCCCGTGCCGTGGATGATCATTAACGACGAGTAACGCTCAAGTGGGGACGCATAAACAAACCGACAACGCGCGGTTTCGCATCCCTGGCAAACATATGCCACGAACCATGTCCGCGACGTGGCAAATCCTCAGGAACTGACATGGCCAGCCTCGTTCGGGCTGAGTCTGCCGAAACATGACCCTGAAACGCACAGCGGCCCGGTTGGAAACCGGGCCGCTGGATGAAGCCTTGACGTGTCATGACTCGCTTTGCCTCAACGTCGTGCCCCTGGATTCAACCGCTCCTGACCAGGTGGTGGTCCCTGCGGAAGCGTGCCGGGCTGTGGAGTCAATTGCGGTGACCAGACACCGTTTGGCTGCTGTCCGCCGGGGCCAACGGGCGGTCCGTAGCCAGGTTGCCCGTTGGCGGGCGCGGCACCAGGAACACGAGGAGCATACTGGTCGAACGTAAATTGCGAGGAACCCGGAACATTGTTCACAAAGCTCAGCGATTGACGGCTTCCCCGTCGCCAGATGTTAGTAGTGAATCGATCCGGCTCTGGTTCTTCTGGCTCTTCAGGAACGGGCGGCAACTGCAGCAGTTCCTCCAGTGTCGGCCGGTCCGGGTCAGCGACCTGTACAGTGGCCCTTCCCGACATGTCGCGTGTGTAACTAAGACTCAGTTTTCCCGTATTGAGTGCCAGTTGCAGCAGAGCGGCATCGTCCTTCCGGACTTCCACGGTGACGGAATTGCGTGAGGCTTCCAGGTCGGACTGGACGAATGACCGATTAATGGCGATGACTCGCAACCCTTTGAACAGCTTGATCGTCAAACTGCCAATTGACTGGAATCGAGGATCATTTGTTGCATTCGGTGAATAGTAGATATCGACATGATCGCCCGGCTTGATCAACCCTTCGACCATCGCCGACGTTTCAGACTGAACGATAGAAAAGGCCGTGGCCCCATCAGACACTTTCAAAGGAGGCAGTTGCCCCGCCGGATAAAGGTCCGACCCATGGATTAATTCTGTCACCGGAATTCTGTTCTTCACGACACGCCCTTCGAGTGCTTCAACTGCCAGCAAAACGTCACCGACAATTTCATTGGCAGGGGCAGGGCCCATGCCGATGTCGCCTTGTTTGATGACAGTACCGGGCTCTAGCTCGGTAAGCGTCAGCGGCACGTTACGAGTTGTAACGCGCTGTGGTTGTGGCTCTTTCGCGGTCAGTGTCTTCACCAGATAAAAGGTGATCAGCATGCCGATGGCCACAAAGACGAACATCACCATCTTTGCAGGAGTCAGGGTCTTCACTGCTCCGTTCCTCCCAGTGTGTCGGTCTGTGCTCCAGGATCCCTGATTTCGTTGGATCGCATTTGTGTGCTGGAACGCATGACCTGGTAGTGTTGATTTGCAATATGTGTCCGTTGCCGGAAGCGGGCGGACGAATCGTGTGTGTTATTCCCGGATCATCCGGGTCGTTTGATAGAGCTGCCGATTCTTCAGGCTGTACCCAATTGGCCAAAGGAGATCAGGAGACGCGACATTCATATTGACCGCGATGGCCACCGTGACCACATCACCAGTTTTTTGACCGGGATCAACTGCCAGGTCCATCGTCTCCTGCAAGCGTGGAGATAGAACACGGCGCACTTCCTGCTCAACCTGGTCGACCCTGACACCCGGCAGCGTGGCAATTCTGGCGCCTGCCCGAGTCGCCTCGGCCAGCTCAGTCCGTGCCTGAAACAGCAACGCAAATTCAAACAGGCCGGCCAGGATGATGCCAAATAGCGGTAGTGTCATGACCAGCTCGGCGCTGAACATGCCAGACCGCTTTCGGACCTTTTCCAGGCTCGACTGTCGGATGGTATTTATCATGAGTCCGTTGCCACTCGACGTTAGTGGATAAGAGACCTCACATCAGGAACGACTTATCCAACCCACGGAAACTCAGGCAGCCGCCACACGACGATCGCCCATGTTGCAAGTGCGACCGGTACGGCATAGCCCATCGTGCGTCGCCGAGCGCGTTCCTCGACGGTTTCCTTTTTGGGTTTCTGGCCCTTCGGCGTTTTGCCGGTCGCGGTGTATTTGTCCTTCGTCGACATCATCCCACGCGTCAACGAGCTGTAGATCATGACGCCGAAGGTTCCAAAACCGGCACATATCGTGCTGGCAATTAATACCAGGCCTGTCAGTTCAAAGCCGAGCCACATGGCCAGACCACCCATCAGCTTGACGTCACCGCCGCCACCGCCACCGACCATCCACAGGATGAACAGCAGTCCGAAGCCCAGCGCGAAGCCGAGTCCACCCTGAGCCAGTCCTTCCAGACCGTTGAACGTGAGCTGGTACACAATGCCCAGACCGAATACGGGAAGAGTCAGCTTGTTCGGGATCTTCTTGATCCGGATATCCCAGACTGCAGCGGCGATCGTGTACGCGCCAATGCACGTCAAGAAGACGATCAGTTGCACAGTTTGAAGTGTGGTCAATTCAGGCATGATGAGGCTCACAGTCTGAAGGTTCGTAGTGATCGGATTCAGCCGGCCCAATGGGTCGCCACGTGTCAACTGTTGGACTTTGAGCCCTACGAACAGGCGCAGTCCTGCGTCTGAGTTGAACGTAGGTCACGAACCGCGGCAAAGTTCGGCTATCCCGCGCCGGCGCCGCAGCTTTCCTGATCAATTATGCCCTGCCCGGCAGAGTCGTCACGGTCAGGTGGGCGAATCCCGGCAGATGTTGGTGGGGCCTGAAGCGACAAGGTGTTAGAACCGTCACAACCGGGCCATACGGACTCGCTTTAATGACTGCACTCACCAGACTCGCACCTTTCCTGCCCGAGGGCATGCGCCATGTTGACTCGATGCATACTTGCTCTTGTTCCGATCCTGCTGATTCTGGCGGATGGTCGACTTCTTCCGGCGGCCGATGCGGAGTACGTCAAGATGACCGTTACGTATAAGAAGGTTGGTGACCTGCCGGTTCGTGCTGCCGTGTATCGACCGGACGATCAGCGCGTTCGTCCTGTAGTGGTGTGGATTCACGGTGGAGCACTGATCAACGGACATCGTGATGGGATCAGCGGCCGAGTGCGTAAGTACGCCATGGATCGTCAGTTCGCCCTGGTCTCGATTGATTACCGACTGGCTCCCGAAACCAAACTGCCTGGAATCATTGCCGACGTTGAGGACGCCTTTGACTGGCTGCACTCGAAGGGAGCCGAGCAGTTTCATCTCGACCGTTCACGCGTCGCAGTGACTGGCGGTTCGGCGGGAGGCTATCTCACGTTTGTCACCGGCCATCGCATCAAACCGCGACCGCAGGCCCTGGTCGCGTTCTGGGGCTATGGCGATCTGGTCGGAGACTGGTACAGCCAGCCGAGTCCTCATCCCCGGCATAATCGTGTCAAAGTCAGTCGCGAAGAGGCCTTCAAGCAGATCAGCGGCCCGCCCGTGTCGGACTCACGTGACCGCAAAGGCAACGGTGGCCTGTTCTACCTGTACTGCCGTCAGACCGGGTTGTGGCCGTCGCTGGTCACGGATGGCTGGGATCCGCGGAAGGATGTCGAGAAGTTTGCGCCGTACATGCCCGTGCGAAACGTCTCGTCTGACTACCCGCCGACGCTGATGATCCACGGCACGGATGACACGGATGTTCCTCATGAGCAGTCTGTCATGATGGTCCGTGAATTCAAAAGACATGACGTGGAACACAAGCTGATCAGCATCAAGAACGGAGAACATGGCCTGGGTGGTGGTGATCCCGAGAAGATCGATGCGGCTTACAAAGCAGCAGAGAAGTTCCTGGACCGGTACCTTACGGAATGACGTCGGGCCATCAGGTCAGCCAGTCACGAGGACACCCCGAGAAACAGGACACATACGATGAGAGCATTGACGCTGGTACTGGTAACTGCCGCGATCACTGGATTGTTGCATTCCGGGACCGCTTTGGCGGCGGACCCTGTTCGAGTCGGGATCATTGCGATCGACAACTACCAGTCCCTGGCGTTTACTCAGTTGTTTCATAAGCCGCCTGAAGACAATCCCGACCTGCTGGGGCTAAAGGTAATCGCCGCGTGGCCCGGCGGAAGTCCCGACCTGGAAGCGACGATCACTGATGCGGAACGCTGGCGCGAGCATCTGGTGAAAGCCGGCGTCAGCATGGAAGACTCGGTCGATGCGGTCCTGTCGCAGGTTGATACTGTGATGCTGATGACGGCCGATGGTCGGCCGCACCTTCCATTGGCTCGTCAGATTCTCAAGGCGCGCAAGCCGCTTTACATCGGCCGGCCCATGGCGGCATCACTGAAAGACGTGATCGAGATATTCGACTTGGCCAAGCAGTACGACACGCCTGTTTTTTCCTGTTCGCAGCATCGCTACAGTCCCGGCTTCATCGGGATGCGGAATCATGACGAAGTGGGCAAAGTGCAGGGCTGCATGGTCTATGGTGGTTGCCCGATCGAGCCGCATCATCCTGACTTCTTCTGGCACGCGGTCCACAGCTTCGAAACGCTCTATACGATCATGGGGCCAGGAGCCGTCTCGGTCACACGCGCTTACACGCCGGATACGGAACTCGTCACGGCTGTCTGGAAAGACGGACGCATCGGCACCTACCGCGGCATTCGCAAGGGTGCGATCAAGTACAGCGCCCTCGTCTTCGGAGACAAAGGTGTGGCCCCGGCGGGAAAATATGGATACGCCGCGCCCGTGAAGGGTGTCGTCCCGAAGGGCCGCTACATGGGCTACGAAGGCGTCGCGACCCAGATCGCGAAATTCTTCAAGACGCGAAAACTGCCGATCCCACCGGCCGAAACGATCGAACTGTTCGCCGTCATGGAAGCAGCCCACGAAAGCAAACGCCGCGACGGGTCTCCAGTTCTGGTCGAAGAAGTTCTGCAGCGGGCTCGCAAGGCTGTCGATGCTCGTGCGGAGAAGTAAGCGGGAACGACCGCTTAGAGTCTTCCGTCGTCAGGCATGCGCGCCGTGCGCACGCATCGTAGGATGGGCACTCCTGCCCGTCCCGGCACCGGCAATGGACGGGCAAGAGTGCCCATCCTACTTTTGGTTGCGGCTCTGCCGCTTTGGGACAGGGAGTCATGCAAGGATTGCGGCTTTGGCGTCGGCGAGTTCATCGTCGCGGCGGTGGTAGCCGCAGTCATTGATCAGCTTCTCGGCCGCGGCGAGATCGGTGGCGGGCGACTCCCACGGGTACTCGACTTGCTCCTCTCCCTCTTGGGGAGAGGCTGGGAGAGGGGTTCCAAACAACCTTGCCCGATGCAAATGAACATCCGCCATGAACAACGGCATCGGGCCGCGGACAGCGATTTCCCAGGCTTCGTCCAGGTCGCTCTGCGCGCTCTCGGGGCCGGTGTGCGCGCCGGTGAGAAAGCGTTGCCAGACGCAGGTGAGAAGGGCGAGCGGAAGATAGCCCTGATGGCCAGCGCGGCGGAGGCCGGAGACGGCCTGTTCAATTTCGGATTTCGGATTCGAGCCTCCCGCCTCCGCCCCGGCTCCCTCTTTGATTCGGGTTTCGGACTTCGCCAATACCGCCGCGTAGAGCGCGGCGCGGCCCAGGGTGAGGTGGTCGAGGGCAATGTCGAGGGGGCCGAGCTTGCCTGTCATCCACTTGAGCGTCTGCGCCGCGCGCTGAGAGACGGCGCGGCAGGCAGCAATGCAGTCCGGGAGGGAGTGGCTCCCGTCGAGCCGATCCTCAGTGTCGCCTTTCGCTCCGCGAAAGCAGCGATCCGGCGCCTCTTTCGCAGAGCGAAAAGCGACACTCTGCCACGCGGCGCGCTCGGGGGCGGCGAGGAGCAGGTCGCAATACCGGAAGCCTCCTGTCGAATACAGCAGCGGGTAGTCGGGCTGGCTCTCGGCCTGCATTTGCTCGGCCTCGCGGAAGCGCATCTCCGCCTCGACCCGGCGGCCCGCCTGGTGCAGGGTGTCGCCGAGGGTTTCTCGATTGAACCCACGCTGTGACGCATCGCCGCTGCGGTCGGCGTAGGTCACGGACTGCTCGGCGTCCCCCGCCGCCTCGGCCACCTTGCCCAGCGTCAGCTCCAGCTCGCTCAGGTTGCTGGCGCGGGTGGCGGCGCTCTTCCAATTCTCCTGCTTGACGCCCATCTCCAGCGCCGCCCGCATCAGCTCGAGGGCCTCGGTCAACCGGCCCAACGCGCGGAGGTGATAGGCGGCTTGGTTCAGGAGAAAGGCTTGGGCCGGTTCGATCAACGAGGTCGCAATGTCGCTCCACGGGTTCGCGAAGAAGCAGGCAACGGCTCCCAAGTCGGAGCCGAACGCGCCGAGTTTTTTCGTGCTGTAGAATCCGTCGCTTCCCATGCCCTTGTTGATTCGCGCGACGTAAACCTTGTCGAGCGCCTCCTGCTGCAAGCCGGCGTGGCAGCCGTGGGCCACGGCCTGGTAGAGCGGTTGGAGGGCTTCGAGCGTGGGCTGGTCCCCTTCCTGTGTGCTCGCGCAGAGGTGTTCGTAGAGCCGCCGGTGCCCGGCCCGCCATGCCTCAGTCGTTTCGTAGGATGGGCACTCCTGCCCGTCCGCGCTATCTCGACGGGCAGGAGTGCCCATCCTACGTAGTTCCCGCGCGAAGTATTCGCGAATGTGCGGATGCGTGTCGAGCCCGAGCAGTTCGCCGGAGGCAGCGCGGGTGACGGTCAGGAGCTTAGCGCTTTCAAGCGCATCAAGGCTGAAGGTCCAGTCGTCTTCGGCGACATCGGCCAGGGCTTCGGTCAGGCCAGGGATGGCTGGAGCTTTGAGCAGGGCGTCGATGCAGTCGGCGGTGGCCGGGCGGTCGAACAGGCCGAGGAGCCGCAGGATGGCGAGTTCGCGCTGCGACTCGGGGCTGTCGCTGGTCATCCAGTGGACGTAGGCGTCCATGGCGCGGAATGCGTGGCCGCCATCGATTTTTTCGTCGGCCTTCTCAAAATTCACAAGGTCGCGGCGCCGGATGTCGCCGCGGTGGGCGCGTTTGAGGAAGCCGCCCATGATGTGCAGCGTAAGTGCGTGGCCTTTCACGTCTTCCACCAGCGTCTCGAATTCCTTTGCAGTCCCGCTTTCCTGCCTGACGCCGAGCGTCTGGAGCAGATGCACGCCGTGTTCGCGCGACAGGCGCAGGAGTTTTTCTTCTGGCGCGGTGGTCTGCCAGAAGGCTTTCAAGTTAGGGATGGAATAGCGGGTGGTGACGACGCACAGGCCGTGGCTGCTGGCGGCCAGCCCGCTGAGCAGGGCGGTCACCCCTTGGTCGCGCAGTTCGCCGGGCGTGGGCGAAGTGGGCGCGTATTGCAACGGCTCCAGGCCATCCAGAATGAGCAGCGTCCGCCGCTCGCCCACAAGCTGGGCCAGCCGCCGGCCTTTGTCGTGCGCGCCCTCCGCGCTGTCCGCCATCGCCGCGTCGCCGAAGAAGGTGAGCGCCTCACGCAGAAACAAGTCTGAGGAAGCCGCCACTTGCTCGCGAGTCCCCTGGCTGTAGAAGGACCACGCAAAGACCGCATCGCAGCCGGGCCAGTCCTGATGCGCCAGCCCCGCCGCCCACTTCGCCACCAGCGACGTCTTCCCCTCACCACCCAGCGCGACGAAGGTCAGAACGTGGGGGCGTCGATTGGAGTGCGTGGCTGGGGTCGAGCCACGCGAGCCCCCAGTCGTGGATGCGGATTCCGCTGGGGGCTCACTCCGCTCGACCCCAG
>Ga0302132_10002043_pt1 | contig 11693 bp, 11 predicted proteins | sample CB9_321_MG_FD_203113 | JGI IMG/M metagenome (GOLD analysis project Ga0302132, IMG submission 203113) | Marine microbial communities from Western Arctic Ocean, Canada - CB9_32.1 | ecosystem: Environmental > Aquatic > Marine > Oceanic | place: Canada: Western Arctic Ocean | collected 2017-09-19
AGATCAGCGAACCGTTGCAATGGCGCCGCATCATGCGACAGGCCCAACGCGCCGCAAAAATGGCCCTGTTTGCAGATAAACAGATTTGTGTCGGGCACTTTCCAACGCTTCGCCAGCGCAATTCCACCCAAAAACGGCGTCACCCGATCAGCAGAGCCAAGGAGCATATCCACCTTTTTAGGACTCATGGCCGAACGCTGCCCCGAAGAAGAGTTTTCTTTGGCGAAAAAAGCGTTTTCCCAATCATCACAAATTTGACGAAACGCACGATGGGATTGCGATATTTTGCGTAAGGCCTCCGCATATTGCGAAAGGTTCAATCCCGGAAAAGCAAGGTCATCTGCAAACCTCTCGCCCGATCCGTCTGAAATTGAAACAGCGGACCATGCCCGCGACAGCGATCAGAACCACTTGGCAACAAATCCCAACGCCACAGTATCAAACTAGGGCCGCAGAATAAGCTTCCAGTGCGGTCCCGCTAAAGCCCGATAATTAGGGCTGGGTGGCAAGCGTTGAAGGTCAGCGATGGACAATCGGCTTTACCCGCCTTTGTTTAACGCCGGTATAGGCGGAAAGCGGGCGGATTAAACGGTTCGCCGCATTCTGTTCCATGTAATGCGCCGTCCAGCCGGTAATCCGGCTCATCACGAAGATTGGCGTGTACATATCAATGTCGAAACCCATCATGTAATAGGCCGGGCCCGCCGGATAATCGAGATTGGGGTGAATTTTCTTTTCCTTGACCATGATGTCCTCAAGAACATCTTCAATCTCGATCCATTTACGATCATTTTTCCAGCGCGCGAGACCTTCAAGGCAGCCCCGCATCGTCGGCACCCGGCTATCACCCCATTTGTAGACCCGATGTCCAAATCCCATCACGACGCGTTTATTGGCGAAAGCATCGCGCAGCCAGGATTCGGCTTTATCCGGATGGCCAATTTCCAGCAGCATATTCATGACGGCTTCATTAGCACCACCATGGAGTGGGCCTTTGAGGGCACCGATGCCCGCTGTTACGGCGCTATAAACATCTGACATCGTCGACGTCACAACACGCGTGGCAAAGGTCGACGCATTAAAGCTGTGCTCGGCATACAGGATCAGTGAAATATCAAATGCCTTCACCACCTGCTTCGGCGGGACTTCGCCAAAGCACATATTCAAAAAGTTTTCGGAGAAAGAAAGATCGGTACGTGGCGCAATACGACGCTTGCCCTTCCGCAAACGATAGTCGGTCGCGATCATTGTTGGTATTTTTGCCAACAAATTCATCGACCGTTCCATATCAGCTTCGACGGGTTCTCCGCCCCAGGCAATCTCTGTCGTACCGAGATAGCTAACCGAGGTCCGAATAGTATCCATCGGATGGGCGCGTTTTGGAAACTTTTGAATTACGGCCAGATGATCCCGGGAAATTTTGCGGCGGCTGCGTTCGTCCTTCTTGAACGTCCGCAACTGTGTCCGGGTCGGGAGCTGGCCATGCCACAACAGATACGCCACCTCTTCAAAGCAACAATACTCACAGAGGTCCTGCACAGCATAGCCACGATAGGTCAGCGAGTTGGTTTCAGGCATAACCTTTGAGATCGCCGTTTCGTCGACGACAACCCCATCAAGACCTTTATAAATCCGTGGTTCTTTTGCCATCTCGCTTATCCCTCTTCGCGCACTTTGAAGTTAAAGACCGACTGGTCATAATTATTGTAATCCTGATAGCGGATAAGTTCGTACAGTTCTTTCCGGCTATGCATCTTATCGATCAAACCATTTTGAGTGCCGGTCTCGGCAATTTCCGCCAGGCCATCACGTACCGCGCCCATTGCGAGCCGCATCGTGGTTACCGGATAGATCACAAGATTATAACCGAGGTTCTCGAGTTGTTGGGCTGACAACAACGGTGATTTTCCGAACTCTGTCATATTTGCCATCATTGGCACGTCGATCGCCTTGCGGAATATTTCGAATTCCTTCTCCCCTTCCATAGCCTCCGGGAAGATAGCGTCCGCGCCCGCGTCGACATAAGCCTTCGCCCGATCAATCGCCGCATCCATTCCTTCCGATGCCCGCGCATCAGTTCGCGCAAAAAGCACAAAGTTGGGGTCGGTTTTGGCATCCGATGCCGCCATGATCTTCCGCGCCATTTCATCCAAACTGACCAGTGATTTGTTATCGAGATGGCCGCAGCGCTTAGGGTTTTCCTGATCTTCCAAATGGCACCCGGCGATGCCGAGTTCTTCGAGCTCCTGCACCGTGCGGGCAGCACTCATTGGTTCGCCAAATCCAGTATCGATATCAATAATAGCCGGTAGCGACGTCACGCGAGAAATTTGACGACCACGCTGGGTAACCTCAGACAATGTCGTAAGACCGATATCAGGTAGGCCGAGGTCAGCGGAGAGCGCAGCGCCCGAGATATAAACGCCATCGAAACCTTGCCGCTCAATTTCCATCGAAACCAAAGGGGCATGAGCGCCGGGAAACTTGAGGATTTTTCCCGAGTTCAACCCAGCACGGAAACCCGATCGTTTTTCAGCGGCTGATTTAGTTGCAAATAACATCAGAATATTCCTTTTGTATCGCGGGCTGCTGACTCAAGAGTAGCTACATCCAGCACAACATTGATTTGCCGGACTTCTTCAGCGGTCAATTCCGGCAAGCGCTGAACGAGATCAAGAAAACGGTCCTGCTCGATCACGGAGACCAGCCCTTCCGTCAAAGTCCGGAACTTGTGAATATAGTTTTCCCGGGCAAACGGCCGTGCACCATTCGTATGAGCATTCGCAACGGCCAACTCATCCATGATAACCGAGCCATCTTTCAAAGTGATTTCGACGCGCCCGCCAAAGGCTAACTTATCGGGGTCGGTTTCGTGATACCGCGTCGTCCACTCGGCGTCTTCAGCAGTTTCAATCTTGTTCCACAGTCGCACGGTATCTTCGCGTGCCGCCCGCTCAGGCAAATAAGACCGAATATGGTGCCATTCGCCATCCTGCAGAGCGACCGCAAAGATATACATGATCGAATGATCGAGCGTTTCCCGGCTCGCTGTTGGATTCATTTTCTGCGGATCGCCAGCGCCCGTACCAATTACGTAATGAGTATGGTGACTGGTCTGAATAACGATACGATCAATCGCTTCAAAATCACTGATCTGTTCTTTCATCCGAAAGGCCAGATCAATCAGCGCCTGACTTTGATATTCCGCGGAATGCTCCTTGGTGAAGGAGTCGAGAATTGCGCGTTTCGACTCACCAATTTCGGGTAATGGCACTGAATAGATAGCTTCCGGCCCCGACAGAATCCAGGCAATGACACCGTCTTCTCCTTCATAAATCGGAGACGGCCCCCCCTCGCCGCGCATACAGCGATCAACCGCTTCAATCGCCAGCTTGCCAGCATGGGACGGCGCAAAGGCCTTCCAGCTGGAAATCTCACCTTTGCGAGATTGACGCGTCGATGTCGTTACGTGCAACGCTTGCTGTACAGCTTGATAAATTGTCTCGACCGGCAATCCCAACATTGTGCCAATACCCGCAGCGGCAGATGGGCCGAGATGCGCGACATGATCGATTTTGTGTTCATGCAAGCAAATAGACCGCACGAGATTAATCTGAATTTCATAACCGGTCGCCAGACCATTCAGCAATTCTTGACCGGATTTTCCGAGTTGCTGAGCGACCGCCAATAACGGAGGGATGTTATCACCGGGATGCGCATAATCGGCCGCCAAAAATGTGTCGTGATAATCCAGCTCGCGAACTGCTGTGCCGTTGGCCCAGGCCGCCCACTCGGCATCAAACTGCTGATTATTGGCGACGCCAAATACAGTTGCACCGCCATCGCGGGGATGTGCCAATGCCTGCGCACGCGCTGCAGCAGGGGGTGAACGATTGATAGCTGCAATAGCAACAGAAGCGTTATCGATGATCCGGTTCATAATCATGTCGGCGACATCATCATCGACCGGGACTGGATCAACCGCCAGCGCCCCAAGTTTCCAGGCCAACTCGTCTTCGCGGGCTAAATTTTCTTTTGAGGAATAAGTTCTAACCGTATGATTTTTCATAACTATCTTTGTTCTATTTTCTGCCGTATTGGGCAGGATCATACCTGAATGAGGAGGTCGATCAACGACAGCGGCCTAACTGCATTCACTTTGGCAGTCTACGCAGTTGCCGGAGCTCTTCCCCTGTGATGTGATGTCTTTAAATTATGATATAGGAAACCTAATTCTATGATTGTTGAAGAACGCATCTATACCCTTCATCCCGGGAAAGTGCCGGTGTATATGAAGAACTATCAGGCCAAAGGACTGGCTATTCAGGAGCCAATCCTGGGCAACCTTGTAGGCTGGTATTACACCGATTTCGGTCCACAAAATCAGATCATTCATATGTGGGGTTACGACTCCTATGCTGAGAGAGACCGTCGTCGCGCCGAATTAGGTAAAAGCGCCGCGTGGAAAGCATTCCTGCCTAAAATCCTACCCTTGATCCTGCGTCAGGAGAATAAATCTCTTATTCCTGCCCCCTGGTCACCGACAGCTAAATCCTGAAATGGCAAAATACCTGTTACGTCTTTATGACGACCGACTAGGCGCCAAAAAAACACCCGATCAAAGCTATTCGGCACAAAATCGCGTTCTCTATGTCAGCGACGGTATGGCAACTGTTAAAAACAAGTCCACAACAGCCGCAACCCTGTCTAGGAATTCAGCCTGGTACAATGCCAACGAAACATCGGTTTCGGCCGGCGCAGATGGCGCCCATATCCTGCGTTATGAATTGGTGCAGGACACAACGAGTGATAGTGATAATCTCATCTCTGGCGATGGCGTTTCCAGTACCCTGCTCTACCAAGCCGAAGTCGATCTAGTCCCTGGCGATGATTACCTCATTCGCTGCGACCGAGTGGACATTCCACCGAGCGGTATCGCCTATACCCATACCCATCAAGGTCCCGGCATTCGCTGCTTGCTCAAGGGTGGATTTTTAGTCGAAACCCAAGGCCATAAGACATATATCGATGCCGGTGAAGCGTGGTTTGAGGCAGGCCCCGATCCGGTACTTGCCTACGCGCCCGCTGACCGGTCCGGTAATTTCTCACGGGTCATGATCCTGCCTCGTGAACTGCTGGGCAAAAGCTCGATATCCTACGTAAACGCCGAAGATGCGACGAAACCCAAGCTTCAGCGTTACACAATCTTTATCGATGAGTTCATAACAATATGACCGACAACCCAAATCTACGGACTGGTGGCCAGATTCTTGTCGATCAGCTGCGTATTCATGGCGCCGATACGATCTTCTGTGTCCCCGGTGAGAGCTATCTCGCCACACTGGACGCGCTGTTTGATGTACAGAACGATATTAAACTGGTCGTGTGCCGCCAGGAAGGCGGAGCCGCCTATATGGCCGAGGCCTATGGTAAGCTAACAGGCAAACCTGGGATCTGCTTTGTCACTCGTGGCCCGGGGGCAACGAATGCCAGTCTCGGCATTCACACCGCGCATCAGGATTCGTCGCCGGTTATTCTTCTGGTTGGTCAAGTCGGACGCGCCATGATGGACCGCGAAGCGTTTCAGGAAGTTAATTTTCGCGAAATGTACGCGCCTTTGTCGAAATGGGTCACCCAGATCGATGATCCCAACCGCATACCAGAAGTTTTGAGCCGCGCTTTCCATGTCGCGACATCGGGGCGCCCCGGCCCTGTTGTCATTGCCCTGCCGGAAGACATGCAAAAGGAAAAGGCTTCGGTCAATGATGCCGTCCGCTATAAACCGATCAATCCCGCCCCGCCGCCAGAGGCAATGGTTCAGCTCAAAGAAATGCTTGACCAGGCGCAACGTCCTTTCGTCATTCTTGGGGGCAGCGGCTGGACACAAGAATCCTGCAACGATTTCGTTAAGTTTGCGGAGAATTTTGATTTACCGGTTGGCGCCGCTTTTCGCCGTCAGGACCTAATCGATAACCGGCATCCAAACTACGCCGGTGATGTTGGGCTGGGGATTAATCCGCCACTCGCCAAACGCCTTCAGGAAACTGATTTACTCATCGTTGTCGGTGCGCAAATGACCGAAACCATAACCGATGGCTATGAGCGGTTCGCAATCCCCTGCCCTAGCCAAACGCTCGTACATATTGCGGCGGGCCTTGATGAGCTTGCTAGGGTTTACGAACCCGAACTGGCAATCCATTCCGGCATGGCCAATTTTGCAGCCGCGGCTAAGGCACTAAAGGCACCAAACAGCGTTCCGTGGTCCAACTTGACTAGGGCCGCGCGAGCAGACCAGGACGGCAACGTCACAATTCCAGACATGAAAGGCGACGTCGATCTCGGTTCCATCATTCAGTGGCTTGGTGAACGCCTACCGGATGATGCGATTATCGCCAACGGCGCAGGCAATTTTTCGAACTGGGTACACCGCTTCTATCCCTATCGCAGCTACCCGACCGAGCTAGCACCGCAAAGTGGATCTATGGGCTATGGCGTCCCCGCAGCAGTAGCCGCCAAAACAGTGCACCCTGACCGTATCGTTGTCTCGTTCAGTGGCGATGGTGATTTTTTGATGTGCGGACAGGAGATCGCGACAGCCCGCCAATACAATCTCGGGATCGTCTTTGTCGTCGTCAATAACAGCACCTATGGTACGATCCGCATGCATCAGGAAAAATTCTATCCGGGCCGCGTCAGCGGAACCGATCTTATTAATCCAGATTTTGCCGCCCTCGGCAAGGCATTTGGGCTCACCGGTGAAGTCGTCAAACGGACGGAGGAGTTTGCCCCGGCCTTCGAAAAAGCGTTAGAGTCTGGTGGTCCGGCGATGATCGAGATCCGCGTTGAGCAGGACCAAATTTCGCCAAGAGCTACCCTTTCGGGACTACGAGAAGCAGGCTTAGCCGCTCAAAAAGGCTAAAGGAGATTATCATGGATGATGGAGCAATTGCTTTAAAGAACGAAACCTCAACAATTTCACTTAAGCAGAAAGGTGTCTTTCTCGGCGCAGAAATCACCGGTGTAGATCTAACACAGCCCCTTGATGACGCAACAATCGCTGCCATCGGTCAGGCACATGCCGAGCACGGGCTACTGATTTTCCCCAAGCAAAAAATTTCTTCAGAAGACCTTAAGCGTTTCGCGCGCAATTACGGAGATTTGACGGTACATCCGTTCTCAAGCAGCGCCGAAGATGCCCCGGAGCTTATTGTTTATGATCAGAAGGAAGGTAATCCACCGCCACCTACCGATATCTGGCACACCGATGAAACATTTCGTGAATGCCCACCAATGGGCACCGTGCTTTGTTCCAAGATTATTCCCGACGTCGGCGGCGATACTGCTTTCATCAGCATGTCTGCTGTCTATGAAGGACTATCCGACAAAATGCAGAGTTTCCTGTCTGGCCTCGAAGCGGTGCATGATTTCAAGCCCTTCAAAACGCTCTTTCCGGAAACGCCAGAAGGGATTGAACGGCTACGCAAATTTGAAGATCAATATCCTCCCTCGACCCACCCGATCGTGACAGTACATCCTGTGACCGACAAAAAAGTACTGTTCGTAAGCCCGCAATTCACGCTCAAGATCAAAGGTATGGAAGAGGATGAAAGCAATACCATCCTCGATCTCCTATTCCGCAAAACTTACATCCACGAGTATCAGTACCGGCATCGTTGGGAACAGGACATGGTCCTGTTCTGGGACAACCGCTGCGCGCAACATTCCGCAATCCATGATTACTATCCCAAGCGCCGCCTAATGGAACGCGTCACCATCAAAGGAGAACGCCCCGTCGCCGCTAGCGATGCAGTAGATCCATCGGCAGTACGTCGATATCTCAACCCGCCGGTCATGGATTTTGAATCACGACAAAAACGCCAGCACGAACTTTAAACTAACCAAAGGACTATATTGTGGATCTCGGATTAACCGGTAAACGCGCCCTCGTGCTTGGTGCCTCACGTGGCTTGGGACAGGGCATCGCTGAACAACTTGCCTCCGAAGGTGCCGACATCGCCCTCTGCGGTCGCGATGGTGATGCCATGAAGGCGCAGGCCACAGATATCGCAAGCCGTACTGGTCGCGCAATCCGAGCCTATCAAGTTGACCTTACTGATGCCACAGCGGTTGCCACCCTCATCGCTGATGTCACCAGTGATTTCGGTGGTATCGATATTGTTATCAATAATGGTGGCGGCCCACCGCCCGGACCTATCGCAGATGTCGATTTGGATGTCATTGAAAAACAATTCCGGCCAATGGTCCTCAGCCAACTGGAAATTGCCAATGCCTTTCTGCCGGGCATGCGGGAACGCGGCTGGGGCCGTATCCTCATCATTTCAAGCTCAGGAGCTGTTCAGCCAATCCCCGGTTTGGGTATATCCAACACACTACGATCTTCACTAATCGGTTGGGCCAAGACACTTGCTACCGAGGTCGCCAAAGACGGCGTCACCGTCAATGCGATCATGCCCGGTCGCATCCATACTGACCGGGTCGATTCAATTGATGCCAATGCCTCGAAAAATCAGGGTGTGCCGGTAGCGGAAGTCGTCAAAGCCTCGCATGCCACAATCCCGGCGGGCCGCTATGGCAGCGTCGATGAATTTTCCAAAGTCGCTGCATTTCTGGTGAGTGATTGCGCCGGCTATGTCACCGGTGGCTCGATCCGCGTCGATGGCGGTTACATTCGAAGCACTTAACTCAGAACGCCTGTCACCGGATCAAATGCTGTGACAGGGCGTCTTTCTGCCGATAAAGCCGGGGGCGTATCGCAGGGCAGAAACTCACCCTTACCCGCTGCGCCGAGAAATTCGTCACCATCCCAGACTACGTTGCCTCGGGAGATGGTCGTCACCGGCCAGCCTGTCACCTCTTGTCCATCATACGGTGTGTAATCCATTGCATCATGCAGAATAGACTGGGTGATGGTCACCTGTTTGTCCGGGTCCCAAACCGTAATATCGGCATCAGCTCCCACGGCAATCGTTCCCTTTCTGGGGTGCAACCCATAAAGCTTAGCCGCATTGGTCGCCGTCAATGCAACAAACTGTTGATGCGTGATCCGTCCCTTGCCAACACCTTCGGAGAACAGCAAAGGCAGCCGAACTTCCAGTCCCGGTACGCCATTGGCAATCTGTTTGAAATGTGCGTCCTTGCCAGCTTTAAATTTTCCTTCCGGATCATCAAACCGATACGGCGCGTGATCTGAGGAAAATACCTCAAAGAGCCCAGCTTCCAGGGCTTTCCACACGACTTCCTGATTGGCCTTATCGCGCGGTGGTGGGCTACACATATGCTTTGCGCCCTCCTGACCCGGCTTGTCTAAATCATCTTCGGTAAGGAACAGATATTGCGGACAAGTTTCACCATAAACATTGAGACCACGATCTTGTGCCCAACGGATTTGCTCTATCGCTTCACCACCAGACACATGAACAATTAGTATGGGCACATCCACCAACTCCGCGAGCGCGATACTGCGGTGTGTTGCTTCCCGTTCCACCAACATTGGCCGCGCGACCGCATGAAACTTCGGCGCTCGGAGCCCCGCATGCAATAACCTTTCCGCCATCCACTTGATCATGTCGTTATTCTCGGCATGCACCATGACCATCGCGCCATCACGCCGGGCGACGGCTAGAACGTCAAGAAATTGTCGATCAGTCAGCATCAACGCGTCATAGGTTAGATATATCTTGAAGCTAGTATAGCCATCCTTGATCAGTGCCGGCAGCTCCTGCCCCAACACCTGATCTGTCGGGTCTGAGACAATCAAATGGAATGCATAATCGATCGCCGCCTTCGGCCCAGCCAAATCGTGGTAGGCCTTCACGACATCTCGCAAAGACTGGCCACGATGCTGACAGGCAAAGGGGATTATCGTTGTCGTACCACCGCACGCCGCCGACCGTGTCGCGGTAAACCAGTCATCCGCTGTCCAGATGCCGTTGGAGGAAATCTGTTCGACGTGGCAATGGCTATCGACGCCACCGGGCATAACCAGTCTATCTTTGACGTCGATCTCCTGCGCGCCTTCGGAAAGACCGGGCTCCAGCGCCGTGATTCTACCGTTCGAAATCCCGATATCGGTCGAGAACCGATCGCTTTCGGTCGCAACATCCGCATGACGAATAACCAGATCGAATTCAGGCACGAAAGACTTTCCTTACGCAGTGGCTTTCAGCAGACTAGAGGCTAGCATACGCAGCATCCAAGACCACTGAGGATATACAATGGCAACGCCAATTCTGGACGAAAACGCAAAGGGCGTTTTTATCATTTCTGCGACTCCTTTCGAAGCCAATGGTGTTCTCGACCTCGAGAGCACTGATCGGATGGTCGATTATTATTTGGGGTCCGGCGTATCCGGCATGACCATTTTGGGCGTTATGGGCGAAGCCCAAAAACTTACACCGGTTGAATCCATGGCGTTCTGTCAGCGTGTTCTCAAACGGGTTGATGAACGGGTGCCGATTGTTGTCGGGGTCTCCGCACCCTCTCTTGGGTCTATCGAGACCTTTAGCGGCAAAGTTATGGATGCCGGTGCCGCAGGTGTCATGATCGCCCCAATGCCTGGTCTCCGCACAGACACCCAGATCGAAAAATATTTTCACGATGTCTGTGGCACCATTGGTGATACGCCCATCGTGCTGCAGGATTACCCACCGAGCACCGGCGTCTATATATCAGTAGAGCTGCTGAACAAGTTATTTGCCGACCTATCCAGCCTAAAAATCCTCAAGCATGAAGAGTCACCGGGACTGCGTAAAATCACTCAGTTCCGCGCCGATGAAGAAAACGGTAATCGCCGCCGCGTCAGCATCCTCGTCGGTAATGGTGCCCTATACCTTCCGCAAGAACTCGACCGAGGCGTTGATGGCGCCATGACCGGCTTTGCCTTTGCAGAAATGATGGTCCAGGTCTGTGCAATGCACGCCGCCGGAAAAGCAGAAGACGCCGAAGATTTATTTGACGCCTATTTACCGATGGTCAGACATGAACAACAGATTGGTATCGGGCTGTCGCTGCGCAAAGAGGTTCTACGCCGCCGGGGCGTCATAAACTCTGCCGCAACCCGAAAACCGGGCCCCGCTCTTGATAAAACGGATGAGGCTGAACTAACGGCGCTGCTAAACCGGTTAAATCGAAATCTCGAAGCGCTTGAAAAGGCGCCCCACAGCTATCCGAATTAGCGCGAAATATACGTCACTCGCCCTTGATAATACGGTGCATTTCAGGCTGCGAATACGCTCCAGCGGCAAACTCATAGGTGCCGCTCTGCATTAACTCTTCAGCAGCCGTTTTGACCAACGTATAGGCCGCCTTGGCTATATTGCCGCCAACAGTCACCCGCTTCACGCCCATCTCTTTTAATTGCGGTACCGGCGGTGTCCCGGGACCTGCCAAGACATTCATTGGACCATCTATTGACGCAGCGAGCCGACCAATAAGGTCACCATCGCGCGCACCGATCACAAACGCACAATCAGCACCTGCTGCGAGATAGGCATTGGCGCGTTTGACAGTTTCATCGAACATGTCTTCGTCACTGCCAAGCATATATCCATCTGTTCGGGCATTAATCACCGCCGGGATACCAAAATCGTCAGCGGCTTTACGCGCTGCACGGACACGCGAAACCGCAAGGTTGAGATTATGAAGCCGCCTCGGATCGCTTTTGTTGCTGTCTT
>Ga0302132_10002046_pt1 | contig 11686 bp, 12 predicted proteins | sample CB9_321_MG_FD_203113 | JGI IMG/M metagenome (GOLD analysis project Ga0302132, IMG submission 203113) | Marine microbial communities from Western Arctic Ocean, Canada - CB9_32.1 | ecosystem: Environmental > Aquatic > Marine > Oceanic | place: Canada: Western Arctic Ocean | collected 2017-09-19
AGGGGGTAGAAGACGAGCATGACATGCTTCTGTCCCTTGAATTGACTCAGGGAAAATTCCCCAAGCTGGCTGTCCAACGTGAAGTCCGGAGCCTGTGATCCAACCTCGATCATGTGCACCCCTTTGCTTGATGTTAAAAATTCAGAGTACGCGCCACAAGCAGCGTAGGTGGATTTATTGGAGCGATTTCCACGAATATAGGCAAGGCGTTTTCAAGGTCAACGAGAGAGTGCTCCCCGTCTGAACTCCGGAGCTGAAAAAACGCTTGGAGAATTTGCAGTTCTTGACTAGAATATAGAACTGCCAAATTGCAGTTTTGTCGTTAATTCCCTAACGCTCCTGTGGGAGCATTTCATCTAAAAAGGAGACTATGCCAAATCTGGACGGAACCAAAACACACGAGAACCTCAAAGACGCCTTCGCAGGGGAGTCTCAAGCCAATCGCCGCTACCTCTGGATGGCCAAGGCTGCCGATGTTGAGGGCTTCCCGGAAATTGCCGGAAATTTCCGGCAGACCGCCGAAGGAGAAACTGGCCACGCCCACGGACACCTCGACTACCTCCAGCAGGTGGGTGATCCTGCCACAGGTCTGCCCATCGGAGAAACCCCGGAAAACCTGAAGGCCTCCATCGCTGGGGAAACCCACGAGTACACGGACATGTATCCGGGCATGGCAAAATCCGCCCGCGAGGAAGGCTTCGGTGAAATCGCCGACTGGTTCGAGACCCTCGCCAAGGCCGAGAAATCCCACGCCGGACGCTTCCAGCAAATGCTCAACAGCGTCTCCTGATTGCACCGTTGGGAACCCAAGCGTTCGTGCTGCAATTGTGGCGCGAACGCCCCACCTTTTTATATTTCCCGGCACCCTTGCCTGTCTGCTTCCTCCGCTAAGAACAGGTTTCTGACATGAGCACTGAATCCGAAAACATCTCCTATCTGCCCTCGGACGGCCTCTGCTACGATCCGAGCGAACCCAAGTATTGGGACGAGTCGGCCTTCCAAAAGGAACTCACTCGCGCCTACGAAATCTGCCACGGTTGCCGCAGGTGCTTCAAGTACTGCGACTCCTTCCCCACGCTCTTCGATTTGCTCGACCAGCAGTACGACGGAGATGTCCGGAAGGTGAACGCGCAGGACACCGAGCGCATCATGAACGCCTGTTTCCAGTGCAAGCTTTGCGAGGTGCAGTGCCCGTACACCCCCCGTGAGGAGCACGAATTCCAGCTCGATTTCCCGAAGCTTGTCCACCGTTACAAGGCGCTTGAGGCAAAGCAACGACCACCCTCGCTACGAGATCGGGTGCTGCGTGATCCGGACGCTTCCGCCAAGGCGGCGCGGGCCAGCTTCGGCCTTGCCAACGCAATGAACCGCGCCAAGGCGCACCGCTGGCTGCTGGAAAAGGCACTCGGCATTCACCGGGACAAGGAGCTTCCGGATTTTGCCCCACGGACCTTTGAGCAAATTGCCGGGGATCGTGGGAAAATCCAGTCGGCGACCGAGGGTGTCGAGGCGGTGCTGTTTCAGACGTGTTACGTCCAGAACAACGAGCCGCAGATTGGGCAGGACACTTTGGAGGTGTTGGAGCGGAGTCAGGTCAACTGCGCCTGTGCCAAGGGACTCCAGTGCTGCGGGATGCCTGCGTGGGAACAGGGCAACTTAGAACTCGTCCGCAAGCAAGCCCAGCACAACCTCGATGTGCTGCTGCCTTATGTCGCGTCCGGAGCAAAGGTGCTGGCGATCAACCCAACCTGTTCGATGATGATGTCACGCGAATATCCGGAACTGCTTGCAGGCAAGGATCGGGAACGGGCGCAGCAGCTTGCAGAAGCGGTACAGAACCCCGCTGATTTCCTCTGGAAGATCCGCAAGGAGGAACGTTTCAACAAGGATTTCAAAAGCACTCCGGGGGAGAAAGTGGCCTACCACGCCCCCTGCCACTTGCGCACACAAGGAGTCGGCTTCAAGGGGCGTGACCTGCTCCGGCAGATTCCCGGAGTGAAACCCACGACCACGATGGAATGCTGTGGACACGATGGCACCTATGCCATGAAGGTCGAGTCCTTCGAGGATTCCGGACGCATCGGCAAGAAGGCCTTTGACGGCATGAAGGACGCCCGTGCAGAAGTCTGGGCGACTGACTGCCCACTGGCCGCAATTCAGTTCGGACAATTTGCGGGAGTCCGCGCCATGCACCCCATGTCCATCCTCGCCCGTGCCTACCGCGAGGACGGTTTCCCCCAAAAAATCACACCATCCGAAGAAGTTTAATGCGCCCTGTCGAACGCCACGAAATTATTGATTACGCCACTTACGAGGAACAGCGCAACGCAATCCGCGAGCAGGTACTCAAGGTCAAGGAAGCCCACCGCATTCATGTTGGCGAGCACCTCACTTTTCTCTTTGAGAACGCCGAGACGGTGCGCTATCAGGTGCAGGAGATGATGCGAACAGAAAAGATTGTCAAGGAATCCGACATCCAACACGAGATCAACACTTACAACGAACTGCTGGGTGCGGAAGGAGAGTTGGGCTGCGTCCTGCTCATCGAATACACCAGCCCGGAGGAACGCGACGTGCAACTCCGCAAGCTGCTGGGCCTGCCGGAAAAGCTCTATGCGCTCTTGGAGGACGGACAGCGGATTCCCGCGAAATTCGATGATCGGCAAATTGACGACGACCGGCTCTCCTCTGTGCAGTACCTCAAGTTCAACACTGGAGGCGCAACGCCTGTCGCGCTGGGTAGCGACCACCCAAACCTCATGCTGGAAGCTCCTCTTTCACATGAACAACGACAAGCCCTCACGGAGGATTTGACATCTCAATGAGCGCTCCCCTGATGTGAGCCCTACCTGAGTTTTTTCATTCTCAATGTGAACCAGCAGTCTCTCATCAGGCTCAAACCACTCACCGGACATTGAGTCGCATCTTCTTTTCCTTGCTGGCGTTTTCTGACGATTGTATGACCGAAAAGTGCGCACGGAGTCAAGGCCGTGGTTGTACTTTTATTCCAACTCCCCCTGAATCTCGATAATCGCGGATTCAAGCGCGTCCAGTGTTTCCGGATTCGCGTCTTCCCAGAGCTGGCGTTCGTGGGCTTCGAGCAGACGTTGGGCGGCATCGCGCAAGGCGAGCGGGTTGTGGTCTCGGAAGAACTGCTGTTGTTCCGGATCAAGCAACAGTGTTTGAGCGATCTCCTCGTACTGGTAGTCTGCCACGATGTCGCAGGTCGCGTCGTAGCCAAAGAGGTAATCCACGGTTGCCGCCATCTCAAACGCGCCCTTGTAGCCGTGTTCGCGCATCCCGGAAATCCACTTTGGGTTGAGGACACGGCTGCGGAAGACGCGGTTGAACTCCTCCTTGAGGGTGCGGATGCGCACTTTTTCCGGGTTTGCAGAATCGCCGTGGTAGGTGATTGGAGCTTGCCCGCGCAGTTCGGAAACGGCGGCGTGGAGTCCGCCCTGAAACTGGAAGTAATCGTCTGAGTCGAGCAAGTCGTGTTCGCGGTTGTCCTGGTTCTGGTGGACGATCTCCACGGTGGAAAGCCGATCCCGGAGCAAGCCGATTTCCTCGGTGCTGGAGCCGTCGGCGCGGTAGGCGTGCCCACCCCACTTGAGGAAGACCTCGGTGAGGTCGCCCTTCGTTTCCCAGTTGCCTGCGTCAATCAGTGGCAACAGGCCCGTGCCGTAGCATCCGGGACCAGAACTGAAGACGCGCAACTCGGCCAGCTGCTCTGCCACTTCCGGGGTATGCCCCGACTCCACCAGCCGTTGCTGATCCCGGAGCCACGCGGCCCGAATCGGGTTGAGGTCTTCCGGTTCGTCCAGTGCAGCGAGGCGTTTCGGAATGGTGGACAGCAGCCGCATCGCATCTCCAAAGGCATCCCGGAACATCCCGGAAACGCGCAAGACGACATCCACGCGGGGTCGTCCCAGCACCGAGACGGGCAGAATCTCGAAATCCACGACACGCCCGGAAATCGGTTCCCAAACCGGCTCGCAGCCCCAAAGCCAGAGTGCCTGTGCCAAATCGTCACCACCGGTGCGCATGTTCGAGGTGCCCCAGATCACCAACGCCAGCGTCTTTGGCCAGTTGCCGTGGTCAGCCTTGTAGCGTTCCAGCAGCGCGTCTGCCAGTCGCTGTCCGCATTTCCACGAAGTCTGCGTTGGAAGCACACGCGGATCGATCGAGTAGAAATTGCGTCCGGTCGGCAGCACATCAATACGCCCCCGCGTCGGCGCTCCGGCAGGTCCGGGCGCAAGGAACTTCCCGGAGAGGCCGCCCAGCAATCGTTGTGGTTCGAGTGCGCAGCGATCCAGACGTGGAATCAGTGTTTCGTGCAACCATTCCCGCAAAGCCTGAATCGCTTCATTGTCCGGGAACGCCCCACCAATTCGTAATTCGTAATTTGCAATTTGTAATTCTCTTGCCACCCAGTCCCGCGCCAATCCCTCCACGTGGTCACGCTTGGTGATCGACAGGGAATCGAGGTCGAAATCCGACTGCTTGCCGAGCAACGCTTGGAGCAGCCCGGGGCGTTCCACCGAGGACATTCGCAGTAGGCTGAGCAAAAAATCGAGCCGACGCTCGTGCTGCGGAACTTCGCCAAAAATGTGCAGTCCGGAGCGGATTTGGCTCTCCTTGAGTTCGCAGAGGTAGTTGCTGAGGGCGTTGAGCCAGTCGTCTTCCTCCGGAAGTTCCTCGCGCCACGGGGCTTCTTCCAGCAGATGCTCGATTTCGTGTTCCAACTCATGTGCCCGTTCCGGATACATTGTCTCGCAATGGGCGTGTTCCTCCAGCAGCCGCTCCACGCGGTCGAGGGCGTCGTAGAGTCCAGCGCGGGTGAGCGGCGGGGTGAGGTGATCCACAATCACCGCGGAGGTGCGGCGCTTGGCCTGCGTGCCCTCTCCGGGGTCGTTGACGATGAAGGGGTAGAGGTGCGGAAGCGGGCCTAGCACACTTTGCGGAAAATCCTCCGGACCCAGCGCGACACTGCGTCCCGGAAGCCATTCAAGGTTGCCGTGCTTACCGAAATGGATGAGCGCATGGGCCTTGAACTCCGTGCGAATCCAGTGGTAGAACGCGAAATAGTTGGGCGGTGGGGCAAGCTCTGGGTCGTGGTAGATCGCCTGCGTCTGTAGCCCGAAGCCGCGCTGCGGCTGGATGCCGATGAAGACGTTGCCGAGGCGCATTCCGGCGACCGGAACGGTAGTGTTGGGTTTTGTCCCGGAGTCAGCATCTTCCGACCACTGCCGCCTTAGCCGCTCCTGCGCGGAGTCGGGCAATCTGGAAAGCACCTGTCCGAGTTCCTCCGAGGAAATTCCCTGCGCGATTGGTTTGCCATAGCTTTGCTCCTCATCGTTGGTGATTCCTGCCTGAAGTTCCCGGATGAGCGCGTCACCGTCTTCTGGAATTTCACCGACATCGTAACCGTCGGTCTGCATTCGGTGCAGAAACCTGACAACACTCGCCGGGGTGTCCAGTCCCACGCCGTTGCCAAGTCGGCTGTCGCGGTTGGGGTAGTTTGCCAGAATGATGGCAATGTGTTTCTCGGCGTTCGAGACTTTCCGGAGCTGCACCCAGTTCGCCGCAAGTTCAGCAACGAACTGAATTTGCGCGGTATCCGGTTCTACGCCTTTGGCCTGAAACTCCAGTTCCGGGTGCGTCGCCTGCGTTTCTTTGAAGCCGACTGCCGTGGTCAGCACCCGCCCGTCGGTTTCGGGCAAAGCCACCGACATCGCCACATTGGAGGGCGTGAGGCCACGCGGGTTCGCCTGCCACGCCTCACGGCTGTCCGAGGACGCCACCACCTGCAAGACCGGACAGCCGAGGGTTTCCAAAAACGAAACCCGCTCGTCGAGCCGCCCGATGGAAAAGCTCTGGAGCGTCAGTACCACGTCCGGAGGGTCAACCTCAGCGCGGCGTAGCAGTTCCTCCTGTGCCTCCGGCTCCCGTAGCGAGTAGGCGTAGAAGGCGGAAACTTCGAGTCCGCACGAAATCAAGGCTCCTGCCAGCGCGTCCACCACGGCAAGGTCGCCCGTCTGGTGCCAGGCGCGGTAGAAGGTGATCCAGGCGCGTCCGGGAGCAGAAGCACCACCGGAAGAGGAGCGCAAGAGGATGTCTGGTTTCAAAGTGGTCAGCCGCTGGGGGTTCTGCTTGGGAACGGGAGGTGTTTTCTTCTCCGGATTCATCACAGAGGGCACCGAGGTCGGCTCCCTGTGTGCTTCGCTTCGAGTAGTTTATGGGTTCCGTGATGCGGACGCGAGACTTTAAGCCGATTTCAGGACAGAAACTTCAGGTGGGGACAAGGAGCCGCCAGTGCCATGCCCGCCTCCGCTTACGCACCCTCCTCCAGCAAACGCCGATCTTTCTCTTTGAGCATCCCACCGACTTCATTTAGGATTAACCTTGTTGTCAGCCGATAGAGCGTGAGGGTTTCCTCAAGACCCTCATCGAGGCTGTTGACGGCAGACGGTTTGAGCAGACTCAGTTTCTTGTGGATGGCCATGAGCGTCTTCTTTGCCGATTTATAGCTGTTCTGCTGATAGACTTTTTGGAGTTTTTTGCGAAATTTTCCTGTGTGAAAGGAGTTGTACGATGCGTATCATAATCGCAATGATGAAACACGAAACCAATACATTCTCACCGGTACCTACAAACCTGGAGCGTTTTGCTCGCGGTCAGGCAATACCGTATCAAGGCGTAGCGGCATATGAAGCCTATCAAGGCACAGGTTCTGGGATTTCCGCATTTATTGATCTCGCTGAGTCCGAAAAGGCGGAAATCATCCTGCCTATCGCGGCCAATGCCTGGCCTAGCGGTCCCGTGCATGACGATGCGTATGAATACATTTGCGACAGCATTTGCCAGGCGGTGGAAAAAGGCTGTGATGCGATTCTGCTTGATTTGCATGGTGCTATGGTTACGCAAAGCCTAGAAGACGGAGAAGGTGAACTGCTGAGGCGTATCCGGGCAATTACTCCTGATGTACCGATCGGGGTTGCACTGGATATGCACACCAACCTGTATCCTGAGATTGTTGATAACGTTACGGTGCTGGCCGGCTATCAAACTTATCCGCATATCGATATGTATGAAACCGCACAACGCGCAGGCCAGCCTATTTTCGCTATGTTGCGTGGTGAAGTGCAACCAACCATGGCCTGGGGGAACCGGCCTATGCTACCGCACGTCATGCGGCAGGGCAGTGGTGACTCTCCAAACCGTGAGTTGCAGGCGCGCTGCCGTGAAATAGAACAGCAGGGAGCCTTGGCTGTAACCGTGTTTACCGGTTTTCCACATGCCGATATTAAAAATGCGGGTTTAAGCTGTGTTGTAGTAACAGATAATGATCCGGCACTTGCCAAGCAACTGCGTGATGAATTGTTGGATTTTGCCTGGTGCGAGCGAGAAGCTTTTGTTTATCATATCGAACCGCTTGCCGATTCCCTGGCAAAAGCACAGAATTTTGATGAGGGTCCAGTAATACTGCTTGATCACTACGATAACGCGGCTTCCGGCGGCACCATGGACACGATGACCGTATTAAAAAGCATCTTGGATGCAGAGTTCGAAGATGTTGCTGCATTTGCTGTTTTTGATCCTGAAGCGGTGCAGCAGATGATTGTAGCAGGCGTCGGCCAGACAGTGACTTTGCCGTTGGGCGGTAAAATGGATATGCCGGCGATAGGGCTTAAAGGCGAGCCTCTTGAAGTAACGGGTCAGGTCAAACTGATATCAAATGGTCAGTATCGCAATCTTGGACCGATGCAAAAAGGGGTGCTTATGGATATGGGACCAACCGTTGTACTGGATACAGGAAAAGTGGAAATCGTGCTGATCTCGCGTCATCAAGAACCCAATGACCTGGCCTGTTTTTTAAGTCTGGGCATCGACCCTCTGCGCAAGAAGTATCTGATGCTGAAAAGCCGTATTCACTACCGCGCTGGTTTTCAGGACATTGCCAAGGAGATTATCGAATGCGCGGGCGTCGGCGTATGCACATCGGATTACAGCTTGCTGGATTTCAAAAAAGTACGCCGACCGATTTATCCGCTCGATTTGATTAATAATTACGATCTCGTATAACTGACTGGCTATGGATAGGTAGGAGTCTTGAGGGAGTATTCCGGGGACTCTAAAGCTAGAAATGAACGCTTCGTGCAGAATTGTGTGGGATTGCACCATGCCAGTTTACGAGTACGCTCGCGAAACGACGTAGACCGTGTGTCCCAAAAGTAGTATCAAAGGAAGAAAATCGGATGGAGGCATACAATTAAATGACAAGGTATCCTCCGAAGGCTGACACGCCAACCATCCCAAGGAGGACAGCAATGATCGTGACCAGCCAAGTTCATCACTGCCGCGAGTGCGGCAGCGCACACATCGTCAGGAGCGGGCGCAACCGCTACGGGAGCCAGCAGTACCAGTGCCGCGATTGTGGGGCGAGCAAGGCCGAGGTGCTGTGTGCCCGCCAGGAGCGCTCCTCGCTGCGGGGACTCAGTCGCACCTTCGGGATCACGCGCAAGACGATCACGCGGTGGCTAAAAAAACTCCTGAGCCTGCCCACCGTCGAGGAAACCCTGTCCGTAGCCAGGGCCAGTGATGTGATCGAGTTTGACGAGGCCTAGTCCTTCGTGTGGCGGCGCAAGAACAAGCGCTTGCTCTGGACGGTGATGTGCCGCGGAAGGACCCGCCAGATCGTGGCCTTCGCCAACGGCGACCATAGCGAGGGTGCCTGCCGGGCACTTTGGGAGCCGGTGCCGGAGACCTATCGCAAGTGCCGTAGCTTCAGTGGCTTCTGGAAGACCTATGTGGGCTCCTCCCGGAGGGAGCCACCGCAGCGCCGGCAAGGAGACCAGGGAGACCACGCACATGGAGCGCTGGTACAACACCCTGCGCCAGCACACCGGGTGCTTCGTCCGCAAGACCCTCTCCTTCTCCAAGAAGGACTGGTAGCACGATCAAGTGACCCATTGGTTCATCATCGAATACAACCTGTCATGTTCTTGGTAGCTACTATCACCTTATCATTTAATAGCACGCCACTACCTGTTTTTCTAATGTAAAAAGAGGTAAATCAAGAGAGGATTTGCTACCAGAAAAGGACATGTGATGATGTATACTCTCCTAACAGGGCACTCCTGCGGACGGCTGTTCGCCGCCGCTGAGTTTGGTCGTTATGCCACCTGTGTGAAAGTTCAAAAATGAGTGAAGCGCAGAAAACTGGGGTCATCAGGTTCTATGACACTCATCCGATCAACGAGGACGAAATTCTCGCCAAGGCTGCGGCGTGTGGCGCCTCGTTAGACGCACTAACCCAAGTCGATCTCAAGGACTTCGATCAGGACCACTATGGCGGCACCGAAGTTCTAGACACGCTGGCTGACGCAGCGAAAATTGGCAGTGAGCATCACGTGCTCGATGTGTGCAGCGGTATGGGGGGTCCTTCTCGCTGGCTTGCATATCAACGCAATTGCCGAGTAACCGGCTTGGACTTTACGCTTAGCCGTGTGGAGGCTGCAAGGCGATTGACCCACCGAGTTCGACTCGATCACCTCGTGGACTTTGTACATGGCGATGCCACCGCGATACCGCTTCCGTCGTCGTGCTATGATATTCTGATTGGGCAAGAGTCGTGGCTACACATTCCGGACAAAGCGGCCCTCATTTCAGAATGCGCCCGCGTTCTCAAACCGGGAGGGACCATTGCATTCACCGATGTCGTGATGAGGTCCAGCCTCGACCGATCAACCGAGGAGCGCCTAGCCGCAGAGATGCAAACGGCAAATATCGCCTCGGCCGAAAGCTACGCTGCGCTGCTCGAGAAACATGGCTGTGCCGTTGCGGCGCAGGATGACTTAACCGGCGAATGGAAGGACATTCTTGTCAAACGTTTGGAAATGTACCGCTCGCTGCGCGATACAACGGTTACGAAATTTGGTGAATCGCGCTATCAGGAGTACGACAACGCTTACAGCCATTTTGTCGGTTGCTTTGTCGCCAGCAAGCTCGGCGGGGTGCGCATGGTGGCTCGAAAGGCGGCATAACATGCCAATGCAGTGGACCGCCTCCGGCGGCCGCTGATCTCTACGTTGGGCGCTATCTAAATCACTGAACGTATGATTGTTAGGATGCATACAACCCATGCCGATCGAAAAACACAATAATCGCATTCTCGTTTCTTCCTTTCCCGGACAGGGCTGGGACTTCGGACTGATACGTCACCCCTTTCATGAAGAGGAACGCCAACGCGGCGCCAAATACTGTGTCTATAACCGCCGCCTGATGGCGGTGTGTTTCGACGATTCCACCACCGAGCAGGAATACTGGCTGCTGCGCCGGGGTGTCGGCGTTCTGCACACTGGCGAGCACACCTGGGATATCCGTGGTCCTGACGCCGAACGGTTTCTGAACCGGGTCTTCAGTCGCGATGTTGGCAAACAGCGAGTCGGGCGTTGTGCTTACCAGTTCGTCTGTTACCCCGACGGCGGCATGCTGGTCGATGGTGTGTTGCTGCGTCACGCGCCGGATCACTTCTGGTTTGTGCAGGCCGACGGCGATCTGTTTCCTTGGCTGATCGCCCACGCGCAAGATCTGGACGTCGCAATCTCCGATCCCGGGGTTTTCGTCAGCCAGGTGCAGGGTCCGCGTTCGCTGGAGGTCCTCGAAGCCGCAGCCGATGGGGGACTGTCGGGTGATTTTCACTACTTCGACATCGAGCGAGTATCGATCGCCGGGCAGGAAATCGTCGCCACCCGGACGGGTTTTACGAATGAACTCGGCTGGGAATTCTACATTGAGCCCCACCATAATGCTCACGCCCTATGGGACCACATCAAAGCGGCGGGCAAACCTTTTTCAATGAACCTAGCCGGGCTCGACGCCTATGACCCACGCCGCATTGAAGCGGGTATCCAGAATGCCGGCTCGGACTTCGACAAAGACACCACACCGTTTGCGGTCGGGCTCGGCGGGTTCGTCGATCTGGACAAGCCCAACTTTATCGGCAAAGCCGCCCTCGAACAGGCCGACAAGACTTGTCGTCAGTTTGGTCTTCGCTGCGAGGGTGGGACTCCGAAAATTCGGGGTCGCGTAAAAATTAAAAACGTCGAAGTTGGAGTCATGACCTCTGGTGCCTGGTCTCCGTATTTGGAATGCGGTGTTGGGTTTGTGCGCTTTTTTAAATCCGGTCCGCGACCCGGCGCGCAAATCGAGGTGGATTGTCTCGATGGTGCGTCGCATCCCGGCCTAGTGTGCAGCCTGCCGATGTACGACGAACAACGCCGAATCCCACGTGGTTTGGCAGTCGATATCCCGACATTGCCGGGCTAGATTGAAGCCCCCATCGTATCAGGTTCGTACCAAGCGTATGACCAGTCTTAATCTCGTTGAGGCTCTCGGGCAGCTTGGTCCTACTTATGTGGGCGTCATTCAGTTGCCGGTCAGCGTTTCAGATAAAGAATTACTTAAACTGAACCAAGCAGGAATCCGTGCGCTACGCTTTAATCTGAAGCGTGGTGGATCAGAGGGGTTACGACACCTTGATACGCTGGCAAGGCGTGTCCATGAAGTTGTAGGCTGGCATGCAGAGTTGCATGTAGATTCGCAAGAACTCAGCACGATTTATGAAACACTAATTGAGTTACCAGCCGTCAGCATTAGACCTTATCATTTAATAATACGCCAC
>Ga0302132_10002050_pt1 | contig 11681 bp, 23 predicted proteins | sample CB9_321_MG_FD_203113 | JGI IMG/M metagenome (GOLD analysis project Ga0302132, IMG submission 203113) | Marine microbial communities from Western Arctic Ocean, Canada - CB9_32.1 | ecosystem: Environmental > Aquatic > Marine > Oceanic | place: Canada: Western Arctic Ocean | collected 2017-09-19
TTAACCAAAAATCTATACCAAAGTTACCAAATGTATCTTGTAAATTTTCAAACATTAAAGTTAATGCATGTGAATAAGCAGGATTAACCATCATCTCTGGTTTATGGGTAGTTCTACTGGCATGTCCTAATCTATGTAATAACATCCATCCCGATGCCCTTACCCAATTTTCTGCCGCATTACCTAAATAAAATACAACAGTTTTATCTGCATGTTTAGATGTACGTTGTGCAAGGCTAGTACCGTATTTTTCAGGATCCTTAGGAGAATCTAATACTTCAATCTCTTGTAAAAAATTATAACCTTCTGGAAACTCAGTTGCAAGTTCTATAATAGGAACAATACCTTTTTCTATATTTTCATAGTTATATGCTTCTTCGCCGAACACAGGAATAATTAAATAATTATTTTTTGTTTTTGACCAAGACTTTACAACTCCAGTCCGCCATTTTTGTGCTTTAGACGAAGGCGATAGCAAATCTCGCTTTTCTGGTTCTGTCCATGCTTGATACACGCCTTCATCAGGATCAGCATAATCCTGATCTATTTCAGGATCAGGATCGCCCATAGGCTGTATATCACTTATTGGTACTTCGTTTAAAACTTCGTTAAACCTCATACTCATCCTCATCCTGTGGTAAACCACCTAGCCATAATGTATACGGCTTTCCAAGTTCTCTATTTGGCCAGTAAAACACTTTAACATTCCCATAAGGAATTTTAAAATCTTCAACCGGATATTCTCCATCTATAGCAAGTTGTTTAGCATCTCGAAAAGTATGAGTTGCTACTCCTGCATCAATTAAAGCTTCTTGTTCTTCTTTTGTATATTTGTGCCATCGTATATCATTTACTTTTTCAAGGGCTGATTCTAAGTCAACATCGTCCTCGTCATAATCTACATTACCTTGTGACGGCCTATGGTATTTTTTTTGTTGTCTGTGTGCTTGCGTTCCTCTATTAAGAATGCCTTTGCCTTCTGTTAAGAACTCTGCTGTCACACCTAATGATCCTAGTCCAAAATATTTTGGTATTACTTTTTCTATTAACTCTCGAACTCTCATTTGAATCCTATCTCTTGTAATTCAGCAATTGTTTTACTAGCAGAAGTATGGTGTACTCCTATTCCACCTTTAGCACGAAATTCTTGTATGTTCGTACCATGGTCATCTATTAAAACATTAGGTCGCCCATCTTGTCCGTCCTTTGCAAAATGTTGTTTACCTTTTCTGTTAACTGCTCGTATCATATCTTGTGAAACATTAAAATTCTTTTGCATCCACGTTGATTTATCTCTGCCTGCTCTTTGTGATCTATCATTTTCTTCTTTAGGAACGGCTGTTAATATAAAAGGATTAAATTTGCCAATAAAACCCCATAGCTGATCTGCATCAGGCATTTTAGGTAACCGAAGAAATATGTCATCAGGCATAAGAGGCCAATGTTTATTTGAAAATGGTTCGCCGGCTATTTCATCAGTAAATGCATGAAAATCAGCAAGTACACCATCCATATCACAATATATCTGCGGATTATCCCATTCAAATAAGTCTCGGTATCTCATAGTAATAGGTCCAAATGTTTTTAGTATTTATTTGTTTAAGTGATTAGTGTTTAAGAAGTGAAGAGGGCTGTTTTTTCATCCATCCGTAAAATTCTTTATTGAAGAATTTAGCTTGTTCTTTTTTATCTTGACCAGGTCCTACGTCAACTGTGGTGTTAACGCCTTTAACTATTTTACCTACACCAGCAGTTTCGTCAAGTTTTGTTTCGTCTATCACCCATGCCATAGGCTTTGCACCTGTAGCAACTGCCATAGATAATCGTGTGTTACCTCCAATTAATATGTACCCGTTATCATCTTTTAAAATAATAGGTAACTCAATAGGTTCGCTATTTTTAAACATCCGTGCTACACGACTTCGTTGTTCTTCTGGGATTTCATTTATTGGCGTACCATCAAATGCGCCAGTATTTTTTACATTCCAGTTAGACTGAACTTGTTGCTTGCTACCTAATCTTGCTTTTGAAGACCAGGTTTCTTGATTAGGGAAATGTGCATGATAGCGTTCGCCCATTTTTCCATGTGCTTCTGCTACCTCACCATACTCATCGTTAAAGTTAGGCAATACCCAATTAACACCAGCAACCTCAGTTAGTATCATTACCCTGTTACCCGTGCTATTGCGGCATTAGCCGCTGGGCTCAACTTGCCTTGTGGTTTTGCTACCTTGTCTTTTGGTTCTACAACTGATTGTTTCCCTTTGTTTTTTAATGCATCAGGAGTAGATGAATCGGGCGGAGCTTTTGAAGTCCATTGCCTGATTTTACTAGCAAGTCCAACTTTAGGCGCGGTCTTTGCTATTACCCCCGCTGTTGCTTTTCCTACGGCACCAGCAGTTGACATTGCCTTAGCCCCTGTCGCCGCTTTTATTCCCCACGGAATCAACGCCGCTAATGGTGCTAGTTCATTCAGTTGTTTTTCATTTATAAATTCATTTAATTTCATTAAAGCATCACCTCGCTTTCTTATTAGTTGTTGTTTTATTTACTTTTTTTGGTTTCTTTCCTATGTTCTTATTGTTTTCTCTGATCTTTGCTTCTGCTTCTGCAAACAAATAATCTTGCTCGCGATCATCTCTTCCATTCTCGCTAGTCTCCGGCCATCCGGAAAGCCATGCACAAAACTTAGTATATAGTGACATAACTTTCTCCTAATTCATTCCGGCATGTATTGCGGCTTGCTGTTTCTTACGCATAGGATGTCCTTTAGGGTGTATTCCTTTTTTGCGTCCATCGCCTTCGTTTGCCATTACGTCATTTTCGTCTGCAAATACATATTTGTCGATTCGATATCCGCTATGATTTAAAATAATATCAATTTCTTGTTGTTTACTAGTATAAACATCGGGAATATGTAGAACATCATTAGCATACCATGCTCCCCAAATAGAATTCTTTTCTAAATGCTGAACAATTCTTGCTTGTAGTTCATTTGTTTCTACTAGTATTACTTCTGTTATTCTCATGATTTTCCATTCATTTTATGTTCTATTTCCATTTCGTCTTTCTTTTTCCATCCTGCTACTCCTAAGATGGCGGCAAAAGACATATGAAACATTCCGCCCATTTGCAATGTCATTGGTTCCCAACGAGTTGCTTCGCATTTAACACCAACTGGATATCGTTCTTTATCATTGCAATGCTCTTCCATTTTTATATTCCACACTAATGGTGCAACGAAAAAATCAATTAAGCATATAAACAAATAAACTAAACCTGCCCAGTCTTTCCAATATTTATTAATTGTTCGATTTATACTCATACGTGCATACTCTTATTACTTGGAACAACAAATAAAATGTTGTTATTGGCAAGGGTTGCATCTAGATCACTTTCATCGCTACCAGCCCATGTATTCCACAAATCAGCATCGCCTTCATCATCAACTTGGCTAAACTCACTTGTATTTGGTGAATAAGCAAATACATCTACTCTTGGATCATTGCTTAATCGATTCCATATAGAAGTACCGCCTTTACTTTGTTTGTCATCAGATATAATAGCAGTACCTAATGTATTCATAATCCAAATATAAAAATCTACCATGTTTATCTCTGAGCCTGGACCTCCAGGTATTTTTTCAACCATATGAACCTTGCTACCGTCAACATCTAGTTTTTGCTTTTTGCTATACATAATATATGGTCTCAATTCCAGACGTACAACGACAGTATAAGGAGTCCATATTGTTGTAACCTCAATATCATATTCATGATTTGTCTCACCTTGCATCCGTAAATCCCGTGTCCAAACTGGATAACCTTTATAACTACCCAATAGTATTTGATTCTTTTCTTTTCTATCCTTAGGAGATAGATCTCCTCCAGACAATCCAGTATCATAATCATCAGGTTCGAATTTGTTAACGGGTATTTCTCTTATTTCAGTTACTAATTGATTGAATCGCATACTCTTTTTCTACTTCGTTTATTGCTTTTAAATATTCTTCTTTATTTTCATTTAAAATATCTGCTTGAGATAGTCGCCATTTTAATTGTTCTAAGGTAAGCGAAGTTTGTGCAAATGTAAAACTTTTTTTCCATTCCATAACGGCTTTAACAATAGGTTTTTGTAAATCATATACAATTCTTATTCGTATAAAATAAGGGTCCAAGTCACAGCCTTAGAAATTTAATACACATATTTATTGGAATTTAAGGTAATTGTTTTTTTGTTGTGGCAGGAGTAATAGCAACTATACGATTAGAGTCGGGGCTGTCGCCTTTCTCTGCTCGTTTATGTTTCCATTGGTCTCTACAATCCTTCTCATTTGAGGCCAAGAAGGTGTCAAAATGTATGCCCCAGGGAGGAAGTAAATTTTGATAGACAACTTCATATTTCTTAAAGTTGCCAGGCTCATCGGGCACTAGTTGTTTCTCAGATATACATCCTTAAACCTACTAAGTTCAGCCTCGAGTTCCTTGACTCTAAGTTCAAGCGTCTCGCATTTCTTTAAATAATAATCTCGTTCTTGTTCCACTTCCTGATGTTCAGTTAAGTGGTCCTCAACTTGATGCATTAATTGCCTTCCGCTGTCCTGCTTATATGATTATTTATTAGCAGGCATCTGAAATAGGGCGGTTACCCAATCAGGTGGTGCAATTCTAGCAAACACAACCCATCCAATTGCTGTAAATGGTCTGCGGTTACGCCAATATTGTGATAAGAAATATTCCATGGATTCACCAGTTGTTAATACATCATCAACTATGCAAACAGGATCGCCTTCTTTACCTGTTGCGTGTTCATTAAGCAACTCACCTAGTTTAACACCACCGTTAGGAATACCAACTGCTTCTCTAAAAGGCGGAGTTAATTCCAATATCATTCTTTTTATAGTAAACCAATCTTGATCTTCTAACGCATCCATCTCTATTTTCCAAGATAGATCTAACCCAGAATGTGATTTAAAATTTATTGATTGAAATAAGTTCATACTACCCCGTCGGTTTTAATTGTTGCGTGGTATCCTTGTTTAGTCATGCTATTTGCAAATCTAATTGCATCGTCCATATCTTGACAAAATCTTTTATGTATGTCTTTAGGATTAGGTTCAATCCATTTGTCTTGTTCTCTTATCTGAGCAGGCGTGTTTGTAAGTCCAAGTTCATGCCTAAAATATTCAACCCAAATATTCATATTCCAGCTTCCAAGCGTAATACCCATGATAATATTATACCTACAGTAAGTATAAAAATCCAAAGCATTATTTCTTTTTTACTAAACATATTAATCTCTAGAATGGAGTTCTCCTCGTTTATGTAATTCTTCTTGTATCTCGTGTTTTAACCTACGAAGATCTACCCGGTCACTATATGTTTCGGCCCGTACAAGGGCTCTATCTATATGAGCAACTTCTTCTAATAAATGTTCAGTAAGCCACGATGGCAAGTCCATTACACAGGATCCTTTTGTTGTCTTAATTTTTCTTTTATAACTTTTTCAGTACACATCATACCAAATGTTTCTGACATTGCTTCTTGTTTCCTTGTTAATTTACCATTCCAATTCTTAATAAAATCTTGCAAGGGTACTGCTTCTCTAATGCCGTCCATTACGCATCCACAGATTTCTTTTAAATCAGTTGGCCATAATTCGTTGGACATAAATTTTTGATCTTCAAATGCTGTATAACAGCCGTCAACAAAACCATATATTACGTCTGATGGATATTTTACTTCTTTTGAGGCTCCATAGCCAGGTATTACTATTAAAAATAATAAGATTAGGGTTATAATTCTTCCCACGATGCATCTCCAATTTGTCTAACTTTAGCAATAAATTTCCCATATGGTGAATCCCACTCGTCGGGTGCAATTAAAGTTAAGTAGTGAATATCATCTTTTTTATATAGATAATATGGTCGAAAAGGTACGGGTACAAACCCATATTTCGCACTAGCTATAGTATACGCTAACTGTACTCGTTTGTCAATCTCTTTTGCTTGTTTCATTATTAATTCGGCTTGTAGTTTTAGAAAATCTATTTGTTTATTAGCATGATGTTCGGCCGCTGATAACATCTTCCTGTGATGTTCGGGTACATCTGCTCTTGGCCATGGTGATAAACCTAACTTTTTAGCTGATATAATTTTGTTGGTATCTTTTGTCACTTGGTGTTTGTATTAAATCGCTTGTTGTTTCAATTTGGAATTTACGCTCATCATCTAATGCATAATCTAATATATCAACTACTTCTTGCGTTAATGTTTGTGCTGGCGCTTCCTCTAAATAAATCTTAAAACAATGCATATCATCTACTTCTTTATATGTCATACGAAGTTTATGATCAAACGTATATTTTTCTTTTACAAGATCATAAAACTGTTTTGCTAACAAAAGATCGTGTTCTGATAAGCATAATTTAATATAATGTTCCATATCGTTCCTTTAAATCAACACGTTTATAGTTTGTTTAACGTTTGCTAGCCATTGAATTGTTGCTCCACCGGCACCGGCAACGCCAACTTGTAATGTTGCGTTTCCATTTGCTACACCTGTTGCCATGTCAGCATACCATTCCGCATTGGATTCATTTATAATCTCTTGGACATGATTTGCTCCAGTTGGAGTTTGTACAAATGTACCAAGATTACCGCTTGTGTTAAGAAGCCCTTTAAAGTGGTATTGTGCTACTTGTAAGGCACCTGTCTGTCTACCTATTACCTCAACATCAAAGGCTACTGAAGCATTGTTAGGTAATTCTAAATGTGTAGTTTGCCCTGGTATATTATCTGGTCTTGTTAGGTATGTTAAAGTAGCATCTGTAGTTGTAGCAGTAACCAATGAATGCCTGTACAATAAATTAGTGGAAAGATTAGCAAGAGAATAGTCGTTGTTAGTAGCGACAGTTGTTATTTTAGTCCACCCACCTGCTTCCATTATATACATCGTACCATTAGTGTAGTCTAGATATATATCGCTTAAATTTCCAGCAAGAGCACCAGGGGCACCGTCGCCAGTTTTTATTGTAGCCCCATCTCTACTTAACCTAAACTCTGTTTCGGTTGTACCTTTTGTATTAAGAATTACTGCCATTATTCTACCACGTATTCTAATTTGATTTTTGCTGTTGGTGTCGGTGAAGTAGCCGCTACATTTTCTAAGTATGCATTTACTACTGTTGCCGCTACATAGGTATAATCTACACTAAATGTATGATGCATACCTACTTGGTCACCATATATACCAACATTATTTAATATTCTACCATTGTCACTACTATCGCCAATGTTAATAATTGAATTTTGTCCATATGCCGCAACAATTTCAATATGTACTGCAAATATTCTAGCACCTGCAGGTATATTTGCGATAAATGTTCCGTCGGTTATTTGAACTGTTCCTGATAAAATGACAACATTATGTTTTATTGCAAAGGAATCTAACCATACCGGCAAATTGCTACTACTTGCTAAAACTTTATTTTCAATCCCACTTGATATTGCTAATTTTTGTAGCTCGCCATTTGAATCGGCATATAGTAAATCACCTTCGCTATACGACGTTTGATTTGTCCCGCCTCTTGTTTGTATTAACGCACCAGTTGTTGCATTAGCATTACCTAAATTTAAAGAACCGTATGAGGCAGAAGTTCCGTCAGCACCGGCACTTAATAAAACTTCTCCTACTGTTGTTGAACTATTAACAGATACATTATCGTTAATTATTTTTGTAATTACTCCGTCTGTTCGTACACGCAAAGCACCGCCAGTTTCTGTTAATCCATCGGATGCAGTTGTGCCTTTATATTGCGAAAATTGAGCCCAAGTAATATTTGTTGTACCGATAGTAATTGCACCATTATTTGTACATACCCAGCCAGTGTCTCCCCAAACAATACCTTCATTTACAATACAAAAAACACCATTTCTAAAATCTGTACTAATTGCATCTGTTGTTCTATATAATGTTGTATCACTTGCTTGTGCTTGGACATAATAAATGCCATTAGCTCTTTGGTCGGTTGAATCTTTAATTAAAACTCTATCATTTAGTGCTAATGATGTTCCATCTAACACAACACCTGTAAGAGTAATAATACCATTACCACTATCGCCTGTTGAATTATAACTTATATTTGCAACATCACTTGCGGCACCTGATATACTTGAGTCAGCATCAGTTAATGCATTACTAGCAACACGAACAGGATCTTTAATTGTAAGACCTTCGATTTGTGCATCAACATATGCTTTATTAGCGGCATGGTCAGCTTGTGTAGGATCACCAACAAAAGCGATTGCATAATCATCGTCGGCTATATTTCTAAATTTAAATGCATTAGCACTATTATCAAATTTAACTGTGCCGTTTCGTCTACCAAAACGTACTGAATTACCTACACCTTTAATTCCAAAATTAATTATATCACCCATTATACATAACTCATTACTATTGTTGCCGCTCCGCCAGAGCCGCCACCATTATTAAATGTAACTATTAAATCGCTTTCTGTTGATTCTGCAAATTTATAATTGGAAACTATATGATATTTTCCAGTTATACTTAAATCAACGTCACCTGATGTTGATATTAAATCAGCATCGCCTATAGTTCCTATTGTCAAATCAGCACCACTATTGAATACTTGTGTTACATCGATAACCATATCGGTTACTCTAGCATTTTCTCCAACTGTTGCTATTGTAGCACCCGAGGCTGTATTACCAGTAAAAGAATATGATACTGATCTAGCATCAGTATGTTGTACATCTTTATGACTAATAATCTGCCAAGCACTATCAATGTACATGTATACAATAAACTCATTATCTGTATTAGTATTTTTTACATATGCTATATCGCCGTGTACAGCCGTTATACTAATTAACTCAGTATATGTATCAACTACCCAAGCACCAGCACTTGATGCAGTATTAAACTCAACCGAACTTGGGCCTGAAAATACTGGTACTGCTTTTGTAGCACTTAATTTAATAAATGCTGGTATTGCTAGGCTCGTTAGTGGTATTGTGTTTGTTGTTCCGCCGGCTGTATCAGGATCTACATAATGTATACTTCCAACATCTCCTGTTAATGCATAATCTAACGACATTTGTTGAGTTTGAAATCTAAAAAAAGTAGTATCAGGATGATCTACTTCTGTTACAAACCCAATTAAATTATCATACGAAGCAGATAAATCTACTTTACTATATATACCGCTACTATTAATTGTTATTATATCTTTTACTTGAAATCCATGACCTGATTGTTTTACTAATACTGTTCGGTCTTCTCGTCGGTACTTGAACCTATTAATAATTTGATCGACAAATGCCGGATTTAATTCTGCAGGGAAAGAAGATGGAAGTGGAAATAGTATAGGAACACCTTCTTGAGATTCAAAAATAATTCCTCTACCATCCGGTACTGACCCGTCTCCAGTTTGGCCTGTGTCAGCATATGAATTTAATCGTTCTCTATCTTCTAATATACATGTAACTTCTCCAGCATTCTGTGCTGAAATTGCTATTATTTCTAAGCATTCACCGCGATTAGTACTAGCAACAAAATCACCAACATTAACATCTGTTCCGTCATATGTATTATCTGTCGGTGCCGAAAGGGTTTGAGTATCAACGGCTATTGTAGCATCCCATCTGTATGCTACACCATTTAATTCCGAACCAACCCAAGTTGCATTAGTGCCAGTTATATCTATATTAGCACTTAATAATTTTGGTATTTTAAACGCCATTAAAACATCACCTGTACAAGTGCATAACCACTGTTTTCAGAACCTGCTATGCCTGCCGTAACCGAAAAGGAAAATTTATCTTGTATATCACCTCTTTTTACTACTATTTCATATGCACCAGTTGGGAATCTATAGTGAAATGAATTATCACTAGTCTTATGACCAAAGTATGAAATCATTTTTGGCATTACTCCTGTTGTGTGTGTAATTGTACATACATTTCCAACATTATCATATGACCATCCAGATGGTAAAAATGTTCCTGTACTAAAATCCCCTGTACTTGTAAAATCAATTCTAAATTGTGCAATCATTGCACCAGGAAGAGAACTCCATTGTAACGTGCCACCTGATCCTGTTGTTTGTAATGTTCTATGATGAGTAGTAGTTCCGCTGATACCTTGACTAAAGTTAAATGTACTTGCTGTGGCCAACGTTTCTAAAGTACCATTATCACCTGCTTGCAACAGTTTTCCATAATGTCCTGTACCAGCCATTGCAGGAGTTAAACTAACTTCTACATCATTTGTTTCGCTAGTAAGAGCTATATTTTGTCCTGCTTTAATTCGTCTAAACGGAATGTCAGCACCTGCTTTAGTACTAACTAATGTTTCACCATCAGTACCTGAACCCATTGATGAAATTGTGTTTGCTTCAGCAGTAGAGGTAAATGTTAAGGCATTTGCTGAGGATGTAACTGTTATTGGTGCCGTTCCTATCAATTCTTTGAACTGCATAGTAGTGCCAGTTATTGCACCAAACGGACCTTGTCCGCCACCTAAGTTTTGACCTGCTGTTATATGAGTTGATGCAGTTGTAGCAATTGTTAAATCGTTTGTACCGGCAGTTATTGTAATGTCCGAGCCCGCAATTAACGTTTTAAATTCTAAATCATTTACTGTTTTTTGTTTAAAAACATCCTCACCTGTTCCTTGATTAGATGCGGTTGTTAAGTATTGTGTTGGTAATGTAGCAGTATTTTCAAATGATTGAGTTGTGCTATTCCAGTTTAATAGATCCCCATCTGCTAAACTCGATAGCTGAAAAATCGGCGTGGGATTTGTATTAATAGTCGTAGTATGTGCAAGAATAGGCATTTGTAGTCCCTAAGATTTAAATATTTTAAATATTTAGCTGAATCTTATTTACTACGCCAACGTTGGCAAGATCGGGAGTAGGGTCAATCCAAGTTCGATCTACTTTTCCTCGTAGATAAACAAAGTTTCCTTGAAAGGTAAACCCTTTGTTTACTGTATCGCCATTGGTACCACCACCTAATAAGTTACCTGGATCAGCAGGATATTGTATATAATCTGTGCTACTGGCGAGCTGTATATCAAACCAATCTGCTTCGACTGGATTTGTTGCTAATGTGCCTTGTACGTATATTCTACCTTTGAAGTCTTGCACATCAATTGCTATGGTATGCAACCCATCATTGTAATTATAGTATCCGTCGCCTCTGACTTTACTACCGGTAAAATTTAATGCGGCTCCATCCGTGAGCATTGTTACTGTACTGCTCATTCATGTTCCCCGTGTTTTTGTACTTCAACTAAACATTCTTTGCCTGCTAGTTCGCCAATTACTTGTTCTAAACTAGCAATAGTATCCTCTGGCATTAAAGGTCCTGAGTCAGTCTCACTGTCTCTAAACAGTCTGCTAACTTTAATTGTAATTATATCTTCTTGAATTCTAGCCATTTTTTTATCTATAGGTTCGTGCCCCGCTTGGGTCGTTTCCATAACTTCTAAACATTGCGGCCTGTTTTCTATCTCGTGAATCAGGATCGTCATGTTGTGCATCATCATCAACCCAAGGCGTTGGAGATTGTTGTTTCTTTACAGGAGTAATTCTTAGTACTCCTCCAAGTAATCCAGCGGCATTCATTACTGCAATCATATTTGAGGTTTGAG
>Ga0302132_10002060_pt1 | contig 11660 bp, 11 predicted proteins | sample CB9_321_MG_FD_203113 | JGI IMG/M metagenome (GOLD analysis project Ga0302132, IMG submission 203113) | Marine microbial communities from Western Arctic Ocean, Canada - CB9_32.1 | ecosystem: Environmental > Aquatic > Marine > Oceanic | place: Canada: Western Arctic Ocean | collected 2017-09-19
CGCCCTCGCTGGTTCGATAGCCTTCCGCCGTGTCGATAAAATTTGCGCCAGCATCAATGGAGGCATGAATCACAGCGATGGCCTGGTCATCGGGAATAACTCCCATCCCGCCGCCGAGTGGCCAAGCACCCAGACAAATTACTGAAACTTCTGGGCCGTTCGTGCCAAGCTGTCGTGTGTCCATTTATTCCCTGCTCGCTGTAACCAAACTGGTGTCGTGGACGTTATACACGAAAGCTAATCAGTCATCTGCTCAAGCGCTTCGCTAAGTAGCTGATTAAACCCGTCTGGATCTTCGTTCATTACGAAGTGACCGGTTGTTGGTAAAAATCTCAAATCGATGCCTGCTTCTTTGACCGCCGACTCGTCCATCGGCCGACCGGAAGCATTGAAAGTGAACTTTGGAATATTCAAATCACGTGCCATTTCGAACAATGGTTCATCGTCGGCCATACCTTTCATTGCACCAATCGCTACTTCAGAATCGACCGCAATCATCCCACTCGAGATGCTATTCCTCAGTTCTTCTGAAGTCGTTTCGGAAAACATGTTCGATACGACTGACTGCATCGCTTCCTTGTAATCGCTTGCAATGTATTGCCACTGTTCAAACTGTTTGCCCGTACCCGGATTATCTCGCAGGAACTTGAACGTATCGGCCCCGATGACCCCAACAACCCGTTCGCCCAGCCTTCGCGCCGCATGGAGAATGACCATGCCACCCATCGAGTGTCCTACCAACACTGCCCGAGATACGTTCTCTTTATCAAGCACCGCTTCCACGTCTCGGGCGAACGAAGACATCGTGTACTCGGTACGACCCAGACCCGACTCGCTATGACCAGCTAAATCAATTGCAATTACCCGAAAACGATCTGAAAATTCGGCAACCTGCTCACGCCAATGAGTGCGGTTACACGTCCAACCATGAATGAAAACAACAGCAGGTAATTCTGCTTCATGATTCGAAACGTCATAGGCAATCTGCACACCATCAAACGATTCGGCTTTTCTTGAAACGGTCATATAAATATTGCCCAAGCAATTGCCCAGTTGGGCACTAAGGTTCGATCTGTCGCAGCGCATTTTACAAGCTCACCAAAAGCGCGTAGTTCTCACTCATGATTTTGCAGTGGTAAGCAGCTAACAATTAGAAAGTAATGAGCACCGCAGAACAGCCGCACCCCATCGTTCTTCAACTGGAAAAGATTGAAGGCCGATTAGGCAATATCGAAAAAGCACTAGGCATAGACGACAAGCCAAAAACTTTCATCCGCAAACGGACGATCGTGATGATAGCCGTCATGCTCATCTTCGCATCCGGTCTCATGTACGGCGTCAACTACGTCTTGAACACGCTTTTCGCAGCGTTACCTGTCTAGCGATTAGTCGGTTCTACGCCCGAGCCGATCCTCGGCTCAAAGCCTCGAAAATCATGCGTCGCAGTGACAACAATCACAATCTGATCGTCGCTCCCCTGATTTCACTCATTTCAATCTGTGTACTTCCTCCCATGAGGGCAATCGAATCAGCAATCAATCTTATTAACAGTGGCTAATAAGATTGTTGGAGTGCGAAAACAGTGAACGCCAACGCTCATATGTTGCGAGTAATCTCGCTACGGTCTGAAGAATCAACCGACGAAACATTCGAACTAATGCTCCGAAGCGCTGGGCACAAAGTTACAGTGCTGTCGTCGACAGAACCAGCATTCGCCCTGGTTAACACCTCGTGGCCCGATGTAGTGCTCTTCGACCCGATCTCCCAATTCGGAATGTCGGGATCCATACAGCGTCTCCGTTCCAGCTTCGACGGCGTAATCGTGGCGGTCGGACAAATACCTGACCCTACGATCTCCGCAATGCTCGAAGAACTGGGCATCGTAAAATTCGCGTCCACCGCCAGCGAATTGCTGGTCATATTAAATAACGTCCCAAACCGAGTCATTCGTAAAGATGGCGACAGTCTCGACATTGCCGACAAGTTCTCTAAAATCACGCCGCTGAACCCAGTTGTACAGCGTCAATTAGAACTCTCAACTAACGATGCGCAGCCAAACACCAAATCCACTCCGCCAGCAATAATCTCGGAACCCGTAAATACGGTTTCACCCGATAGCGCTGATGGCACACCGGCTCGATCATTACCGTCGGTAAAATTTCCTTCACTAAATAAAATCAGAATCTCGATTCCGATGAAGCGCTGGCACCGTACAGCCATCGGCACAGCAGTCACCGCGGCGGTGGTACTCGCTGTTGCAATTCCGTTCTTCGGAAATACTCCTATTGAAGCAGATAACAAACCCGTTGCGAAGGCATTGCCTGTCGTACCAAAACTACTAACTGAACCATTAGCGCCTCTCACGCTTGAGGAGCTATCAGGTGAAACACTGCCCCTCGAAATCGCAGGTATTAAAGACCGCGCAATCATAGAAAAGCCTGCCGTTGCGTTCTGGGGTGACACCGCACCCGACGCTTTCGTAACCGTAAATGGGGAACCAGTGGTCGTTTCTAAGTACGGTGCGTTTGTAGTCGATTACCCGCTTGAAGACGGGGCGAACTTCATCGAAGTACTTGCGAGCGACTTCCAAGGTCGTACAACTCGCCAGTCGTTCACTGTTGTGAGTTTGCAGCAATGAATAATTACGCCAATACAGCAGCATTAATCGCACGCCCAATTGGAATCGCTCTTCTAGCCGTTCTGGTCTTTAGCGTACTTGGTTCGAATGATTCGATCGTTTCTGCGAAAGAAACTCGAACAGCCGTATTTGGAACTGCGGTTAACGCCCCCACCAATGGCGAACTTGTTGTTGTGACCCGTGGCGGCATCATCACATTAACCATTACGGAACAAACAAAATTAGATCGTAAAAGAGGCACGCTCGAACTCTCGGATGTCGTATCTGGGACTTCCGTAACTGGTTACTTCACCGAAAGCGACGACGCACTCATCGCCGGAAAGCTAACCTTCCGAAAACGAAACGCTAGAAAAGAATTTGAACATGTAATTGGCGTCGTTGTAGAGAAAAAAGGCAAAAAACTAACTGTCCAAACCACCGATGGTGACGAAGTAGAAATTGAATCTTCCGATGAGCCGGATGACGATGCTACTGAGCAAGGCAGCCTAATCGTCACAGTAGTGGAAACCGACGAAGAAACCGGCGACATGGACGCTAAAGCAGTACGTACTGCCGACCAGACAATTGAGCGACTAAGTAAAGCAATTGGAGCCGAAATTAGCCTGGCACAAGAGAAGCTTCTAAAAGCTCGAATGTCCGAAACCGCCTCGGTTCATCTGACTCGTTTGTACGAAACACTCGACACTATTCAAGCCGAAGCTCAAGAGAAAATCGAAGCGGCATTTACTGAATTTCAAGCGACCTACACCACAACCCTTGATGCGAACTTAATAGCCCCTCCTATTACAGAGATCACCGGTAAAGTCCTCACACGAACACCAAACCAATTAGTTGTCGCTGCAAACGGCAACGGTCGACGTTCGTACCTAGCTATTACAGCCGATGTCCACGTAGAACTGCTGGATGGGAACAGTGGAACAATCCTCAACGTGACGCCGGGAATGTTTGTAGAAGTCTCTGTCATTACGTTCGCCAAAACGACAGGCGCAACAGCTCAACTCGTCAAAATAATCCCGACACCTGAAAAGCCAGGAAACAGCAGCAAGAACAACAAGCAAACGATTACAGGAACTGTCGTTCTCGTCGATAACGGAAAATCTGGAACCCAAAAGGTGATCGTCGTTGACAATCCCGACGGTTCAGACGGAGCGGCTGCGGTTACGCCAGACACAATAGTTACTGGCGACATCGTTCCCGGTCAAGAAGTCGAAATAACTCTTGGAGACGACGGATTCTCTGCCGAAGAAGTAGTCGTTACATCCGACCCTGATTCAGCTGAACTGACGCCAACACCAGCACCACCGGTTGAGTACAAACTCCTCGGTAAGATCCGTGAGATTTCAGATGCTGGAATCATTCTCGATGATGTGTATCTAACACTCGACACCTTGTCTCCAAGCACCGGACCTCTGACAGTCGGTGAGGAGATTCAATTCACTGTCACAGTCGATGAATCAGGCCGCTGGGTAATTGTCGGCGTCGAACCGTAATTCGCCCGGCTGAGAGCTGCCTTCGTTCTAGCAGATACCAGCTTCAACGAAGTAGGCTCGTTTGAGCCATGTACGAAAAAGACCGAACCGCCGAGTCTGCAATGACTCGGCCAATCTCCCTACCCTCGAATTTCACCTAGGGCCGAACGATAGCCGTCCATCAAGACGCTTACCTCGGTCGAGTAGTTCACTAGCAACACGCCAGCATCTCGCCACTGGCGAGCCTGCTCCGCTGAACTCACCAACATTGCGCACGTCTTGCCGTACTTGTTAGCAGCCTCAACGATCTGCATCCGCTTCTCGTCAATAACTCGATCCTGATCGGGCGTCCCAAAAACACCTAGATCCTGTGCGAGATCTTGTGGCCCAAGAGTTAACGCATCTATCCCGTCCATAGCTGCAATCTCATCGAGATGCTCAAACGCCTGTGCCGACTCAAACATCACGGTTATAAAAACCTGATCGTTTGTGAACTTCAAGCGATCCATCACCGGCATCGACAAATCGAAATCATTGCCAGAAGTAGCGCCGCCCATTCCACGTGATCCACGTGGCGTGTAGCGTGACGCAGCAACAATTTCAGCAGCGTGTTCCGCCGTATCAACCTGCGGACAGTGAATGTTGTAGATCCCAATATCTAGCAAGCGAGTGATCCATTCACGATTCGCTTCTGGCGGACGTACCATCACCGGCATGTCGAGTGCTCGCCCCATCGCTGCAAAATCAGCGACCGTTTCGATCGATGGCGATGAGTGCTCCATGTCCAGACGAATGAAGTCGAGCCCTGCCTCTTTGAACATCGTCAATGACGCCGGATTCCTGAGCATATTGACCCAAGTACCGATCTGCAGCTCACCTCGTTCTACGCCTGCCTTAAGTGGATTCACTTTCAACTTCGATCAACCTTCCAATTACTTTGCCTGTTCGAATACCGGTCTGAATTCAGGCGCGAGTGTAGTACATCAGGAAGCTACTAATACGTTGTTCGCTCACGAAAATGGAATTAAAACCTATGAAAGGAAGCCCGAAATGCTGTCTCGCAAACTATCAGCATCGAGTCCATGTGCTTCGATGTGATCCTCTAGCTTGCCGTAATTTCTAAGTTCCATATTTCGAACACCCAACGACAACAATCGATGCGGCCGATCATGAAGTGCTCCTGATAATTCCGCTGCCGAAGTGCCCAGCAAGTACGGTTCAACCAATACCACTTCCGATGCCCCGGTATCACGAAGCGTCCAACTATCGAACGGCATCACGGTCGTCGCGTAGAGAACGGTTACGTCCATTTCAGAAGTCGCTTCAAGCACTCGATCAAGCATTGGCCCAATAGCAATGATGGCCGGAGCAGCAGATGAGCCTTGCCGCTCGATATGGAATTTCCCAGGCACCACAGGTCGTGACTCAGCATTTGAATCTTCGGTCAATCGAACGTAAACACGCCCGTCACCAACCGTTGCATCATCGAGTAAAACGGCAGCTTCGTCCGCGTGCCCCGGCACGTGAATTTGAAAATAAGGGAGAAGCTTCATGAGTCCAACATCGCCGGGTGCTTGGTGGGTTCGACCGCTGATGGGGGCGTCGAACGATCCACCTACACTTACGAAGATTCCGCCAAGACCAAGATGAGCAAAGTCGATCTTTATTTGCTCGTATGGTCGTTCAAGGAGAAACGGCGTGTAACTGTGTAACAGCGGTCGAAAACCTTCTTTTGCGAGTCCGGCCGCGACACCAACCATCAACTGTTCTCGAATACCACAATTAATAATCCGTCCAGGAAACTTGTCGTAAAGACCTACATCTCGAAATTGAGATGCTCCGATATCCGCCAAAACAACAACAGCGTCTGGATTGGTTTCTAACATCTTGCCAGTGGATTCGATGAACGCATCTCGCATAGTCGTCGCCATTACTTCTCCTCCACTTTCGCTACTACAACATGCGGTTTTCCAGAACGGCTTTGAGTCAACGCTGTTTTTATATCTTCGTGATCTCGGCCGTCTATAGTCGAACTCGACCAACCTTCGTTCTCGAACCTAGTGGCAATTCCTCCCGGCCAACCGTGAGACGAAGAATTGTTATCGATAACGATTGCCGTCAACTCTTCCATGCCGAGCCTACCTGCGAGAGCTATCGCCTCGTGATTGCTGCCTTCATCGAGTTCGGCATCTCCAAGTAGGCAAAAAACACGAGGCTTGCTGTTCTTACGAAGACGAAGTCCCGCCACCATTCCGACACCAATACCTAGTCCGTGCCCAAGTGATCCCGTACCGATTTCCACGGCAGGAATTAGCTCGCCATCTGGGTGGTAGCCAAGTTTCGAATCGAACTTGCCCCAGCCTTCAAGCTCGTCGACATCAATCAGACCCTTGGCAGCCAAAACAGCGTAGTACGCCATTGGGCCGTGACCCTTTGACAGCAAAAACCGATCACGATCGGGTCCTTGTGGATCTGACGGATCAATATTTAGCACCGAGTCGTAAAGCGTCCAAATAACGTCGAGTGTCGATGTGGCACTAAACGAATGCTTCTCATCACCGGTCATAACGGTCATGAGTTTTTCTACATCTTGATAGGTGTATTCGGACGATTTACTAGCAGCCATATATTCCAGATCGCCTTCGAGCTTGTTCGCCTAGTTCTTGACGAGTAGCCTACTACTTCAAGTTAACTTGAAGTCAACAGGTATTCAGTCATTTGGTCAGTTCGTTTCAAACAATTTCTATCGGTGAAGTCTCTCGACGAACCGGCGTAGCAACTTCGGCTCTAAGGTTTTACGAGAGTATCGGACTAATTGAATCGCAACGATCTGCTGGCAATCAACGGCGATTTCAAAGGTCGACCATTCGAACTGTTGCAGTGATAAAAGCCGCCCAGCGCGCCGGCATACCGTTGGATGAAATCGGTGAAAAACTATCATCGCTTCCCGCAGGGCGAGCGCCAAGCCGAGAAGATTGGATGGCGCTTTCGCAAAGTTGGACTCACAGCCTGGAATCTAGAATTGCTCACCTCGTCAAAGTGAAAGAGGAGCTGTCAGGTTGTATCGGGTGCGGCTGTTTATCTCTCGACACATGTGCGATGTTCAACCCCAACGATGAACTGGCAAACACACTCACCGGCACGAGCAAGCTGGAACTAATCGAAGACATAACCTCGAATTAGCTCGCTGCGCACGTGAACCGATCTTGCGACCGTAATACACTTCCGACTAATGTCACTTTCAGCTGAAAACGAACGTACATCAAGCGCACCTTTATCGACGAATCGTCGATCGGTTTGGGCGCTAGTAATTATGTTGTTCGCCGTCCTGGCAATACCAGCAGCGTTTGGTCGTTCTCAGGAACCAGATCCGGTCGACTATTCACTCATCGAAGAATTTCAAGCGATAGCACCGGAAACCGTTTTTTTAGGAAATTCACTTCTAGACAATCGTATTGACCCAGACTTTCTCAGTGATCTAACCGGAATAAATACATCGTCACTCGCTATCGAAGGCACAGCACCCGGCGTTTGGTACCTACAGCTTGCGAACATCGTTTCAGCGGTCGAATCGCCACCTGAAAAAATATTCGTATTCTTCCACGACGATCTGATTACCCGACCAATGTATTTCACCGGCCAGAAAGATATGGGGCTAGTTGAATCACTGGTCGACACCGAATCAACTTCGTTCACTTCACTGCCCGAATCAGCGGGATCCATAGCCGACAAACTCAAAAATATCTTTGCCTCGATCTATCCGATATCAACAGCGATATCGAGACGATCCGAAAACCCCGTGAATTCCATCAGCGCCAAAATCGCAGGCGTCGATCAAACTGAGTTATCCGAACGAAGTAAGGATTTATTCGCTTTCGCCCCGAGACGTGATCAAGCTGCAATCATCCAACCACCGAAATATCACGGCACATTCGGATCCAAGATCGACTCATCGTTTCTTCCACTAATAATCGATCAGGCAAAAACAATTGGCTCGGAAATCATATTCGTAAGAGTCGCTGCAAGACCTAACGACGACGGTTCACCAAATGAGCCTGAATCACTCGCCAAATACTCAGCCGATCTCGCTGAATACCTAGCGTCCAACAATGTGCAATACGTCGATATGACTGCTCATGTGGATGAAGCGGGCATCGATGCTGCGATGTATTACGACGGATATCACCTCAAACAACGGTTCCGTCAGAGCTATACAGAGTCGTTCTCAGAGTGGTTGCTAGCGAACCAAGAAAACAGCCCAGGTGCGAGCAACAAAGGTAACTCAAAGTGACCTTCCAATCTCTCGAATACGCAGTATTACTGCTCGCCGTATTCGCTATCTACTGGTTCCTACCACGCCGATTCCAAAACGTTCTGCTGCTCGTTGCAAGCTACGTGTTCTACTCGTACGTCAACCCGATGATGGCGCTGTTGCTCGCTGGCTACACAGTGGTAAGTTACCTGGCTGCAAGACGAATGGAAGATGACCCAGAAAATTCCCGTAGGTATCTGGTCCTAGCCGTAGTCGCTTCACTAGGAACACTGGCGGTATTCAAATACGCAGGATTCTTCGTCGATAGTGCATCGGTCGCCCTCGATTCAGTCGGGCTAGCAACATTCGATTCGACGCTGAAAATCATCCTCCCAATTGGCATTTCGTTCTACACGTTCCAATCACTCGGATACATCATCGACGTCTACATGCGGCGAATAAACGCCCGCACAAGTATTGTCGACACCGCCCTATTCATCAGCTTCTTCCCGCAATTGGTTGCCGGACCAATCGAGCGCGCTGCGGCATTATTCCCACAGCTAGAACGACGTCGCACTTTCGATGCGAATCGCACTATGAGCGGGTTATCACTTCTCTCGTGGGGACTCTTCAAAAAACTGGTGATCGCCGACAACATAGGACTAATAGTCGACAACATTTTCTCTACCAGTCAACCGGGCAGCTCCATGATCTGGGTCGGCACTTTGGCGTTCGGAATTCAAATCCTTGCAGACTTCTCTGGCTATACCGATATCGCCCGTGGATCGGCACGATTGCTAGGCATCGAACTGTCGCTCAACTTCCGTCACCCGTGGATAGCTTCGTCACCGATCGATTTCTGGCGACGGTGGCACATAACGCTATCCGATTGGCTCCGTGACTACGTTTACATTCCCCTTGGCGGGAATCGCAAAGGTGATCGACGAACAGCGATCAACGTGGCCATTACCTTCGTACTCGGTGGGCTTTGGCATGGCGCAGCTTGGAACTTTGTACTTTGGGGATTACTTCACGCCGTACTAATCTTGGCTTGGCGTGCGATAGGTGCTCTCAAAATCCCATCCCACCGATTGATCAGCACTGCCATCACGTTCATTGTGATCAGTGCTGTTTGGGTAGTCTTCAGAGAAGGTGATCTTTCGTACATCGCCAACAATGTCTTCAGCACCAGCAAAGAAAATCAACTAGCAATAGCCTTCGGCGTAACCGCCCTGCTCTACTCATTGCCGCTCTGGATTCATGCAATCTTAGATCAGCCAAAATTCGCCGATATGTGGACGCGAAACGACGTGAGCAGAACCGTTGTATTTACCGTTCTTACGCTCACGTCGTTTATAGCTATATTGGCTCTCAGAGCCGATATGTCAGCAGAATTTATCTACTTCCGTTTCTAGCGTTTTATCGATCCACGTATCCGATTACGCAGGGATCAACCACTCGGCGACTTTTTCACAGTTAGTTGAAGGATCGAGCAAGTTACCTTCGTCGCCCTCACACATGAACACTACGTTTCCAACCACCGTGTAGTCGTTGTAGGTTGGGAATCGAGTTGTGCAAGTAGCAGCTAGTACTTCATCCGAATTTTCGGATTCGGGTTCTAGGTATGATGCTGAGAACGACTTCGATGGGAAGGCTGTGTTCGCCTTTACTGCGGAAGAACCAACAGGTCGTCGGCACTGAATTCTGTCGGTTAAGTCGCCATCACGAGCCTGGTTATCACCCTCACGACGGAAGGTCTGGTCTTTTGCTGCCGCAACACCAAGCGTCTTAGCCTCTTCGGCTGAAGCATAAATCAGGACACCAACTTCAGTCTGATTCATGTAGCCCCACTTGAACGTAGTTGCCCCTGGATAGTCAAGCAAGAAATCCTTCTGCCCCTTCCACCCGATAGCCTTGACGTCGTCCTCAGTAAAAATCTTAGTCGATTCAACCATTCGAACTCGCTGAGGAGTGGCGTCATCGCCGCCAGAAGCCACAAGCGATTCGTCTTCAGCAGCTCCACAAGCGACCGCCACTACTGCGATCAGCAGCGCCGATATCAGCAACAACTGAACTCTAGAAATATGTAGAAATCGATTCATCAAAAGTAGCCTTTAATGCGACCGTGCGAAATAGGGGTTAAGAACGACGAACCAATGGTACTCGGAAACCTGCCTAATATCTGATGCATTTGTGACAGGTGATTAAACGAAATCAGGTCACCATAATGATGACCTGATTCTTCAGTACATTTCACTCAGCGCAACGGCTATTCAGAAGGAATCAGCCATTCCTCGATCTTCTCACAGTTGGTGGAAGGTTCAGTCAAGTTACGGTCATCGCTCTCGCACATGATCACCATGTTGCCGATAACGGTGTAGTCGTTGTAAGTCGGGAATCGGTTCGAGCACGCACCACCCACACCCTGGATATCATCAGATTCACCAAGTTCGGGATCAAGATACGATGCCGAAAATGACTTCGAACTGAAGCCCGTGTTCGCCTTCACAGCCGATGCACCAGCCGCGTCACGGCACGAGATTCGGTCCATAAGATTACCGTCCGGAGCCTGACCGTCTTCTTCACGCCTGAAGGTCTGCTCATCAGCAGCGGTTACTCCAAGAGTTTTTGCATCTTCCGCGTTGGCGTAGATCAGAACACCAACTTCTTTCTGATTCATGAAACCCCACTTCGAAAGCGATGTGCCCGGGTATTCAAGGATGAAATCACGTTGACCCTTCCAGCCAACCGCTTTCATATCGGCCTCAGTGAATACTGTCGTCGACTCGATTGTTCGAATTCGCTTCGGCCAGTCTTCAGTGCCACCCATCGCTACACCTTCGCCACCACCATCTGAACCACAGGCGACAGCTACTATTGCTAGCAAGAACGCAGAAAGCAATAGCATCTGAATTCTGGGCATTTTCAACATTCGATTCATGAGTTAGAACCTCGAAGCGCACTTGGGCACTAGTTTTTTTTATCGCGATTAGCGCAAATTGAACGCCGAAAAGCCTATCGTAATCCGGTCGGCTTTGGTTGTTGAGATTGCATGAAGATAATCAACGTGGAACAACTCTGCCGATAGATTCTGGAACTTCAACCGGACTAGGATCTTCGGTATCGATCATCCAACCTGCAAGCAACGAACGCATTTCGGAAATGACTCCGGCGTTTTCTGGTAGATGGGCAACATTCGTCAACTCCCAAGGATCTTTGGTCAGATCGTAGAGCTCGTCGACATCACCGGGACCGCCGTCTGAACCCGATGACAAAGTTGCTCCAAGAGCCATCGGATCAG
>Ga0302132_10002064_pt1 | contig 11644 bp, 8 predicted proteins | sample CB9_321_MG_FD_203113 | JGI IMG/M metagenome (GOLD analysis project Ga0302132, IMG submission 203113) | Marine microbial communities from Western Arctic Ocean, Canada - CB9_32.1 | ecosystem: Environmental > Aquatic > Marine > Oceanic | place: Canada: Western Arctic Ocean | collected 2017-09-19
GTCATCCCCACCTTCCTCCCCGAATTACGGGGCAGTCTGACTAGAGAGTGCAACTAGTCACGGGGGTTGCGCTCGTTGCGGGACTTAACCCAACACCTCACGGCACGAGCTGACGACAGCCATGCAGCATCTGTGATAGCTCCCCGAAGGGTCCCCCTCTCTTTCGAGAAAGGTACTACTAACATGTCAAGCCCTGGTAAGGTTCTTCGCTTTGCATCGAATTAAACCACACGCTCCGCTGCTTGTGCGGGCCCCCGTCAATTCCTTTGAGTTTTAGTCTTGCGACCGTAGTTCCCAGGCGGGATACTTAACGCGTAAGCTTTGACACAGGGGGGGTCGATACCCCCCATATCTAGTATCCATCGTTTAGGGCGTGGACTACCAGGGTATCTAATCCTGTTCGCTCCCCACGCTTTCGAGCCTGAGTGTCAGGGACGGCCCAGAGCACCGCTTTCGCCACTGGTGTTCCTCCAGATATCTACGCATTTCACCACTACACCTGGAATTCCGTGCTCCTCTACCGCCCTCAAGCCAAGCAGTATCGATAGACCTCTCCAAGTTAAGCCTGGAGCTTACACTATCGACGAACTTAGCCACCTGCGCTCCCTTTACGCCCAATAAATCCGGACAACGCTCGCCCCCTACGTATTACCGCGGCTGCTGGCACGTAGTTAGCCGGGGCTTATTCCCAGGGTACCGTCAGATCTTCTTCCCCTGGAAAAGCGGTTTACGACCCTCAGGCCTTCTTCCCGCACGCGGCGTCGCTGCATCAGGCTTTCGCCCATTGTGCAAGATTCCCTGCTGCTGCCTCCCGTAGGAGTGGGGGCCGTGTCTCAGTCCCCCTCTGGCCGGTCGTGCTCTCACACCGGCTATCCGTTGTAGGCTTGGTGGGCCGTTACCTCACCAACTACCTGATGGAACGCAAATCCGTCCACTGGTGACCGAAGTCTTTCGTTCACTCCCCTGCAGGAATGAACCACATGCGGTATTAGCTCGAATTTCTCCAAGTTGTCCCCCGCCAATGGGTAGGTTATTTACGCGTTACTCAGCCGTCTGCCACTAACTTTCCAACCGAAGTTGAATCATCCGTTCGACTTGCATGCATTAGGCGCGCCGCCAGCGTTCGTCCTGAGCCAGGATCAAACTCTCAAAAAAAATCAGAATCTCGAAAGATTCAAAAACGTTCAAAATTGAACGAAGGCGCCTTTTCCTTCCACTATTCACTTGTTAAAGAACCCATATTTCGATGCCCCCTGAACCGAAGCAACTAGAGTAATTTACAGGAGCACGGGCATATGCGTCAATGGGCAATTGCATTGATTCTAAGTACCCGACGCTGAGGGTTGTTTACGCGGGGAAAAGCCCTTTTATGCAGGCCCATATGTTTTCGTGCACCGTTTCCATTTTTGGTGACGCATCTATAGTGAACCAGCGGTCACTGTTGCGCTTAGCAATCCTCAGAAATCCAACTTGGACTCGACGATGGAAGGCGCGCGCCTCATCTTCAAATCGACGACCTCCAGCGTCTTGGCGGTCTTCGGTTCGGCCAAGAGTCACGTCGAGTGGTGCATCGAGGAGGAATGTGGCATGTGGTGTCAGGCCCCCAGAAGCGACGTTATTCACCGCACGCACTTGGGCACTTGGCAATCCACGTCCATCACCTTGGTAAACAGTAGTGGAATCCACGTAACGGTCCAGCACGACATGAGTCCCCGAAGCAAGGGCCGGTTTGATGACTGTGCGTACGAGCTCAGCACGTGCCGCGGCGAATAGGAATAACTCGGCCACCGAAGTCAGCGGCTGGTTTTCAGCTTTGAGCCAGGCACGTAGGTAGTCACCCAGCGGAGTGTCGCCGGGCTCTCGCAACGCCAGGACGGGTTCGCCCATTTGCTCTAAGTGATTAACCAAGAGCTTCACCTGGGTCGTCTTGCCAGTGCCTTCCCCGCCTTCAAAAGTTATGAACAATGCCAATGGAGACCTCACTTTCGCCCGGCGCGTCGGATGGTGACACGTCGGGCAGGTTCGCGACCTACGCTGTGAGAGCGAAGTTTCGCTTGCTCTGCGATCTGATGCTGAACGCGACGGATAAAAGAGCTTTGAGGCGGGAGTTCAATGTGGTCAGCGTCACCAGTGAGGATGCGATCGACTCCGTTCTCGGCATCGGTCGTACCTGCTTCGATAGAAGCAGGGGAGCGATTCTCTTCACCTTCAGCAATCTGTTGCAGGAACCCGACAATCTGTCCGGGAGTGTTCTTGCGCAGGACGAATATGGGTATCCCTTTTCTCTCAGCAGCTTGAAGGACCCCAGGACGGCGTCTGAAGTGTGTTTTGGTTGTGAGAACTAGATCAGCGTCGGCAATGCTGTCTGCTAGGGCAACATTGAGGCCTGCGTCCTCGGTAGCCTGGTGCAGTCGTTCACGGCTGACGCCAAATGGGTGCACTCGCTTCGCGGGAGGCCCCAGACCTTCGGTCGAGGGCACGTACGGGCCATCAATGCCATTGAAATCATCTAAGGCTCGGTCTTCCTCGCGATCGTATGTGGTGGAACGACCGAAAGGCATAGTTCGTTCCATGGAAGTACCAACCTCTGACCTTACTTTGCTCGATGGTCCTTCAACGAAGGTCGCAGTTTCAAATTCGCCGGTAGCGACCGGGCGCGGGCGGCTCTTGCGAACGATGCCGGAAGCATCAAGCTCTCGAATCTCAGGGCTAGCAGGTCGCCCGCGGAGAACAGAGTCAACCGTTCGAGCGACTTCCTCATGGACGGCAACCCGGTCCCAACTTTGTATCTCAGCCAGAACATCAAAGGTAGGAGGGGATTTGCGTTCCAGTATTGTTTTCTGAGTACGGCGGCGGCGCGCTTCTTCGTCGCCAAGAGTCACCGTTTGCACACCGCCCAGCAAATCAGAAAGCGTGGGGTTCATGAGGAGGTTTTCGAGCGTATTGCCATGAGCGGTAGCAATCAGTTGTACACCGCGCTCCGCGATGGTTCGCGCGGCAGCAGCTTCGAGTTCCGTTCCCATTTCATCGACAACAATTACTTGGGGCATATGGTTCTCAACGGCTTCTATCATGACGGCATGTTGCTGACTTGGCGTCCTCACCTGCATGCGCCTCGCTTTGCCAATGGCAGGGTGAGGGATGTCGCCGTCACCGGCAATTTCGTTGGAGGTATCAACGATGATGACACGCTTGCCGTTTTCAGCAAGCACGCGAGCTAGTTCGCGCAAAACCGTGGTTTTGCCAACGCCGGGTCTGCCGACAAGGAGGATGCTCTTGCCGGAAAGAGCAAGGTCTTCGACGACCGCGGCGCTGCCTTGGACGGCACGGCCGACGCGGCACGTGATTCCAATGACTGCCCCTCCCCGGTTCCTAATGCCCGAAATTCGATGAAGCGTTCGCTCGATGCCGGAGCGATTGTCGTCGCCGAAGGGGCTGATACCGTCGACCACGTGCTGGATGTCTTCGGTGACGACAGGCTCATCACTCAGATACACGTCACGATCGAAGAATCGCGCTTCAGGTAATCGGCCAAGGTCAAGGATAATTTCGATCAACCCTTCGGGAGGACCATCGGCATTGAGGGCCTCATTAACGCTCTTAGGCAGTATGTTCAGGAGCGCTTGTAGCTCATCGCTAGCGGTCAGCCAATCTTTGATTTCGCACCTCCATGATCGGTGAGCATAATTCTTGAGTGATCCTTAGGCCGTGGCGGCGGCCAAAGCTATCTCGTGCAGGGGTCTCGCGACTGCCCGCGCCATTACCGCATAGCTGCCTGAATGTTGCGATCCTTGTTCCGAAAGCACTCGAGCGATAGCTAGTTGGTGCTCAGTAACTATCCACGAGGAGTGCCTATGCCTCCATGCTAGCCGCGCTACGTACGAGGCAAAGAGCGGCACATCGATCAATCGCAATTGGCGGGTCATCTCTCGGTCACTTCCACAGACATGTCAAGGAAGAATCGGTGAAGACGGTCATCGGTGGTGAGTTCAGGGTGAAAGGCGGTGACGAAAATGTTGCGCTCTCTAGCGGCGACGATAGTGCCATCGGCCAGAGTGGCGAGTATTTCAACGGAGGAGCCAATCTCGATGATCCTGGGCGCGCGGATGAAAACGGCGTGGTACGCACCGCCTTCAACACCTGCAATGTCGAGGTCGGTTTCGAAGGAGTCGACCTGCCGTCCGAAGCCGTTGCGCTGAACCACAGTAGCCATGATGCCAAGGGGCACAGGGCGGTGCTCTTGCAAGCGGGACGAGAGCAAGATAAGGCCCGCGCATGTGCCCCACACGGGTCTACCTGACAGGGCGAAGGACCTGAGGGGATCACGCAATCCGTAGATGTCCATGAGCTTGGCCATGGATGTACTCTCGCCTCCAGGGATGATCAGGGAATCAACCGAAGCCAGTTGAACGTCGGTCCGGACCTCGCGCGTCTCCGCGCCAAGCCGACGTAGAGACGCAATGTGCTCTTGGAAATCACCTTGGAGCGCGAGCACTCCGACGATTTTGGTCACGCTACCAACCTCGAGTCGCGAGCTGCTCCTCTACGGCAATTGAACGGACACTGATGCCGACCATCGCCTCACCTAGGCCTCGAGAGGCATCGGCGACCGCAGAAGCATCCTCATAATGAGTGACGGCTTTGACAATTGCTTTAGCACGGAGGCTCGCCTCCTCCGTAGTCGCAGTCCGGTTAGAGGCCTTGAAGACGCCTGAACCGACGAAGACTCCGTCTGCGCCGAGGTGCATCATCAGCGCGGCGTCGGCTGGTGTAGCAACTCCACCCGCTGCGAAGTTGACGACGGGCATGCGGCCCATAGTCTTGACTTGTTGCAGGAGGTCAAGAGAAGCGCCTATCTCCTTCGCGTATGCGGCGAGTTCATCGATACCCATGCCATGGACTCGGCGAATTTGCTTTTGAACAGTCCGCATGTGACGGACCGCTTCTACCACATCACCCGTACCCGCTTCACCTTTAGTGCGAATCATTGCTGCGCCTTCACCGATGCGCCGGAGCGCCTCACCGAGGTCACGGCAACCACAGACGAAGGGGATTTTGAAGTCATGCTTCCATACATGGTGTTCTTCATCAGCAGGTGTCAGTACTTCAGACTCATCGATATAGTCGATGCCAATTGACTCCAAGATTCGTGCTTCGACGAAATGCCCGATTCGCACTTTAGCCATAACGGGGATAGTTACGGCCTTCATGATCGCTTCAATCATGCTAGGGTCAGACATTCGAGCGACTCCACCGTCAGCGCGGATGTCTGCAGGAACGCGCTCAAGGGCCATGACTGAACAGGCACCAGCGTCTTCAGCGATCTTGGCTTGTTCTGCGTCCACAACGTCCATGATGACGCCACCTTTGAGCATTTGGGCCAAGCCGGTCTTCACTTGAAAAGTGCCTGTTGCGTTGTCCATTGCCATGCATTTCACCTGCGCATTCTTGGTTGCTGACGATAGGGTAAGTATATGCGCGCGCAGGAGGCGGCGCCAACGTCAAGAGCGAGGGTTCTGCAATTTCTGGATGCATCAGCTCGAAAGCGGTGTTATTCAGGTATCCCAAGGATTCAGGGCACCAGGGACTTCTCTCCGTATGGGTATCAACTGGGGATATGCCATGGATGCTTGCTAATTAGGTTGGTGCGGTATGCTCACCAGACGATATCTGCCGGAGGGATCCATGATTTATGACCTGCGTACGTACACATTAAAACCGCGGTCGGTTCCAATCGTTGAAAAGATGTTCGAGGAGGCAATGCCTACCCGCGAGAAGTACTCGCCGCTAGGAGCGTTCTTCCACACCGAAGTCGGGCCACTGAATCAGATCGTTCACATCTGGGCATACGAGAGCGTCGAGCACATGGCGAGCGTACGTGCAGAGGCAGCCGCAGACACGAGCGGGATGTGGCCGCCGCAGGGTTTAGCGGCACACATGGCCATCCAAGCGTCTGAACTCATCGTACCTGCACCGTTCATGGAAGACTGGACAGGCCCGCAGAAATTGGGTGAGCTTTATGAATTGCGAGTCTACGAGATAGCAGCAGGAACACGACTTGAGGTGATGAAGGCTTGGTCATCCAAGATCGACGGGCGACGGGCGTACTCACCGATGGCGGGTTGCTGGTTGAGCGCAGGATTCGGGGGAGTGGGCAACAAGCTCTACCACCTGTGGGCGTACGACAATTTCGAACAGAGGGCTCGGGTTCGCGCTGAAACGTCCGCTGCGGGAGTCTGGCCTTCTGACGATGGCAGCAATTACATCCGGCAGGAGAACAAGCTGCTGGTTCCTTCAAGCTTTTCGCCTTTGCATTAGATTGCAGCGTTAGGCCTTGCCCGCAGCCAATCATTGGGGAGTCCGTATCAGCGCAGAAGCAGAAACAGCCGAAGCGTCCTCGGCGTCCGAACATTCACGAGGGTTCTCTAGGACATTCGAAGCGTTGAGGTATCGGGATTTCCGATTCCTGTTCTTCGCGCAGCTAACGAATGCGGCGGCGCAGTGGATGCAAATGATTGGGTTGCCAATTTTGGTGCTGGCGCTGACAGCCAGCCCGGTCCATTTGGCTATGGTGATGGTTGCACGAACCGTGCCAGCGATGGTGCTGGGATTGGTGTCCGGTGTCGTGGCAGATATGTGGGACAGACGGACGATTTTAATCACGACGAGAGTGGTCGGAACCGCGCTCGCCACATGGTTCGCAGTAGTCAATGTTCTGGGCTCCGTGTCACTGGTGGAGATTTACGTCTTCGCGGTGCTCCGCGGTGCGACGATGGCGTTCGATCAGGCGCCGCGCCGCGCGCTAATCCCAAGCATGGTGCCGAAACATGTCGTGGTGAACGCAATGGCGTTGTCGACAGGCGGTATGCAGGTCATGCGCATGCTGGCGGCGGCTATGGCAGGGACTTTAATCGCAGTGGGGGGCATCCATACGGCATTCGTCGCGCTGGCACTGTTGTACGTTTCGGGTATTCCTTTCTTACTCCTAATGCGAACGCGGAGTCATGAGCGCAGTGGGTATCGCGGCATCAGGCAAATGGTGGTCGATACGAAGGACGGCCTAGGGTTCGCCATCACCACACCTGCGATGCGGGCTTCGTTAATCATCACAGCGTTCTTCTTCGTGTTCGGGATGTCATTCTCTAACGTGTTTGCACCCCTGTTAGCTGACGGGCCGTTGGGCCTTACCGAGGGTGGGTTGGGATGGATGGTGGCAGTTATGGGGTTCGGGGGGACGATGGGGACCATAACAGTGGCGTACCTGAGCCCTTCACATCACCGTGGAATCGTGCTGATCATAGCGCTGGCGGTATTCGGGCTCCTGCTTTCTGGGATGGCAGGGGCAAGTTATTTGCCGTCGGCCTGGGTGGCTTTTGTAGTGATTTTCTTCGTAGGGGCGGGGCAGTCGGTCTTCATGCCGCTTCTAAGTACGATGGTGCTGCAGGCCGCGCCTGATCACATGCGAGGTCGGGCCATGGCAATCCTGGGCTGGGATCGAGCTCTGGTCTCATTCGGGACCGCCATCGCGGGGTTCGCGGCGGCGGCATTCGGGCCGCAGGCCGCGCTACTGGGGTTTGGAGGCGTATGCGTAATCGGAGCGCTAGTTTTGTTCTCGTCGGGGACGCTGAGAAAGCTCGACTAGAGCCTTCGTTGTCGCTGGACTCTAATCCAGAGCGAGGTCCCGAGCAGGAACAGTGAACAAGGGTATCAATCCCTCAGCCCTCCACATGACCCATTATTTCCCCGAAGATGAAGCCACCAGTGTCCCTGTTCAAGCGCCCAGGGCCGGGCTATTACATAGGAAGCAACAAAGGGAAAATGGATGGAACGCCACCAGCATTGTCTCGCGATGCTACCGCGCAGTCATAATTGATCCTTGGCGAGGGCGGTGGCGAGGGCGGCCGGGAGGTCGGCGCTGGCAACTTGAGTCGATTCATCCTCGCGGCGGCGTTTGACCTCAACAACGCCGTTCTTCAGGTTACGCGGGCTGATGACCACACGAACTGGTAGTCCCAGTAGGTCTACGTCGTTGAATTTTACGCCTGCAGATTCACCTAGGCGGTCGTCATAGAGGACCTCGTAGCCCAAGTCGAGGAGCAGGGAGTAAGTTGTGTCTGCTGCTGCGGAGACCTCTTCCTTATCGGCATTGAGGGCGACGAGGTGAACCTGGAATGGAGCGATAGGCGCTGGATAGAGTATGCCTTTGTCGTCGTGGTTTTGCTCAATGGCCGCGGCGAGGACGCGGGTGACGCCGATGCCGTAGCAGCCCATGACCATGGGATTGAGCTTCCCTTCGTCGTCTAGGTACTCACCTCCGAAGGTGCGGGTAAAGAAGGTGCCAAGCTTAAAGACGTGCCCGACTTCGATACCACGCACTTCATTGAGAGCAGCGCCGCAATTAGGGCAGCCATCACCGGCCTTGGACGTGCCGATTTCAGCGATGATGTCGACCTCGAAATCGCGGAGGTAATTGACGTTGCGGTAATGCTTGTCGGTCTGGTTGGCACCGGCGACGAAATTATTGCCTTGCTGGATGGATTTATCCCCTACCCGTTTGATGCCGGTAAGGCCGATGGGGGATGTAGAGCCAGGAGTAAGGCCAGCGGCGACAGATTCTTCGGGGGTGGCCAGGCGCAATTCACGGGCTTCTAGCAGATTCTTAAGCTTGACCTCGTTGACCTCGATGTCTCCTCGGATGGTCACGAGCACGACGGTGTTATCGGCGGAGTAGAAGACCGCTTTGAGGGTCTGTGCCTCGATGATTCCCATAGAGTCGACGAGATTCGCGATGGTCTTGGCACCAGGGGTGTCGACGAGGGTCATCTCCAGGAGTGAGTTTTCAGGTGCTGGTGCGATGACGGACGTGGCACGCTCGGTGTTCGCAGCGTAGTCACCAGCGGGACATACGAGGACGGTGTCCTCGCCTGATTCGGCGGGCATGATGAATTCATGAGAGTCCTTGCCACCAATGGCGCCAGAGTCGGCTTCGACTTCAAGAGTGGGCAGGCCACAGCGCCGAAAAATGTTGCGATAGGCAATGCGCATCCGTTGGTAGGTGACGTCGAGGGCTTCCTGGTCCGTGTCGAAGGAGTAGGCGTCCTTCATGGTGAATTCGCGTCCACGGAGGAGTCCGGCGCGGGGGCGAGGCTCGTCGCGGAATTTGGTTTGAATTTGGTAGAGGAGGAGCGGAAGGTCGCGGTAGCTTTCGACGTTGGCGGTGGCGATGAGGGTTATGGCTTCCTCATGTGTGGGCGCGATGACCATCTCACGCTTGCGACGATCGACGAAATGGAACATGTTGTCGCCGAACGCGGTATCGCGGCCGGATTGCTGCCAGATTTCGATGGGTTGAAGCGCAGGCATCAGAACTTCTTGTCCGCCTGCGGTATCGATTTCTTCGCGAATGATTGCTTCAATTTTTTTAATAGACCTGAGTGCTAGTGGTAGGTATGAGTAGATGCCTGCGCCCATTTGCATCATCATGCCGGCACGAAGCATGAGGCGGTGGCTGGCGGTTTCTGCTTCGCCGGGATCTTGTCGGAGTGTTTTGGAAAGGAAACGGGATACTCGCACGATTGGAACCTCGGTGAATCTGGGTGTAGAGAGGATATCGTAAGGCTGGTCCGTTGGCGGGCTGGCCTACCCCAACGCCTGTGTTAGCAACCCTGTAAGGAGTCTAGACCGTGAGGTTGGGCGTCTTCGGCAGTCCCGCGTACCTTGGGCGCGGGCGTTGTCAGCGGAGGCATTGACTCTGACGCTTGGTGGGGATAACTTTCCCGCAATCCGCATGAGCGGGCTGCGATTACGTGCAAGCGAGCATAAATACAGTGTGGAGGATAGCTATGACGACGAGTTTCGATCCAGATACCGCTCCAGTATTCGAGCGTGTTGATACTTACGAAGAATGGCAGAAGGATGAGGGGGTCAAACTCCACGGCGGGCTTTACGTGAAGAATCTCTTCACTCTTGAGCTCAGCCACTGGGATCGTATGGGTTGCGATGGTGCGGTGGTGTACCTCGACGGTGATGAGGAGACCAACGAGCACGTGATAGAGGTGGCACCTGGCGGCAAGACGAACCCGGTCCATCATATGTTCAACGAGGTTGTCTACGTGCTGAGCGGTCGCGGTGCGACGCAAGTGTGGTATGACGAGAGCCGAAAGCAGACGTTCGAATGGGCTGCCGGAGCGTATTTCTCGATCCCCATGAATGCTTCCTACCAGCACTTCAATGGGAGTGGCGAACAGCCGACGCGGATGGTCTCGGTGACGAATCTACCGGGGATGGTTCGTAAGTTCATCACGCCTGATTTCATCTGGAACAATCCCTATGTGTTCCCCGACCGCATGAAGGCCGACGAAGGGTGGGCTTCCGCTTCAGGGATGATGTACAAAGGGCGAGTGTGGGAGACGAATTTCCTTCCCGATGCGGCAAGGATGCCAATGCCAAGTTGGGGAGAGCGAGGAGCTGGTGGCACGAATATCATGCTGTCGCTGGCCGACAATACTGTGTCCTCCCACATTTCAGAGTTCCCTGTGGGAACCTACAAAAAGGCACATCGACATGGGCCAGGGGCGCATTTGCTGATTACGGGAGGCGAGGGCTTCGCGCTGGTGTGGAAGAACGAGGATATGTCCGACATGGTGAAGGCTGATTGGCAGGCAGGGAGCTTGTATTTGCCCACACAGGATGCAGAGAACGAGTACTTCCATCAGCATTTCAATGTGGGTACGACGCCCGCTCGTTACATCAATATGGCTCCATCGAATTCCCGGAAGTACACATACAAGCGAGGGATCAATGATCCGGGGAAGCAGGCCGAAATTCGAGCGATGGTGAGCATCAAGAATGGTGGGATCCAAATGGAATACGAGGATGAGCCTCGACGGATCCACGAGATTTTTGAGGAGGAATTGCGCAAGCATGGGCAGGAGTGCAGGATGAAGAATCTGGTGCCTTGGTGCACTGGAGTTGCCGGCCCGGAGAACAAGGTTGGCTCGCTGAAGGGTTATGCGTAGTCAATCACCAGTTATTGTGGCAATCACGTAGGTATTTAGTAAACGCCCGCCGCAAAAAACGGCGGGCGTTTGTTGTCGACGGGAAAGCACTGTGGGTTTGCAGGGCTGCGCCCTGCCTAGCGGAAAGGGGGGATGAGGCGATCTACAGGGATACGTGGTTTGTTGAGGGCGACTGCGGAGCTGGCGATGACGGCCTCGAAGTCTGACCGTTCTAGGCGGGCGGTGAAACGGCTATTGAGTACCCTAACGGCCCGTTGGGCACGCTCGGGGGTGACGTGCCATGTGTTCTCGATGAAATCGAGAACTTCGGGGCGCGCTTCGTCGATCCAAGTGGCGACGTGGCGATGTGCCGCAATCATGGCCTCGACGAGATCCGGGCGCTCGGCAAGAGTGCGTTCTGTAACAATAAGGCCGTGGACGAGGGTGTTGGGGTATGCCTCGCAAAGGTCTACGAGGGTATGGTAGCCCTTGCTTTCGAGTATTTCTTGTTCCAATGTGCGTGCGATAACCGCGTCCTCTTCAGGATGAGGGCCGTCTTCTTTCCATCCAGGGTGAGCTCGCTGGTAGACGAGTTCGACATCTATTTTAGGGTCGAGGCCGTTGGCGGCGAGCCATTTCTGGACCAT
>Ga0302132_10002065_pt1 | contig 11639 bp, 10 predicted proteins | sample CB9_321_MG_FD_203113 | JGI IMG/M metagenome (GOLD analysis project Ga0302132, IMG submission 203113) | Marine microbial communities from Western Arctic Ocean, Canada - CB9_32.1 | ecosystem: Environmental > Aquatic > Marine > Oceanic | place: Canada: Western Arctic Ocean | collected 2017-09-19
TCGTGCTTTTTCAGCGATGGCATAAGCCTCATCCGCTTTTTCATCCATCCATGAATGATAGTCGTCAATCTCTTGCTGTAGCATATCGAGATCAAGTCCAATAATCGGATTATAACCCGTTGCTGGCGCAGAGACTACCATGACGACCTGATGTGCCTATTGGCGACACCTTATGAGGAATCTCTCAAAGAGGAAATATTGTTCGTAAGGTCTATCGACAGGCCTGTGGAGCATTGCACATGACGGTTCCCGAAGGTATGCGCTCAAATCCCCGCTGGTCGGAGTTGGTGGGGTTGGTAAAGGAACTCGCATTTCTCGATGGCGGTAACGATGACGCATTCACTCTAGCCAGTGGTAGAACTAGCAGATGGTTCTTCGACATGAAACCGGTGATGATGCATCCACATGCTGGGCGGTTGCTCGGGGAATTGATGAATTCTCGGCTAGATTCTTTGGGTTGTGATTTTGTCGGGGGATTGGAATTGGGAGCAGTACCACTGACCGCATTGGTTGTAGCAACCGATATGTCTTCAGATCGTCTTGGATTTATGGTTCGCAAAGAGGCTAAGGGCAGAGGGGGGCGTAAAACCAACAACCCTCCGGGTGTCGAAGGTTCATCAATCGCAGATGGTGGCAAGGTGGTGATCCTCGAGGATGTAACCACCACCGGGGGTTCAGCGATTAAGGCGGTTGAAAGAATAGAGAGAGACACCTCTTGTCAGGTAATTGCGGTAATCAGTATCCTTGATCGTGAAGAGGGCGGCGCAAAGGCGTTCCGTGATGCTGGAATCCATTTTGAGAGTTTGCTTATTCGAACAGATATTTCAGGTTAGGTGTCTAGTTGCGATACATTAAAATTTCAACCTTTCCCAGTGAAAATCTCGATTTTCATTATGCAAAAGGCGCAGATAGACTTGCAACACCATGGCAAGTGGCAATGAGCAGGGCCGAATTTTTGGCAACCCTTTCGATTCCTGAAGGGCCGATTGTAGATCCTGCTTGCGGTAGTGGCATACAAATGATCGCATTTGCCAATGTGCTTTCTCGCCCAGCGGTTGGGGTTGAATTAGACGAAAATACAGGTGAATTTGCTGCACAAAACATCGGTTCTGTATTATTTTCATCCCCGACAATAATCGCAAATAGCGGTGTTGTCATCGGTGATGGCAGAGAGGCAAAGTTGGCACTTGAGGCATCAAGTATTTGTGAATCGGTTGGTTTTCTTCACCTTGACCCAGCAAGGCCAAAAAATTCACGCACCCATGGTCTTGATGAGATGACGCCAAAGGTTGACGAAATACTGTCTGCATGGAAACCGCATTTGACAACCGGGGTGCGTGGGCCGGCGATAATGCTTGATCTTTCACCACGATTAACCGATGATTTGCGGGCAGAGGTCGAAGAGATAGTTGATTCTTTGTGGCCAAACATCGGTCGAACTTGGGAATGGACGAGTAGAGGCAGGGGCAGAATTGACCGTCTTTCATTGTGGTTGGGGGCTGCTTCTTCGATTGGAATCGAGCGCAGATTTGTTAGAATCCCTCCAGATTTGGAACCCACTTTGATGATAGAAGGAGCGTGCAGCGAGAATGAGATTGAACCCTCAAGCAGATATTCCAAACCAGGTGACATGATCGCTATTGTCGATTCAGCATTGGTAGAATCTGGTTTGGTGTATGCATGGTTTGAACAAGTTTTACCCAAGCAATCGGTCGAATGGCTGGATGTCAAAGGTAGACGGCCGACGCTTCGTTATAGTGGATTATTTGAGTTACCAACACCGGAACATAATTTATTGATTCAGGCCAAAGGGCGAGTAATCGCTACTTTCAAATCCCCCTTGGATGAAGAGATTCTTGAACTGATCATCGACAAAGCACAGGCGAAATCAATCGGTGATATTCGTGTCCGGGCAAGAGTAGATCCAAGAGAACAGCCACGATTACAATCAATGCTTGACAGACGCCTGGATGTTCGGGCAAAAGGCATGGCATTTATCTGTAATGATTTGGTAGATGGAGCGTTGCTATTGTGCTTGATGAAATGAACTATTAGTAATACTAACAAGGGTGCCGCGTCTTACTCCTGCAGCGAGAAGTACCCATGGCCAATCGCGGTATTGATATATGGGGGGTCAGTCGGATTGTCGCTCGACATTGGGTTAGTACGCACTTGAAGGTGATTACATGGCAAAAGAACAAGACCTAGGCGACGATTTCTCCTATCTGATACGAATCGCGAATACCGACATGGATGGTCTCAAGCCACTGGAGACCGCATTGACATCAATTCGGGGCGTAGGTGACCGAACAGCCGCACAAATCTGTAAGCATGTTGACGTAAATCCATCCACTCTTGCCGGCACACTTTCCAAGGAACAGCAAGATGTTTTGAGAGAGGCGCTGGATAATTATAATCAAAATGTTCCACTATGGATGTTGAATCGCCAACGAGATTTAGAGTCCGGCGACGAGTTGCATCTAATCGGCCAAGATCTTATGTTGATGAATGACGATGATATTTCACGCCTCCGTGCAATCAAGGCATACCGAGGTATTCGCCACGCTGGCGGCCATAAGGTTCGAGGACAGAGAGGCCGTTCCAACGGCCGGTTTGGACTCACTCTTGGAGTTCAGAAGAAGAAGTGATAGGAGGCTATTAGAATGGGACATCCAAAGTTTTCACGCCCTAAGTTCGACACACCATCTCATCCATGGAAAGCCCAGAGGATTGAGGAAGAACATGCAATCGGTGCCAACCACGGCCTGAAGAACATGAGAGAGATTTGGAAGGCCAAATCCCAACTCCGCCGCCATCGCCGCCAAGCCATGAAGCTGATTGGTAGGGTAGATACGGCTGAAGGCCACTGGTCACGTGAGAAAGAGGCATTACTCCAATCCATGCACCGTAAAGGTTTGATTTCTTCAGATGCAATTATCGATGACATTCTAACACTGTCGACCGAAGAAATTCTCAACCGCAGGCTCCAAGCCCAAGTTTATTACAAGGGATTAGCCTGTTCCATGAAGCAAGCACGACAATTGGTAATTCACGGACATATTTGCTTAGGCGAACAAAAGGTTACGATCCCCTCTTACGCAGTAAGCAGAGATGAGGAGGAAATAATCCGTTATCATCCAAGTAGCATGCTCAATGATGAGAATCACGAGATTCGTCAAACCATCATGGGAATGCGTGAAAATGCTGAATATGCTGAGGAAGAGGTAGACCCTGAATTCGATGATAAAGATGCTTCCAAAGTGAAAGAAGCAGCAAGTGATGCACCCGTTGCAGAGGACACAATTCCAGCAAAGGGAGGTGACCAATGATGTCTCGAAAAGCGATAGTGAATATTTTCTCATCATATAATAACATCCTTCTCACAGCAACCGATCTTACCGGTGCTGAGACCATTGCAACCTGCTCTGGTGGGCAAGTTGTCAAGTCGAGTAAGGATAGTGGCGGGCAATTTGCAGCAACACGAGCCGCAGAAAAGATGGCTGACCACTTAAAGGAGAGGGAGTTCACACAAGTTATCGTAAAATATCGAGCACCTGGCGGCAATAAGTCGAACAGTACAGGACCAGGCGCTCAAGCAGCAATCCGTGCACTTACCCGTGCCGGTGTTGTGATTACCCGAATTGAGGATGTTACCCCAATCGCTCACGACGGGACTAAGAGCAAGGGCGGCCGTCGTGGCCGTAGGGTTTGAGGTGATTTCAATGAAAGCACAAATAGTTGATGGCTGGCCAAAGAATAACCAAATTCGTATCTTGATTACGGATAGTGATGCATCTCAGGTTAATTCCTTGAGGAGAACCATTCTTTCTGATGTTCCGAAGATGGCTATTACCAAAGTCAGAATCGAACAGGGTACCAATATTGATGATGACGGAAAAATCAGCGAATCAGTCAACGTATTACCGGATGAGCAATTAGCACATCGTTTAGCAATGGTACCTATACCAACCTTTCTCGACGAATTTCTCTTCCCAGAAGACGATCCAAATAATGAGAATCTTGCTGAAGACCAATGGGGTAGCCCACAATCACAAATTATCTATCATTGCTCTGTAAAAGGACCTGAGATAGGTAGTGAAGATGAGTTCAAAGTTGTTCATGCAAGTGACCTTAACGTATTGGGAGAAAGCAAATTGCAGATTTCCGATGAGCATGCAAGAATTCCATTAACTCTACTTACATATGGGCAATATCTAGAATTTTACGCTTATGCCTCCTTGGGCCGCGGTAGAGACCATGCAAAGTGGGCACCTGCTGCAGCTGTAGGATTTGAGCCTCGCAAACTTGCAAAACTCGACAAAGCCCGTAAGGCAAAGGTGCTATACGATCTTGATTTAACATTAACAACCGGCAAAAGTGTCGATGCAAAATTATTCAGCAAGAATGTTTGCGATGATATCGACGATGTTATTGCTCTTCAACGCGCAATGCACCAAGTAGGAACTGGCACCGGTCGCGAAGACGATTTCGATAATGCAATTATCTTTGAAGAGGTCCCAGGCGAGTTCATTCTAACCTTCGAAGGCGATGGAGCGTTAGATCCAACAACAATATTCAATTGTGCAATTAAGGAATTAGCTAGCCGTTTCGATAAGATTCAGCAAGAAGTAGATTTAGCATTGGCTTGATTGCCCAACGTACCAATGCTGATGTGTAGTCAGCAACTGCGTGATACATGGCAGAGTCAACCACTCACGTTGGCGGCCATATCACTTTGCTATTCTCGATTAGCGATGACGCCTTACTTCCAAGAAGACAAGGCTCAAGAGGAGCGGGTCTCTGTTTGAAGGATGGAGTAAAAGTCATTGTTGAGCGACGTGACAATAGTGATGAAAAGCATCCTTCTGAAATTATTGTTAAAGATTATAATGATGAATTACTTGAAGGAGAGCATGAATTATTAGTTGATTTACTTGAAGCATTCCATTCGACTTACCGACTTTCTGAAAACATTTCTCACCAGGTTTTGATGACCTGTGAATTACCATTATCTCAAGGCTTTGGCATGTCAGCAGCAGGGTTGTTGGCGTGTGCGTTGGCATTGGGTGAGATTCATGGGGTTGAGGATATTGGACCTCTAGTCAGATTGGCTCATCGAATAGAGAGACAGCATTCTGCCGGGTTGGGTGATGTGCTTGGGCTTTGGGCAGGAGGGGTCGCATTGCGGACCAATCCTGGTGCGCCCCCCTATCCTGGCAAAGCAAGAGGATTCAGTATCGATGCTGAAGCGATATTGGTATGGGTAGATAGTGCAAGCCGTCATACTTCAGAATATATTGATAATCCTGAGTGGAAACGTACGATAAATAAGGCGGGAAACTCTTCAGTAAAACGACTATCAGATGAGGAGTGGGGGCCAGAAATTTGGCCGGAGTTACTAAAGGAATCTGATAGATTTGCCATCGGTTCGGGAATGCTAAATGAAAAAGATCGCAGTGATTTATTAGCCGATGTACACGCCTTGATAGCACAGAATGAACTTGGTGAAACGGCGAGTTGCCATCTTTGTATGTTAGGTTCCTCGTTGGTCATTCTCCCCAAGGATTTGACGAATCAGCCCGTATTTAGCGATGAATTATTACAAAAAATCAAGGAACTTGGTTATTGCGCAATGATGACTAGGATTGAATAATCCTTGAGATATCCAATGGGCCATTATCGAGTAATACCACACCAGGAACGTGGAGATTATCACTAAAACCATGCCTGAAAATAATTGCACCTTGCCCCCAAGATTCAACGTAGCGGTTAGTTTGCTTTACCATTTTCTTCCTTTGAAAACCAACATCAGCCCCGTAAAAATGCTTGGCGTCAATCCATGCGATTGGCTCACCATTGATGACGACGTGATCGAGAAATAAAAGATCGGGTGTGTTTACAGGCCTGCCGTGTTCGCTCATCTGTTCTTTGACCATCTCGGGTTGTCGTCTTATTCTAACCCCCTTCTCCTCAAACCAATCCGAGATGATGTCTTCAAAGGCATCAGCTCTCTCTTGGGTTTCGGATTGGTCGACATTGCTTACACGATCAGCACCTTCGGCAGCTTCAAATTCTTGTCTTTCCCTTTGCTTAAAACGAGATGGTTCGCGAAGTGTGTCTTTGATTCTCGTTTTTGACCAACCCATCTCTGCTAAAATCTCCCGGAAAATATTCATCGGGGGAAAATCAAATTTTTTGGTTAATTGCAATACCGTCATTCCTTCTCTATACAATTTGGTCATAGCTTTTGATCTTGATTTCATCTTTCCATGGGTGTAGACGGTTTTTTGTTGTAATAGAGCACTGCGAAGGGATAATGCTTGATCTAATGTCATATTGAACGGCTCGACCTCTTTGGCTATCTCATCCACCCTTTGATTCGAAAGCCAACCGAATTCACCCCTGCGAATCACCATCTTGGCAATTTTCCCTTCGGTTTTCAATGGTACAGGTGAATTGGACCAAGTAAATTCAAAGTCATTTATCTCCGCAAGATCTTTTGGAATCGCCATCGGTAATGGATTGGTGGTGAAACGTTTCTGTGCAAATCGTCTAGCATTTTCATCGAATTCAGCGTGCCTTTCAAGCAAATCACTTCTCTTAGTGCCGCCATATGGTTTTGGAGAGCGGTTGTTGTTAGAGCGCCTTTTATCGCGCACCCCACCTTTTTCACCGCCTGCCATGTCAACGGCTCTTCATTGCACTCCATGAATAAACCGGCTCATCTTCTCAATCGGACGCGTGGTTTACCAAATCGTCTAACAATCTTTGACTATCAGAAATAATCAAACGTTGAAAACTTTGTTTAAACAATCTTGCAACTCCCTTGATGCGCCAAGTGGTTAAGATTTCCACCCCCCCCTCCTCACGAGCAAGCACGGTGATACAGCGATTGAGTTCTGCAATGGATTTAGCAACCTCTTTCTCCATGCGTAATTGCCCTTGGTGTGAGAGGCAAATCTCAGAAAAATCATCCCCTTCGCGGATTGAATCAACATCCCATCTGGTCTCGAGTAGAGCACCCTTGCTCATAGAATGAAAAGCTAGTTTCTGGCCTACAACCATCTTTCCCGAATCAGAAGTTAATACCTTGATGGCATTGCTATTCCATGCTGGCCAAGAATCGATATTCAGTAACGATTCTCTTGCCTTTTCAGCGGAGTCAACTGTAAGCGCACCGCGAATACAATGCACCATTGGGCCACCCATGTTGGGCCATCATGACACCTGACATGGTTTTTTGGACGACAGATGATATCCTTTGAATAGATAGAAGGGAGAAGCGAGACCATGCGACGAGGCACCACCTTGCTATTGGTCATCCTCTTATCAATGCCTTTTTCTCTAGTTTCTGCTGAAGAAGAGACCATTGGCTGGACACTTGCTGCTGGCGGTTCTTCAGATGATCTGCTAGCAAACCATGTCATTACAGATTCGGGACTATTGGTGGTTGCTGGTGGTTTTTCTGGATCTATTGAATTTGGTTTAAATGGGCTTGCAGCCGATGATAATGGCAATAGGGATATTTTTATCGCTCAAGCATCATCGGCGGGGGTTTGGACAAATACCACTGGAATCGGTAGTGGAGGCGATGATGTAGCGGTAGATCTAGCACTCCATTCATCTGGTGACATTATCATACTGGGATATTTTTGCCGTGAAAGCGCCCGTAGTAGTTGTAATTTGACATTTACCGAAGACATTGTTCTTGAAAAATCGAGTTCTTCAGATGATGGTGGAGGAATTTTTATTGCCCGTGCTGCTATCTCTGAAAATAGTTTACAATGGCTTTGGGCAATGCAGGCTACCGACACGGTTGCAATCGAGCCAAAGACTCTCTCGATAGCGACCAATGGTACAATTGCGTTTTCATTTGGAAACATCGGACTGATGGAAATCAACGGTGAGACTTACCCTTCAGGAGGGGCGTTATCGGTAATGCAAATAGATGGGAATGGAACTTTCATCGCGTTAACCTCTTTTGATTCAGGTAGCGGATTATTGGAATTCAATTACCATTGTTTTGAACCAAATGGCGATATGTACGTTATTTCCTCCTTTATCGATTCAATTATCGGTGGAAACGATGAGCAAATCGAGTCGAATGGAAACTCGGACATCATGTTTGCGAAGGTTAATTCAGATGGTGCGACACTTTGGATTGATACCTTTGGCGGTAGCGGATATGAATGGCCAAGTGGATGTGCAGTCGATACCGCAGGTCAATTATACGTGATTGGCCAGTTTGAAGAGCAGGTGATAATTCAGAATAAGACACTTGATTCCAACGGCTATGCCGACATATTTGTTCTCAGGTTTTCTGCGGAGGGAGTTCTGGAAGGCACTCTAACCGCTGGTGGAAACGGCCCTGATAATGTTGCAGACATCGAGATAAATCCCCAAGGTAGTATCTTCATCAATGGAGGATATGGCTTAAATTTAACCATCGGCAATGATGAATTACAAGATACTGATGGCAATAAATATCTGATGGATGGTTTCATCTCACAAATATCTGCTGAAGATGAATGGCTTTGGGCAATAGCGGTAACAAGTAGTTATAACATTCAGCCAATCGGAATAGATTCCACTATTAATTCATCACCTGTGGCTAGTTTTGTATTCAAAGGGCAGGTAGAAATGAATACCAATATCAATTCAAGTACTGGCGGTACCGATTTTGTAATATGGCAATACGGTAGTGATTTCGATGGGGACGGATTTGTAGATGGTGAAGATAATTGTTACAAAGAGGTAAATCCGGAACAGAAGGATCACGATATGGATGGCGAGGGTGATGTTTGCGATATCGATGATGATAATGATGGGGTATTAGATGGAGATGATGATTGTGACCCCGATTCAAATATTGACAGCGATACCGGTTGGCTTTCAAATGAAAACACCGATCATGATGGGGATGGTTGCCGCGACACGGGGACGGAAGATAGCGATGATGATAATGATGGCATCGATGACGTTGCCGATAATTGCCCGGAAGGTTCAGTGAATTGGGTTTCGACCATAGAAGAGGACCAGGATGAAGATGGCTGTTCAGATGAAGATACCGATGAAGACGGAATTGTCGATCAGATGGATATTTGCCCATATGTAGCAGATCCACTACAGGATGATTTAGACAATGATGGTAATGGTGATGCATGTGACGAAGATATTGATGGCGATGGTATTAGTAATTCAGTAGATAAATGTCCAGTAGATTCACCAATATGGCAATCGAATGCAGATACGGATCATGATTCAGATGGTTGTAAGAACGAAGTGGACACCGATGATGATGACGATGGTTTTCTCGATGATAGTGATTCATGCCCAAGTGGATTAATGAGTTGGAATGCTAGTAATGACCGTGATGAAGATGGTTGTAGCGATGCTGAAGACGAGGATGATGATAACGATGGATATCTCGACGAATCCGATAATTGCCCACAAAGTATCGTCATTGGGCCGGCTGGTTATTTACAAGATTATGATGAAGATGGCTGTTTAGATCCTGTTGAGGACGACGATGATGATGGTGATGGTATAAACGATGCAAATGACGAATGCAAATTCACCTTCCCACAATTAGCGGTAAACCCAAATGGTTGCTCTAATTCAGAATTGGATGATGATGGTGATAACGTTACAAACGTTGACGACCTTTGTCCAAACTCCGAAGCAGGCGCACCTGTTTCTGCTAATGGTTGCATCACAAAAATAATCCAAGACGACGTTGAGGCAAAAGGATCGGGCGATGGTCTCGCAACCTCGACGATACTATTCTCAATGGCAGGATTGATTTTCATAGTAGCATTGGTAATTGTAATGAAAAAGGAAGATGAAGTTGATGAATCAGCTCTTGAACCGGTATCAGAACAGGGATACGAAGATGATTCAGAAACGAAACCCGAAACCATTGTTGAGCAAGAAGTTACAGAAACTCTTGAACCTGAGCCAGAAACTCAAGAATAGATAATTGCAGGTGCCATCGGCATTGCCGAGTTGCTTTTCTCATCGGTTTCAACCTCTAATGAGGATAGACCTAATTCAAAACAGATGAATTCCTTTGCAGCACCGATAACCTCAGATTCGTTCAAAGACCCGAGAAGAATTCTGCGATCCTCATCACTCCATTTGAAAATTTGTGGCAATATTCTCTTAGCCCATAGAGCCATTACTTCACCCAAGTCTTGTTGTTTGACGAGTTTAAGACTTGAGATATTGCCGGCAAATGATTTGATATTTTCACCACTGATTACATGGTTCACACCAGCGATAGCAAGCGCGCGTTTCCACCCTTCACAAATGATAATACGGGCTGAAGTAGGAGCACTGCCAATGTGTTTTTCAGCGATTCTTGAAACACGGCGAGCATGTTCAAGGAAATTTCTAATCCAGGTTTCACTATCCAGAACCGCGAAGTGTCTAGCTGATACTTCTTCAACACCTTGTAATGTTCTAGCAGCAAGAAGATCGTCATTGCCTAAATCATCCCACCACATCTCTGCTAAATGCGGAGTTGCTGGGGAGAGTAGGTGAGCCCAGGTTTCGAAAAACGAATGCCCTAATTTCCGATTATTTCCACCACGTCTTCGATACCAATTCAAATCTTTTTGAATTTCGAAGTGGCTGATTTCAACCGCTCCTCTCAAGTCATTACATTCCATTAATTCACGCCATTCATTGACGCGTTGACAGAGACGAGCATCAAGCCATGTATCGATTTCCGACGCATCTGTCCCCCAGGAGTCAATGCTTTGCGGCAACCCATACAATAGATTCAACTGACGCCATGCAGAGGTGATTCCTTGAGCGGACCATTCCATTTCAGCTACCGGTTGGGCCGCGAATAGGATGAAGAGACGGAGGGTATCAGCACCATAATTGTCGATAATACTTGCAGGATCTACGACATTCTTTTTTGATTTGCTCATCTTTTCAACCCTGCCGATAATTATCGGCTCCCCTGTGGATTTCAAAGAAGCAACGCCATCTTCAATATTGACATCGGTAGGCAAGACCCACGTTCCATCTTCTTTAGCAAAGGTAGCATGTGTTACCATTCCCTGACAAAGCAATGATTGGAATGGTTCGTCGATATTGTGCAAACCGAGGTCACGTAGTGCTTTGGTCCAAAATCGTGAGTAGATTAGGTGCATTTGTGCATGTTCAATTCCTCCACAATAAAAATCGACATTCATCCAATGATTTACCAATTCGGACTCAAAGCATTTTTCATCATTGAGGGCATCGGTATATCGTAGGAAATACCACGATGAATCGATGAACGTATCCATGGTATCGGTTTCTCTTTTACCGGTTTTTCCACAGGAGGGACAATCTGCTTTTTGAAAAGTCGGTGAGGATTCTAGCGGATTACCCTGAACGGAAAAACTCACATCATCTGGCAATTTTACTGGCAATTGTTCATCGGGTACCGGCACAGCCCCACAGGTTTCACAATGAATGATAGGAATAGGGGTTCCCCAATATCTCTGGCGTGAAATCAACCAATCACGTATTTTCCATTGAATAGTGCCTTTACCACATTGTTCTTTTTCAATAACATCGATAACCGCTCTCTTTGCATCTTCGCCGAATAAGCCGTCAAACCCAGTACGGGGAGAGTTTACCAT
>Ga0302132_10002067_pt1 | contig 11630 bp, 7 predicted proteins | sample CB9_321_MG_FD_203113 | JGI IMG/M metagenome (GOLD analysis project Ga0302132, IMG submission 203113) | Marine microbial communities from Western Arctic Ocean, Canada - CB9_32.1 | ecosystem: Environmental > Aquatic > Marine > Oceanic | place: Canada: Western Arctic Ocean | collected 2017-09-19
CTTTTTGTTTAGCTTCAAATTGAATCTCTTCGCCATTGGAAATCTGCTCAACATTAGACAACGCCTTGGAATCTTGAGTTAATCGACTTGTAACAGTGGAAACTAGTTGCTGCAATTTATCACGCTCGGTTCGTCGATACGTTATTTCAATTTGTTGCCGTGCACTCACTTCTTCAAGATCATGAATATCTTTTTCAATCGCCGTGGATTCACGTTGAGCGGCAGCAACAGCACCGTTGCTCGCTTGTGCATTCAATTTCACAACCTTCTCTTGGACCTGCTGTGTTTGCGCTGAAACTATCGCTTCTCGCGTCCGCACCATCACAATAATTACCAGGATGATCAAGACGCCGACTAAGTTGGCAACGATGTCTTGAAAGGAATCCAAGCCACCTATTTCACTACCTTGTTTTCGTTTTCGCTTCATGGTTTTGCTTCAATTCGCTGCGTCACGACAATACCACTACGTTTCAAATACTTCTGCAATTGATAAAAGTGCTGTTCGCCACCGGCATCCACTTCAATATGTAATTCGGGTTTCCAATAGCCACCGGCAAGAGCAAGCCCCCAGCGTTGAATGTACTGTTGCAGTGCAGCGACGAACGGATCAATCGACTGTTGCATCGTGCCTTCTATGTGAACGACGATGGGATCGCCTCGTTCACCGAGTGAGGGGATCAAGACTAACTGGTCGGCCGTACACAACACTCGGACACCCCGCGTAATTGCCGGACCGAGTGTCTGGTTTTTTTTGAGTGCCCAACCTGGCTTTCTACCGGGCATCCCCATTCGCAAATCCGAGGCGCCTTGTCCCTGACCGCCCCGGTGACCGCTGGCAGATTCGGTTTCACTTTCAACTGTCCTCTGTGGCATTGGCGATGTCACGTTGGATTGTTGACCAGACCCTTCTCCAGATCCCAGAGGCGTCGGCTTGTCCGGCGCGGTCTGTTGGTTCCGCTGCGGCCCGCCATCAATCGGCTGATTTCCGAGGTCTGTCCCCGGGTTTAGACGATAACGGCTTGGCATCGTCGCGGCTAACGCTTGTTGTCGCGAACGCGCTGTTTTGATTGTCTGACGGAGCTGTTGGGCTAACGCAGGCTGTGGTCGTGGGTAAGCCAGTTTCAAGTCATCACTTATCAACTCGTATCCAAATTCGTGTTGCCAGTTCTGCATTGCCTGTCTCGCTACGCCATAACTGCGAACACCACTGGGTCGTACGATCAACAGCGGGTAGGGCGAAATGGATTCATCAACGGTGTGCTCAAAATAAAACTCTCGCACGGCGCGCAAGCAGGCGTCAAGTGGATTTCCGGGACCAGGTGGGCCCGCCATTTCAATTTCCGTAATTAAAATCCCTTCGGGCTGAATGACGATGCCTTGGGCAACACACTCGATATAAATAGGTCGGCGATTGCTTCCCTTGACGCCCGCATACGGGATAATCGCAAATGATTCCGACGCAGATTTTCGATCGAGCCGTGCCTGTGCGAGTTTAGTGCGAGCAGCGTTTATGTCTGCGTCGAGCTCTTTAAGTTCAGCGCGACGATTTGTTCGTTGAGCCGCAATCGCCCCGTCTTGTTGTAGTTGACGTTGCAGGGATTCATGCCGAGAAACAAGGCGTTCCAGTTCTGCCTCCAATTCGCGTGTGTGTTGCTCGAGGTGACTTAGCGATAGACGATTGCTTGAAATTTGCGTTTGCTGCTCTTCGCGTTGAGTCCGCAGCACTAAACTGCGCCATTGATAATTCTCTAACTCGTACTGATTCTGCTGAGCGTCTATTTGCCGCTCGGCATTGTCCACGTGAGTCGCCTCAATAATCTCATGCGCATGTACTTGCGCTTGGCGAACGCCCATGACGAGCAAAGAAATCAATGCCCCCATCGTACAAATCAAGACCGCCAAAAAAGGGAACATCGATGGCGCTGCACCTTGACGACGTTGCTTACGCTTACGTCTCATGCAGCTTTACCTTTTGTATTACCGTTCTGAGTTGACGAGTCTATGGCTCCTGGTTGTACCAACGGTGCGCCCAACCTAGTTGACAACAATTGAATTGCTGCTGAAAGACTAATAATTATATCTTCAAACTGTCGAGTGTCTGATAGATGTTGAAGATTATCATTAAGCGATGTTTCTAGACTCACTACATCACCTGTGGTCTCAACAACCTGTTGCATCATTTCCATCTGTAGACGCATTGAATCTTGGTTGCTGTTTAATAAATCGGCACCATTATTCAGGGCTTCCATCCAGCTTTCCCATTGTAGCTGACCAACTTTGCTATGCTCCGCCAGCGATCGCGACATGCTTAATTCTAAAGCTGCGCCCATCGTACTGCCTTGTTCGGCGGCCCAAGTTTGCCATTGTTGCTGCAATCCGCTGATTGCGTCACTCCAACATGCCTGCTGAAACTGCGTTAATTCCGTGATGACAGGCCTTAGTGATTCTGCCATATCTTTGGATGAACCTGCATTTTTCGACTCCATCGCCAATAATCCAGACAAAGCATCTTCTGCTTTAACGTCAACCGTACTAAGTAACTGAGTTTCGAATTGATCTGACATAAACTGAATAAACATCAACATGATCGACAACGTCAAAGCAAGTGCTGTTGTGTCAAAGGCTACGTAGAGCCCAGCGAATAATCCCTGCATGGCGGCGTTCAGGTCATTTCCTAGTTGCTGTGTAGCCAAGTCACCAAGGGCTTGAGTGATTCCCATAACCGTGCCGAGAAATCCCAGCATTGGAGTAGCCCAGATGATAATACGAACTAACGAATAACCTTCGTACTGTGCATCGGCGTCTTTTTCCGATTGGTATTTTAGCTCATCATTAAGATGACGCGTGCTCCGATTCGATACAATCGTCTCCAGCAATGTAGTTATCCGTTTACCCAGATAGCTACGTTGCAACCGCGGCGACCAGTGTGATGCGCTGCCGAGCATTTCAGTCGCGCAGCTCAAGGAATCTTCTGACATGGCAGTGGTTTCTTTGGCAGGTAAATCCGCACGGTCTAATAACGCGAATTGCCCTAAAAGATTGAGGCCCCGTAAAATGAGGGCTGCCATCGCAATAAAGAACATCACGGTTGTAGCAATCGCCACCGGGTGACCGAGAAAGTAGCGTTGCGCCAAGTCGTTTTTCAGCGGCCCTTGAAGAAGCTCGTAAAATGTAATGCTAGCAGCCGCGCCCCAGAGGATCGGCCAGCCTAGGTTACCAATTATATTGATCAACGATTTTGATTGTGCTCGTGCCACGGATCGAATTCCTTATTTATTACAACCGTTTTCCTGCTTTCGCAGTCAGAGTCATGAAACGTCACGATACTCCATGTATTTAAAATCGGCATAATCGACACAATCGCTACATCTTATTGGTACTTTTTCCTTAGCAAAACTCGTGTTTTAAATCGAAATCGCATCTCTTGAGCGGATTTTCCAATTAGTTTCAGACCTGCGCGGTAGCACAACTTAGGCCCTGGATAGATTCTGCCTTCAGATAGATCGCGGCAAGCGGTGAACGCCCTGCTGAGCAGTAACTCTCAAATCACTTGCTATAGGTAGCAAAGCAGTGTGGGGTTTCCCATAATTCCGTTTTAATAATCGGAAAACCGTGGCTCTTAGCGACTTCATAGATAATCCGAGCGATATTTTCAGCCGTGGGGTTTTCATCGACTAGAAAGAGAGGTTCCTGCATGCCTTGCAGCGTTTCCACAACCGGATCATCTTTATGAAGAATCATGCGATGGTCCAGGTTATCGTCAATCCACCCAGCGACTACCATCTTGACGTCCTTGAAATCAACGACCATTCCCCGCCCGTCAAGTGTCTCCGCGGCGATCGTAATCACAGCTCGCCCATTGTGTCCGTGTAAGTGCTTACATTTACCATCATAATTTAATAATCGATGGCCATAACAAAAATCGATTTCACGAGTCACACAAAACATAATTCACCACTATAAAAAAGGGTCTTGGATACTAGTATGTTCGTCCAAAAACCAAGCACTCTTTGAACGTTTGCCGTAAAATAGCTTGAACTATGTGACCAGAGTCTTAGAATGAGGGAAAGCAGCAAGGAAGCAATCAAATGTAAATGCCAAAAACTGAGACTAGCGGCTGTCAGCGGGTAATCAGATGACAAACAAGCATTGGCGGCAAATCGTACCAGTTAGTACACGGAGAAATTATGGAGAATAAAATAACATTGGATAGAAGGTGGGTAATCTGTATCGGTTGTATCGTTTTGTTTTTAAGCGGTTATTTCGGATCTCAATTCACCACTACGCCGGCTCAAGCCAATGTGCTAGATGCCACAACTTCCAATACCAACAATAGCCAGTTACTGATGTCGTCCACCGATTTAGAGACTGGGAAACAAATAACAATTATTGACGTAAAGTCAAAAGCCATAAGTGTTTATCTCATCGAGCGGGGCACGGGTAAAATACAATTTCTTAGCTCACGAAACGCTCACTGGGATTTTCAACTCGACGAATACAATTCGGGGAACCCAACACCTCGAGAGATTCAACAGCTAATCAATCAATGAAAACAAGAGGATTTTGATGGTTTTTGCCTTAGTTTTGCAACAAACAAAGGTCAAGCAACGGGAGTTGGAATACCGAACAGGAGAACAGGTAACCTATGCGCACCACGGCGCGAAAAGTCCCTATTCAAGTTCGAAACAAAATTCAGTTTTCGATTTTGCTAGGGAAATGTCTTGTTTTCATAAAAAATGGTAACGACAAATGGCAGACAAAATCAACTTAAATGAAGCTGCAAAGATCCTCAACATTGATGTCGAGCGACTTCAGCACTTAGCCCGTACGGGTGAAATTCACGGAATCAAAGATGCTAACGAAACTGCATTTACATACCAAGAACTGCTGCGTTATGCCGATTCGAATGGAATTGCCATACCAGATGTCCACGCGAGCGACTCAAGCAGCCTATTTGACGATGATTCCGTACTCGTCGCGGAAACTCCAATATCCCCCGCAGCCGGCGGCAGTGGCACAATTATAGGCGATGAAGCGAGCGTCAATCCGCATGACAGTGATCTAAATATTGGTGATTCACTCGAGTTGGAAATAGACGATTCCGACGATCTCTCCTTGGATCTCGAAGAAGGTGACCTCGACCCCGAAGACAAAACAATGTTCGCAGGTGACGACAGCGCAGGTTTTTCGGCTGCGGAAATTGCAGCACTCTCTTTGGACTTAGACGACGATGGAGCTATTGCATCTGACGATGATACTCAATTTGGTGCTGGCGAAGAATCAAACCTAATGGGTGATGAAGTCTTGAATCTGGATCTCGGTGGATCGTCTGACGATGATACTCAATTTGGTGTTGGCGAAGAATCAGACCTAATGGGTGATGAAGTCTTGAATCTGGATCTCGGTGGATCGTCTGACGATGATACTCAATTTGCTATAGGCAATGACGGCTTTAAAGTTGCCGAAGATGAGTTGATTCTCGGTGGCGAGGAAATGCCCGTTGACGCAGCCGCCGGTAGCGATGTGGCCTTAACCGCTGGAAACAGTGGCATCAATTTATCGAGTCCACACGACAGCGGGATTTTTCTGGAAGGCGGTGTGCTAGATCTTTCTGCGGAAAGTGGTAGCTCACTGGAATTACCCGGTGTCGACGACGAGTTTATTCTCGGCGGCAAACCCGATGATGAAATGTCCGACAGTGGATCTCAAGTCATAGCCTTGTCAGATTCAATTGCGTTTGGCGAAGACACAGCAACAATCGTACAACCTGAAGGTGCTGCAGACCCATTCGCAATACCGCCGGGATCTGATCCTTTCGCAGTTCCCGATCCCGCCATGCAAACTGATCCTTTCGCGATGGGTCACGGCCAACCAGCAGCGACATCTGAACCAGAAATGGTCGCCAGTAGTGAAATGCTAGCACCAGTCATGCAAGAATCCAGCTATGGGTTCTTTAATGTGTTCAGCCTGTTCATGGTGTTCTTTATGCAAGTTGCGATTTTTGTCATGTTAATCGATCTTGTCAAAAACTTATGGGGACACCATGCCGAAACACCATCAGAAATTTCTACCATGCTGATCAGATCAGCCGGAGAACTCAAAAACGGTCAAAATGCTTGGATGGTTCTCACCATAGCCGCTTGTGTATTTTTTATCGCCATTATCGTCGGCTGGATTCTCGACCGCAGCCGAAACAAGTAGTCGTTGATCGCACGATATTCGGTAGAAAAAAGGAATGGCTGTCGAGGAATATTCGTCGATAATAACGGCTCTAAAGCCCTGCTAGATCGCCCGTGCTTGGGCTATAATTAATCCTTGAGTAGACAATCACATTAGACTCGAAAATGTGTCCATAACAGGGTTTTCCAGTTACATGTTGAACGCCTAAAAGATTCATCAAATCTGCCAAGCAGGTTTCCCACCACACGTTTGCCCCATTTCTTCAATATCCAGCACTAGAGCTTTAGAATTTAATGGCCCATCCACAGCTCGTTACCGCCGAACAGTCAGCTCCCGTCCGAACGGTTCTACGATGCTATGAGTTTTTTGCATCACTCAAATTGGCCGTTGTGATGATCTTCTCCATGGCTTTTACCCTCGGTTACGCAACCTTTGTAGAAGCGGCCTATGGCACTCCGGTGGTTCAGTTTTTCGTATATCAAACATGGTGGTTCAACGCCCTTAATTTTACATTGGGCGTCAACATTTTCTGCGCTGCGGCAATTCGCTATCCATGGAAGCGTTATCAAACCGGTTTTGTAATTACCCACATCGGACTGATGACTTTGCTAGTCGGTGCCGCTATCGGACGAAAATATGGCGTCGATGCTCAAATCCCTGTCTTCGAGCACAAAATGGAAAACTACGCCTTCGACCGTGGACGTATGTTTTTTGACCTCGAAATTGTCGATGACCACTCCGAATCGAGTCAACATAACCATGATGAATTTGTCCATTCACAAATGCGGGTACCCTTTCTCGCTGGGCCATTTAACTGGGAAGATTATGAAAGCCAATTTGGCTACACGCTCGCGGGTGGAAAAAAGTTTATCGGCATCCAAGGTTTACTCAAAAATGGTTTGAGATGGTCGAGCGGCCATATCTTTAAACTCGCACAACGGCACGAGCCCAACGATATCGTCGTTGAGCAAACACTTATTCAAGAAGGGCAAAGTAACGGGCAACAGTTGAAAATTGAGGTCGTGGATTTTCAGGCAGATTCGCGTAATTCGTCACTTCCAAGAGTTGAAATTGTATTGAGTAATCCGCCGGAACAATTTCTCGATGAAAACACGGGGAAACAAGAAGAACGTCCTGGGGCATTCAATGCTGAATCACCGAATGCATTTCCAATTACGATCATGCCCTTGTCCGACGCTTTAGCAGCGATCTACGGTGACATCTATCCCTATGGATTCAGCCAACCCCAACAGGCCGGTGGTGGCAAAGTCATGTTGTGGATAGCACCCGATGCAGAATACCGGGCTGCCTTTCTCGAAGGAGCGCCCATTGGCGATCTCGGCGTTAAAGGTCGAGTCGTGTTACGTATTGCCGGAACAACCCACCAATTGGACTTAGACGCACCACGAAAAGATGGCATCATTGAATTACCCAACTCAGACTACAAAGTAAAAGTTCTCGGACTGTGGAATGACGCTGTCGAAGGCCGCCCAGGCACACCCGGCACAACCTACGGTTACTCCAATAACTCTCAACAACCCGAGCCAGAAACACCAACGGCTCATCTGCAAGTTCTAGATAAAGATGGGGATCCTTGGGGACGAGAAATATTGTTGTTCGCCAATAAGCCGCATCACAATGTATTTGACTTTGATCAAAAGATTTACGGAACCTATTGGTTTGACTTTTCAAAGAAATCGATTCAGCCTTTCGGCGGCGATCCTGCTGCTCGGGAACAAGTTTATTCACGCATTGAATTCCTGCAAGGCGATAATGACATACTGTATTACCGCTATTGGAATCGCCGCACCAACAAATTAGTTTCTGTCGGTAGCCTCATCGACGACGGTGGCGTCAATAGTGCTGTTGATGGTTTTCAAATGCCACAGTTTAAATCACCGTTGCGATTTTACGTCAATGATTTCCAATCTAGCGATAAACCGCGGGCTACTAGCGAGGCATTGCCGTTCAACAGAGACTTACAAATCGTGCAACGGCGAGTGATGGCCTTAGTGCGAGTCACCTTTGGCACGACGACCGAAGAGCATTGGATACGAGCATTTGTCGGAGTTCCGGGAGAGCGACGTGCCCCGGACCAAGAAATACGTATTCACGATGAACCAAGCGGGCAAACCCTTGTGGTCTCCATGCCAACGCAAGCCCTCAATATTGGTTTCCGTATTCGATTGAAAGATTTTGAACGTAAACTTGACCCGGGTACACGGCAAGCTTCACACTTTTCGAGTTGGGTTGATTTCGTCGACTTGAATAACACTCGAGAGATTTGGGGAGTTGGTACCGCCGAATCAACCGCACAACCCTTAGCGGTTCCCCCGCGAACGGAAAGCGGTCAACTTACCGACGCTGACACTGCTCACAGCGTTTCCGGCTTTGTAATGGTGGCTGCGAAACAAGGGACTGTTGTTTACTGGATAGATGCACAACAACGTGAAATCAACATAACACAACTCGATACTGGTGATACAAAACCGTTCTTAAACGGTCAAATATTGCGGCAACGCAATCAAGGCCAAGGTAGCAGCAGAGGGCTCAATCAACCACACAGTTTAGTATTTGATGCAGAAAACAATCGCCTCTATTGGATCGATACCATTGGCGGCAACACAATGATTCAATCGATGAGTATATTTGATGACGAACCTCCAAAACGAATCGCACTCTCGGCCGGTGTTATTACCAACATCGCTCTGCATCCGCTGCAAGAGACAATCTTTTGGATTGATGCACTCAACAATCAGATCATGCGCGGCCCACTCGACGGTAACGCGTCTCCAACCATTGTCGTCACCAACATTCCTAAACCAAACGGTCTAGCCATTGCTGAGGAATCTGACACGCTATATTGGGGCCAAACAGATTCTAACGCCGACGGAATTTCGACCGTCGGCACCATCGTTTCTCGCGGCATTGATTCGAGTCGGCCACCCAAAGAAATTACCCGACTTGAAATCGACAATTACTGTGTTTCCCTTACGCTTGATCAACAACACGACACCTTGTATTTTATCGAAGCCCCCCAACCAACCAAAGAATATATTGGTCAACATAATGCCGAATTGCATTCGACCCATTTCTTGAAATCGATAAGTACCACGGGTGGCGATGTACAGGTTTTCGACGTTCCCGATCTCGATTTGGCCGACAACCTACATGTCTTTGGGGAATCCGTTTATTGGGATCAATCTGCTTCTTTTGGACATGACGTATTCATCACCATGAACGCACCCGTCCAATTCGATAGCCCAACGAATGGACATAGCTACCGCTTGTTCCAAGAGAGTTTTAGTGGGCCTTGGAATCCCGGCGAAGCAGAATACGAACGAGTCATTCCCGCCGATTCACTGCAAACCGATTTATATTTATCCGTACTTACGGTAAACCGTGATCCTGGCCGCGCTATTCGTAATTTCGGCTGCTTAATTGTTTGCCTTGGCATCTCAATTATGTTCTATATGAAAATATATTTCTTTGCACCCGGATTCAATATTTACGTTCCTTCGTCATACAAACACTTCAGACCCACCGACGGAACGGAGAAATCAACGTCCACCAAGGCAACGTAATGCATTAAGTAAAAACACCTTTCACGCGACAATTGTAAATTCATTTCAGCCGAAATAAATATTTAAAATGGCGATACAAAACATGGTTACCCTAAAGAAAACTCGGTTGTGGATAGCGATACTAACGCTGCTTGTGACAAGCGTGGCATCCATCACACCGCTGACGACTGTGTCTGCTCAAGACATTCAGCTCGACGATTTCCGGTACATACCCGTATTTCACAAAGGGCGTATTAAACCGTTGGACTCCTATGCCAATGAAATTCTTGAAGAGATTGCCAACACCACTCGTGGGTCAATTACGCTCGATATGGCGGACTATTTCTCGCCTAGCGAATTGGCATCTGACAAATTGCAGGATGTCAGAATCCTCTTTCCGGAAACAGGTGAGCATGAATTTAAACGCAAGTGGTCTGCCACGGAACTAGTTCTGAGTTGGCTAGTCGAACCTGAAAAGTGGGAACATGTGCCATTTATCTATGCCATCCATGAAAAGGTTCGCCGCAAACTGGATGTAGAAATTGAACATGGCGTCCGCAAATACGTTTCACCCGCTCAAATCAAAAGTTCATCATCGTTACAAGCTTGGCTAACTGAATCTGCCGAACAACAACGCTCTGGAACGAAACCAGACGACGAGTTTTTCAAACGCATCGAAACAATACTGGGACGACTCGACCTCTTTCGCAGTATTTCATTACAAGCAGATGATCCGTTAACTGGTAATATTCGTATTGCTGATCTTGGTGATCGCAAACATTTTTGCTCTTCCGTACAAAAAATTGTACGCTTACTTGACACCCCCGGTGAACGTGGTTCACTCTCAGAACGATTGCGGAACCTAGCCAACGTTTTCGGCAAAGCCGCTGCTAGTCCCGAAGGTCCGCTCGCAACGGGTCAACGCTTAGCCGCTTCCATCAATAATTCAATTACCTATGCCTACCACCTGCAACTAAAATCAGCTGTCATTCTTGGATTTGAAGTTCCAACGGATGAAGACAGCCAGGCAGTCGTGGCAGCCGATGAAATGACAACGGAGAAGATTGCGGAGATTGTTTTTTTGTTTCACGCTAACATCCAAACGATGCAACAGAGCTTCCGACAAGTCCAAGACGAATTCTCCAAATCGCCTCAAGGCTTAAATGCAACACAACTCAAAGACTTTCAATCGATGTTTCGTGAAATGCAGTCGCAGTCACTGAAGTTAAATGTACTGTGCCTTGAATTGCAATCGACGCTCTATGCAGGACGAGAAGCGGTCTTGGTAATCCCCACATCCAATCCGTATGCCGTCGCTAAGAACCGTGATGAAGGAACAATCATCCAGCCTTGGATTAGCTTGCAAGCTGTTTTGCACGGTCGAGGAGCAGACCCACAACAACCCGCTGGCGGGATTTTGTCAGGGCTTTCAGCGCACGAACAAATCCTTCAAGTCCGCCGAGATTGGGATGCATTGGTGAGCACTTACCGCAATCGAGAAAATAGTAACCGGACCTCCGATTTCTCGGCAGCGGAAACAGCACTTTTGAACTCATTGAACAAGTTAGGAGTGCGGGCAACAAGTGCGCGCGACAAAACGGTCCGATCAAAGCTGCAAGCCTCACAACAAGACCCCGACATGTTGTCTTATACCGCTTACCCCACCGAGGAGGCAGCGGAAAGAATAACTGCGGAGATCAAGTACAACGACAGCAAACCTTTTCAATACACGGCCATTTTCAATCTGCTGGCGTTGATTGGATTCGTACTCTCGTTTGGCAAAGCATCCACCAAAAAACTCGGTCTGTATTTTGGGGTTACATTCTTGTTTATTGGCCTTGGTTGGACCATCTATGGGTTCTACTTGCGGATTGCCATTACGAACTG
>Ga0302132_10002071_pt1 | contig 11611 bp, 10 predicted proteins | sample CB9_321_MG_FD_203113 | JGI IMG/M metagenome (GOLD analysis project Ga0302132, IMG submission 203113) | Marine microbial communities from Western Arctic Ocean, Canada - CB9_32.1 | ecosystem: Environmental > Aquatic > Marine > Oceanic | place: Canada: Western Arctic Ocean | collected 2017-09-19
TTTCCACGATTTGGAAAGCATTTGCCTTCTGCAGCAAGTTTTGTGTCCTCCAGACTGTCCACGTTTGCGGTAACTATTGAAGCTCCTAATCGCTCAAAAAGAACACTATGCCTTCTGCACCCTTCTAACTGAAGGGTGCATTTGGGTCACCACGCACCTCTATAAAAAAGCAAAATACAATACTTTGTCTTGATATCATCGGGAATGGTGATTGTTTTATTCTCAATGTCTGTCAATGGGATTTTCGGAAAATCTTCTCCGATTCTCAGCATCTGGGTATTCATATTCAGTCCTTTTCAAAAAGAGTTTAGTTGCGGCACTCGGTTACGCAACCAGATCCTTCATGGCCTGTTTTACATTCGCGTCCTGAATGTGTAACTTGTCAATTTCCTCACCCAGCACTATCTCAGGGTAGGCTTCTGCAAATTTTTTCAGTTCAACCTCTTTTTCTTTAAATTGATTTAAGGATTGCTGACTGGCGATCTTTGCAGCCCATGCCATAGGCTTCTTCTTACCGGTCTTCTTGTCATATTCCAGGCATTGCTCGTAATCTCCCTTCATATATGCTCCAAACATGACGTCCCCTAGTCGGGAGTCAGCATTGCTAGCGCCCATTCCAACCGGATCGAGTTCATAGGCTTTGATCAGTAAATCCGTACCCTCTCCTGCCCTACCCGTAAGCACCAGCAAATCCCCATACGCAGATATGATGCGGGGATCATTTGGATTCATTTCGAAGCCTTTGCGACCGTAATACTCTGCTTGCTCAAAATCCTTAAAGAACTTGTTGATCTCGCAGAGCAGGCGATGGGACTCAAAATCATTTTCATCAAGATCCAGTGACTTCTGAATCATAGACTTGGCATCAGCGAGTACATCTTCTAAATTGCCTTCTAAATACCCTTGGCCCATTCCCTGTCCGATTGAGCATGCACGCCAAGCATAAGCCAGTGCGTTGTTGGGGTCAGCCTCTATGGATTTATCTAGCATTTCTATGGCAGAGAGTACACCCTCCTTAGAAAACTTGTGATGAAAGTCGCGGCCTCGTAGGAGGTACTCATATGAGGTTAAGTTCTCAGTTGGTTTACGTTTGGCACGCTCCAGACCAGCCATCTCTAGCTTTCCCACCAGCGTGACGATGACCTTCCGGACAATCTCGTCCTGTACCTCAAAAACGTCGTCCATCGTGCGGTCGTAACGTTCGCTCCAAATTGAGCTGCCAGATTCAGGATCGGTCAGTTCTACAGAAATTCGAATGCGATTACCCGAGGAGCGAATACTCCCGTTGGCAATGAAATCGATACCGAATTCAGTTGCGATTTGGGCGTTATTGACCTCCTTGCCTTTGAAGGAAAATGCCGTGTTGCGAGAGATCACCTCTATAGAATTGATACGAGAAAATTCAGTGATTAGATCCTCCACAATTCCGTCTACTAGAAAATCATTATCCTCAACATTACTGAGGTTGTTAAAAGGAAGTACAATAAGTCGAGGTTTTGCGTTGGCAGATTGTTGCTGCACCGGAGGTGATGATGGAGCCGCGGAAGATATCTGTGAAACCCCCTCCGCTTCATGTCCCAGCAAAACGTTAAAGGTGTGAACAGGATCCTCGATATTTTTCATCTCCTGTGGTCCCGTACTCACAAAACTCAGATCGAGCTTGCGGCGCACCTCTTCGTGAAATTTACCGGAAACGCAGATGCCCCCCGGTTCCGCCAGTGGTTCCAGCCGGGCTGCGACGTTCACCCCGTCACCATAGAGATTGTCCCCCTCAATGATTACATCCCCAAGATTTAAACCTACCCGAAGCTCCATTTGGTCTTCAGGAGGAATTTCTAAGTTACGATCTCTTAAATTGCGTTGGAACTCGACCGCAGCTACGATGGCATCTACTGGACTGGCGAACTCGGCGATCACTGAGTCTCCAGCACTCCCGAAGACACGCCCATGGTTCGCTTCGATGGACTCATCGGTGATGGTTCGACAAGCTTTGAGATTTTTCAGCGTGCGGTTCTCGTTTTCTCCCATTTTTTTGCTGAAACCTACCACATCAGCAGCGAGGATAGCGGCTAATTTTCTTCGAGGCTTATTATCAGTCATAGACTTTCAAATTTTAAAGATTAGATCTATAATACTAAGAGTTACAACAGTAGCAGATAATACAAAGTGTTGTATTATCAAATTAAAAAAAATTAAGAGGGAATCATTGCTAAATGAATTTTCAGGTTAGATATTTAATAGTTGAAAAATGCTCACACTAACTTGTTATCCCCACAATTTCGGTGATGGAGGATGAACAATACTGCCGTCATATTTCATTGGAAAAGCCCTGTCTTCATAAAGATAAAGCGGAGCATCAAGGTCAACAATTTTTGCACGCTGTGCAATAATAAATGCCGGTGCGATTCCTAGTGAAGTTGCAGACATGCAGCCCACCATTGTCCGAAAGCCCTTATTTTCAGCCGCGGTCTGCAAACTCAGCGCTTCGGTGAGTCCCCCGGTTTTATCCAGTTTAATATTGACGAATTCATAAAGTCCAACTAAGCGCTCAAGGTCAGCGGTATCGTGACATGACTCATCGGCGCAGACTGGAATTGGATGGTCCAGTGTTTTCAAAACACTATCGTTATCTGCGGGAAAAGGTTGTTCAATCATTTCTACTCCAAGCTGCTTTAATTCTGGAACATAACGATTAAAATGTTCCGGAGTCCAAGCTTCATTCGCATCAACCACCAAACGTGTTTCCGGAGCATTATTTCTGATTGCTTCCAGTCGTTCCAAGTCGCCTTCACCGGTGAGTTTAATTTTTAAAATTGGTCTGTTTGCATTTTTCAGCGCTATTTCGCCCATTATTTCCGGGGTATCTACACCGAGCGAATACACAGTTGTTACGTTTTCTGGTTCCGAAAGAGTTTCTTTTCCCAAATGCAGAGAAATTTCCGGCAGTTCCCAGACCCTTTTTCCGGCAAGTTTTGCTTCCAAATCCCAGAGTGCGCAATCCACGGCATTCCTGGCAGCACCTTTAGGCATTTCCTGTTGCAGTTCTGCGCGTGTCATCCCATTTTCAAGCTGGCTGCGGAAATCCTCAATCAGGCTTTCAGTTTGTGAGATGGACTCATTGTAATGCTCGGTTGGAGTTGCTTCGCCCCATGCTTTAAAACCGTTTTGTTCCAGTTCGACCACAACTACATCGAAATTATCGTCAATTCCTCTTGAAATCGCAAAAGGCTCTTCTCTCCAGTTTTCGGAATGGACATTCAGTATTCTTTCAGGCATAAATTATTTTAGTAATTTGAAGGTTGATCTTAATAAATTTTTTTTGAATCTTCGGGGGGACGTGCCCGCCAGCGTCGATGCATCCAAAAATATTGTTCCGGATATTGCCGGATCACATTTTCTAAAGCAGAAGTGATTTTTTGGGTTATTGCCCGCGTATCTTTTTCATGTTCTCCAGAAAGATCAAAAGAGATACGCTGAAAAGTAATCTCAAATTTGTCTCCAACATAAGGACATGTTACAAGTATAACCGGACTTTTACGGAGCAAATGAAACGCAGCTGTACCTTTGCTGGAGGAAGCAAGTTTAACAAAAAAATTAACAAAAAGATCGGATTTATTATCATTTTGATCAATCAGCATGGCGATGATCTTATTGGCGGCAAGTGCTCTACCCATTTGCAAAGTTGCTCTTTTTCCTTTATCAATTGTTTCAACTCCAAAATTGGCACGCGCGTTATTTTGAAGTTCATTTGTGAGCGGGTTGGTCTGCCGGCCAACGTACATGCATACAGGATAGCCAAGTTCTGCCAGCGCAGATGGAATCATCTCCCAATTACCAAAGTGTCCACTGACAAGAAGGACACCCTTATTTTCTGTTAATGCCTCATCTAGGATTTCCAAATTATTAAAGTGCGTCACTTTTGCAGTGAGACCCTGCCAGGCATCCATGTGTAAAACGTCCATGCAAAAACACGCAAACCAGCGGTAGTTTGCACGTTCAATTTCCCCACGCTCCTTTGCTGATAATTCCGGAAATGCGATTTTCAGATTGATTGAGACTATTTTCCGGCAAATGCGTAAAACGTGATAGAGCAGGAGATCCAGTAGGAATGCACCTTGCCGAAGTTTTTTTTCCGATGCACCTTCACCCCAACGTTTCAAGCTGTTGAAAAGAGTAAATTCAAGCTGGTGCCGTAATTTGTGATTTTCTGGTCTGAGTTTGCTAGAGGATGTTTCAGGCATATTAAAATAATGTTTCGTGAATCATTATCAAAACGATAGCAGATTTATGTTAACTTGAAAGACAGAATACTTATTCAGGCAAGTAGAAAGTAAAGCTGCCTAAACTTACTCGGCTGACAGTCTGGTCTCGATTTATTGACGTAGATGTGTCATTTTATAAGCAAGAGATTACTATTATCTCATGCTGAATTAACATTAATTATTAAAGGCAGCAGTTTATCGCTATTCATTCTGTAGACCAGACTGTTAAGAAGTTCCACAAACTGCAAGAACGTCCAGAGCAGAGCCTTTGCAGTGGAACTTATTTTTTAATAATAATTAGAAGAATTTTAAATGAACAAAAAACCGCCTGATCCAAAATTTATCCGCAACTTTTCCATCATTGCACATATAGATCACGGAAAATCAACGTTGGCGGATTGTCTGATGAAAGAGACAGGCGCTATTACTGACCGTGAATCACAAGAGCAATTGCTGGATAATATGGATATTGAGCGTGAACGCGGTATTACAGTAAAATCACAGACTGTACGTTTGAATTATCAGGCAGAAGACGGAAATGAATATATTTTGAACCTGATCGACACTCCCGGACATGTTGATTTTACCTATGAAGTCTCGAGGTCACTGGCGGCCTGTGAAGGTGCATTGCTAGTCGTTGACGCAGCGCAGGGAGTTGAGGCGCAGACGCTGGCCAATGTTTATCTGGCTCTTGAAAATGATTTGGAAATATTGACTGTCCTGAATAAAATTGACCTGCCTACCGCTGAGCCGGAAAGAGTTTGTCAGGAAGTTGAAGAGTTTATCGGTTTGGATACCAGCATTGCCACGAGGGTCAGTGCGAAACAGGGGATTGGCATAGTGGAAGTTCTTAAGCAGGTGGTAGAATATGTCCCTCCGCCTGCAGGTGATCCCAACGCGCCTTTGCGGGCTTTGATTTTCGACTCATGGTTTGATTCATATCTTGGCATTGTAATCATGATCCGTGTTATGGACGGTAAAGTAAAAGTTGGTGATAAAGTGCTTTTTGTCTCAACAGCAAAAGAATATGAGGTGGTTCAGCTTGGTGTTTTTACACCTTTCCGTGAGGAACGCTCTGAACTTGGAATCGGTGAAGTTGGTTTTTTATGTGCTTCAATTAAGACTATTGGTCACACAAAAATAGGAGATACTGTCACGAGTGCAGACAATCCTTGCAAAGATGTGCTGCCCGGATATGCAGAAGCAAAGCCGATGGTCTTCAGCGGGATATTTCCTGTGGAGGGTGAACAATATGAAGAACTCAAAGAAGCATTACGAAAACTTGCTCTTAATGACTCATCGCTGAGTTATGAACTCGAAACGTCCGTGGCGCTTGGTTTTGGTTTCCGCTGTGGATTCCTGGGACTTTTGCATATGGAAATAACCCAGGAAAGGCTGGAGCGGGAATTTAATCTACAGTTGATAACCACTGCTCCAAGTGTGGTGTATCAGGTACATCTTAAAAAAGGTGGAGTCATCAGGATTGATAATCCGTCTCAGTTGCCTTCTCCGATGGAGATTGATTTTATAGAGGAACCGTATATTCGGGGTCGTGTACTGACTCCACAGGAATATGTAGGCGGAATTATGAAACTCGCGCAGGTGCGGCGGGGTGTCCAAACCAATATGGAATATCCTTCGCAAAATCGTGTTATGCTCGAATATGAACTTCCTTTAAATGAAATTGTGCTGGATTTTTATGACCAGCTGAAATCAGTTTCGCGTGGATATGCGTCGTTTGACTATGAGCTGATTGATTACCGCAGGGGAAAATTGGTAAAGCTGGATATTATGCTCAACGCTGAAATGGTGGACGCGCTATCGTTGATTATTCCCAGTGATCAGGCACCGTCCCGTGGACGTGAACTGGCAAAAAAAATCAAAGAGTTTATTCCAAAACAGATGTATGAAGTTGCAATCCAGGCTGCGATCGGTGCAAAAATAATTGCCCGTGAAACACAAGGTGCGATGCGTAAAGATGTTACCGCTAAATGTTATGGAGGTGATATCACCCGTAAACGTAAACTGCTGGAAAAGCAAAAGGCCGGTAAAAAAAGGATGAAACGGATCGGTTCTGTCGAGGTTCCTCAGGAAGCGTTTATGGCGGTTTTGAAAATTGAACGCTAATTAAATACGCAGAAGCTGTAACTAGTTTTGAACAGTGTCTTTTCGAACGCAGCGGGTAATCTTTAATGTGCTACTTGACTAATATCATCTAGAATTCTACCTGTTGTTGAAATGAAGCAGTACCTAACTGCCTCTGGGTTTGATCAATTTCAGGATTGCTGTTTAGGTGTGGGTGTAATTCAGACTTTTTAGCAAACCAACAAATCTGATGCATTCGTAAATAATTGTCATTCCCACTTTCGCGGGAATGACATACAAGTGTACCATTTAGATTTTTTACGAGTTCATCAAAGCTAATCATCTAAAAAATATAAAATGAGTCAAATACGTCTCAGCACAAATTTTTCTGCAAATAATGAAAGTGTAGCAATAATTCCGGACAAGGTTGCTTTTAGCGCAGCAGACATCCGTAATAAATTACTACATTTGAACCAGACAATTTATGTTGTGCAAGCTGAAGAAGCAGCAGGTGTGTGTCTTGCTGAAGACCTGACTGATGCTAATTCCGGAACTAAGATGCAGCTTTTAGCTCATGCGCAGTCTATGCAGATGGGGCAGTTTGGAGATCCTGACTTCATGCGGAGTTACGGGCTTAATATGGCGTATATGACTGGTGCGATGGCAAATGGAATTGCTTCTGAGGAACTGGTTATTGCTGTTGGAAAAGCAGGTTTACTCGGCTCATTTGGTGCCGCCGGTCTGGTACCGTCACGTATTGAAGAAGCAATTATCAAAATTCAGCAGGCTTTGCCTAACGGGCCGTATGCTTTCAATCTCATCCACAGTCCCAGCGAAGACGCAATTGAGCGTGGAGCAGTAGATATGTTTTTGAAGTATGGCGTGACAACTGTTGAGGCTTCGGCTTTTCTAGGCCTGACTCCAAATATTGTACGTTACCGAGCTGCTGGTTTACGCCGTAACGCGCAAAATAAGATCGAGATTGTTAACAGAGTCATTGCTAAAATATCACGTACAGAAGTTGCTTCAAAATTTATGGCACCGGCGCCGGATTCAATCCTACGGCAATTAGTTGAAGAAGGCAGCATTACAGAGGAACAGGCACAACTAGCGACTAAAGTACCGATGGCGGACGATATTACAATAGAAGCTGATTCCGGAGGGCACACAGACAATCGTCCGCTTGTGTTGCTGCTTCCGGCAATCCTGACTCTGGCGGAACAATTTCAGCGCAAATACGGCTACGCTCAGTCAATCAGGGTAGGAGCGGCAGGCGGTATCGGGACACCGTCTTCTGCACTGGCGGCCTTTATGATGGGTGCAGCTTATGTAGTTACAGGTTCAGTTAACCAATCCTGTCTGGAAGCGGCTGCGTCAAAGCACAGTAAAAACCTGTTAGCTCAGGCAGAAATGGCGGATGTAACGATGGCTCCCGCTGCAGATATGTTTGAAATGGGTGTGGAATTACAAGTGCTGAAGCGTGGAACGATGTTTCCGATGAGGGCCAAAAAGTTGTATGAATTATATAAAAACTATGAAAGCATCGACGAGATTCCGCAGCAGGAACGTTTAAAACTGGAACAGCAGGTTTTCCGCAATTCTCTTGATGAAATTTGGCGGCTGACAGAGGAGCATTTTAATGCCCGTGATCCGCATCAGATTGAACGTGCGCAGAATCATCCAAAGCGTAAAATGGCACTGATCTTTCGTTGGTATCTCGGTTTGTCTTCACGCTGGTCAAATTCTGGTGAGCAGGGACGTGAGGCGGATTACCAAATTTGGGCTGGACCTGCAATGGGTGCATTCAATGATTGGGTTAAGGGTTCATATTTGGAAGAGGTTTCCAACCGCAAAACTGTCGAAGTTGCATGGCACATTATGTCAGGAGCAGCATATTTATATCGACTGCGTCTTTTGCAGATACAAGGCGTCTGGCTCCCTCCTGCCTGCGAGATCTACACTCCTCAGCCTTTTTCCGTTTGAGGCATTCAGCTGTTATTCAGGCATCCGTGAAAGGTCTGTATACTCAGCAATTTTTTTCCTGTCTTGTGTTCTTAGTTGTAGACATGGTAGGTTTTAACGTTCGTTTTTTCATTATTTATTTTGAATAAGAATGTCTTGAATAGGGAAGGTGTGAGTATCAAAATTGCTGTTATGACCATGAAGGGCGGTCAGTCTAAGACCACTCTTGCGATCAATTTAGCTGCCAGAATTGCCAAAGCCCGACGTGATGTTCTTTTGATTGATTCAGACATTCAGGCCAATGTCACCACAACTTTTCAACGTGATCATCACTGTAATCTGGCCCATGTCATTTTAGGTAAGGTCAGTGATTTTGAATTTATTCAACTTGATCGTCACTTGTCATTTTTACCATCTGGCGGTGAAGCGATGGTGGAGGCTTCAAGTTATCTTAGTCATACCCGTTTCAAGGATTCGCTATTCAAAAATTTACTTTCATCGATCAACCACAGAATAGTGATCATTGATACCGCACCCAGTTGGAGCGAGGTCAGCAGAAATATTTTAATGTATGTGGATTATGTGATTGTTCCTGTGGTGACAGATTATCTGGGTTTTAGTGGTTGTGATCAAATCATGACCTACATTGACGAATTCAAAGCCAGCATGCTGGGCCAGTGCAAAGCAGAAGTATTGGGAATCGCGATCACCCGATCACATCCGCGGACTAAGCTGTCGCAAACTATTACAGCTGGACTTCGTGAAAGGTGGCCGGCATTGCTGTTCAAAAAAATTATTGAAGAGTCTGTTTCAATTCAGGAAGCACCTGCATTTCAGCAAAATATTTTTGACTACCGCAAAGGCCGCACGCGCGGAGCGGAAATGTATGACCTGCTTTGCAGGGAAATTATGCGCCGGATTGTACAGCGTCAAAAAGACGGGAACAATGACTACTAATCTGCAGATATGAAAGCTTAGTTGATATAAATTAAATGAGTAAAGCACTGAATATAAACCTTGCATCACAACGCGAAATTAAGCGCGAAGGTACGAAGAAAAATGTCTCGATTCCTGCAGCTCCATCACTTCCGGTTGGACGGATGCAAACACATTTTTATCTTCCGGAATTGAATATAGACTCTACGGAAGCCTCTCCGCAAAAAAGTTCACCTCCAGTGCAGAAGGTAGTCAGCAGGATAAATAAATTTATTGAAAATATCGCAGATGACTATTTTTTGCTGGGGCTGCATTTAATTTCCTTGCATAGCCTGCTCAGGGAATCTAAACTCACGACAGCACAAATAAAATCTTGGTATACGGAAAATATTAATATGCCTTACTCTTCCGCAATGCAGTGCCGGAAAGTGGCTGAAGTTTATTCAGAAAATCCTGAACTGATCGGACGCTACACTGCTTCCGGAGCATATCTTTTGAGCAGTTGTAAAACTCCGGAAGAACGTGAAGAAATATGGCAGGCAGCAAGAGGAGAAAAATCCAACCCAAGCATCAGGGAACTTCGTGAAACGCTTAAGCATGTCCGTGAAAAACAGGTTTGGGAGCAAGTTGAGAATGAAGCGCAAAAAGCTCAAAAAGAATTTGCCGCAGAAAAATACCAGATGTCACCAGACAAAATCAGGGAATCGCTACTGTCCATTTCTGCAGACTGCGATAAATTAGCGGCTTGTGAAAAAATAGCAGAGCAGGTGGAAATGCGTGAAATCCTGCGTAACTCGGTAAGGTTGCTGCTGAAAAATTTGGAACAAAAAGTTTAGAGTTAAGTACCTTGTCTGGATATTTTATCCAGCAACAGAACCAGTACAAAACCTGTAACCATCAGTAAAAGCGCAATCCCAAATTCTAAATCGAGTAGAGGCCAGACGTTTTCTTCACGGAGAACGTGTTCCTTACCGCGGATTATTTGAGACTCCAACGTTATTTTCCAAGGCCAAACTTTACGCATCGATCCGAGCATGATGCCGGTCAGGATCGCTAAAGTATAGTCATGCCAGCGTGCCAGTCCATATCGTAAGAATCGTGAAAATCCCAAAATTCCAACTAGACATCCTGCAATGAAAATGAGGATAATTTCCAGATTATCCAGATTAAAAGGATTTCTTAATGCTGCTGTAATGAAAGCGTATTTGCCTAAAATCAGCAGAATGAATGATCCGCTTAATCCCGGAAGAATCATGGCGCAAATTGCGATCATTCCGCTGAAAAAGATAAACCAGGGTTCTTCAGGTGTATGTAGTGGAATAATCCCAGTAATTCCGTAAGCCAGTATGGAACCTAAAATTAAAGCCGGAAAACTCGTAAATCGATTGTTGATTGAATGTCCTACCACTAGAATTGACGCAGTGATCAAGCCGAAGAAGACGGACCATGTTTGTACAGGGTGTTCTGTCAGCAAGTAATGCATCAAATGTGATGTGCTGATGATGGCAAGCGCTATTCCGAAAACAAGCGTTACTAAGAAGCGCAGATGCAGTCCAGCTAAAGCCTGCTTGAAATTTAGGCGGAGTGCCTGCAGAACAAGTCTGCTGTTGACTGAATAAATCGCGTTAAGCAACGATTCATAGATACCTGTTATAAACGCTACCGTACCTCCTGAAACACCCGGTACAATATCGGCAGTACCCATTCCCACTCCTTTAAAAAATAAATATGCGTATTCAGTAGAAGTCTTCGGACCGGGTGAAGTCATCCAGGCTTTTTTCCAGGTAGCCGGTGATGAGTTATTTTTGGAAGTTGATTTTACGGAAATGTCAGTTGATTCAGAAGGCATGAGTGAAGATTATAATTGACTCAGACAAGATAATTCTTTTTACTGTCTGCAACGAAGAAATGATGCTGATATGCTTCATCCAGTATTTTCCAGAACTCAAGTTGAAACTCCTCTTCCTCAAGTTTGTTGCGTAAGCCGTGACAGAAAAATGTCAACTGACTGGAAGTCTGGGCGCATTCACGTAAAAATTGGTTGGTGAAAACCTGCAGTTCCCATGGAAATTCGGATTCACATAAATCCAGCAACGGTGCATCCTGCGGATGTTTTTCATGTAGAGTGCCTGATAGTTCATCCACCAAGAAAAAAAAGTCTGTACCTAATACATCAAGTGCACGTCCTTCGTCCGGTCCAAGTCTCTGGATCAAATTTTCCTGGAAACTCTTGAGTCCGACTCTTGAAATTGTTTTGTCTTCCTGCATAGATTGTTCTTTGTCTGTTACAGCTGAATGTAGTTTGCAGAGCGCATTTAGTTCAAGTTGCAAGAATTATGACAGCAGGAATATTTTTTACAAATTGA
>Ga0302132_10002076_pt1 | contig 11590 bp, 8 predicted proteins | sample CB9_321_MG_FD_203113 | JGI IMG/M metagenome (GOLD analysis project Ga0302132, IMG submission 203113) | Marine microbial communities from Western Arctic Ocean, Canada - CB9_32.1 | ecosystem: Environmental > Aquatic > Marine > Oceanic | place: Canada: Western Arctic Ocean | collected 2017-09-19
GCCAGGGCTCCCTGCGATGAATTGGAAGACAGGCTCTGCTCTTTAAACACCGACATGCGATTGATGCGGGCGATCGAGAGATCGAAGCTGTCACTCGCTTTCTGCAGGCCGTTTTCCGCCTTTTCGAGTTTGTTCCGCTGGAGCGTGACCGGACCACTCAGAAATCCCCACACGGCCGGAATGGCCACGAAAACACCGAGCGTTGCCGCCAGGATACCGGCGAGAATACGTTCGTTTCGTTTCATTCCGGGGCCTCGGACCGTTCGTCAGGTAAGTCTCGTCGCGACGGTTTGCCGCAGGTCGAACGCGTCATTATGAGAGTCTGGCTATTTCCGCGGTCTGAAACCCGCGCGGCCGGGTTAACTGCGGTTTCCGCCTCGTCCCATCCGCCTGAACCTAAGCGAGCCTGCCAGCATAGGCATCCTTCGTATCCAGTGTAAACAACCGGAATCCTGTTCGGTTTCGGTCGCGGAAACCTGACGACAGGAAGTCAGGTACCCCACAAATCGCCTCGACGTTGCTGTCGTCGTGCGTCAGGTCATTCCGGTTTGGCATCGCATGTTTACGAAATGACCACATGAAGTAGCGAGTAGGCGGCAACGTGTTGTGGGGCGTTTTCAGGCGAACTAGCATGGCAGGCGTCAAAAAGACTTGGACCACAGCCCGACATCTGTTCTGTCAAATAATGACTACTCAGAATTGATCCGAATGAATTCGATACCAACAACTCTGCGAATTCTGCTCGCGCTTAGTCTGGCTGTCGGCTCGCTGCAGGTGCCTGTCGAGGCCCAAGGCCGGCGTCCGGGTGGTCCAGGTCGAGGCGGAGGTGGTGGACGAGGTGGATTCGGTGGCACACTGGATCTGCTCAGGCGGGATGACGTGCGAGAGGAACTACAGCTTGATACCGCGCAGATCGAGTCTCTGGACGCCATTCGGCGCAGCATGCGCGACGACGGCGAAGTCCAGGAGCTGTTCGCTCGACTGGGGTCTGCTGGCAGCGACGAGGAACGCCAGGCAATCTTCAGAGAATTGCGGTCGCTGACGGACAAGAAGGTTAATTCTGTCCTTAGACCGGACCAGGTCACTCGAGTCCAGGAACTGGCACTGCAGCGAGCGGGCATGCGGGCGCTGGGTAGCCCGGAAATCGTTGCGGCATTGGGACTGACAGATGAGCAGCAGGCCGGCGTGCAAACTGCGTCCGATGCTTACAGCGAGGCACGCCAGAAGCTGTTCGCCCCGGGAATTGAGCTCTCCGGGGAAGAACGCGACGCGATGCGTGAGAAGCTGCAACAGGACTTTGAATCGAAACTCTCGTCCGTGCTCACTGCGCCGCAGAAGCAGCAATTCGAAAAACGCCTCGGGAAATCATTCGAATTTGCACAGGGTGACGGCCGCGGCCCGCGACCAGCACCCACTCAAGTCGCGGCCCCCCCCGTGGCAGTCCAGGCCCCGCCAATTCGACCTGCTTCCGTAGCAGTTCCAAGTGTGACGGTTGCTGCGGACGGTGACGAGCCGGCGACAACGTCGTTTGGCGCTCTCCCAAAGAACGGTGCGCCAGTGAAAGTGCTGTCGTTCAATTTCCGTTTCGCCCCGTGGACCGACGTGCTGGAGCTGTTCGCCGAAGTCGCGGATCTCACGCTGGACCTGACCGAAGTTCCGCCGGGCTCGTTTAACTACTACGACAACGGCACGTACTCGCCGACCGAGGCACTGGACATCATCAACGGTTACCTGCAGCAGAGGGGATTCCTACTCGTCCGGCGTGACCAGTTTCTGGTTGTGGTGAATGTCGATCGGCCTATCCCGCCGAATCTGGTACCCACCGTCACGATTGAAGAAGTGCCCAAGCGCGGCCGGAACGAGCTAATGACGGTCCTGCTTCCGCTGAACGGGCTGACTCCCGACGACGTAGCGGCCGAAGTCGAACAACTGCTGGGCCCGTGGGGCAAAGTTGTACCGCTGTCGAAAACCGGCAAGGTCGTGGTGACGGACATCGGCTACAACATTCTGCGGATCCACGAACTGCTTAGTGGCATCACGATTGAAGTTGGCGACAAGCTGTTCAAGCAATTCTCGCTCGAGCACATTGCGGCGCTCGATGCCGAGATCGTGATCCGCGACGTCTTCGGTTTGCAGCCGCGCAATTTTCAGAATGTGAGCGCTGGCGTGACAGGCTCGTCGCGGTCTGGATCACAGCAATCGCGATTTTCCCGTGATCCTCGCGCACAGCAACCTCAGCCAGTTCAGTCTTCGGCGACTGATCCCAAGGTTTCCGTAACCGTCGCCGTTGACGAACGCACCAATTCGTTGCTGATTACAGCCAGTCCAGCGAACATGAAAATCGTGGAAGAGGCGATCACGTCCATCGATGTTGAGCCGCTGGCCGGTTTTTCACGGTCGAGTCGGGAGCCTTATTTCCACGTCTACCAGCTCGATTCGGCCGATCCGATCGAGGTAACGAAAACGCTGAATGTGCTGTTCCCGGGGACGGTGGTGAATGAAGACGGTCGCACACGTCGCATTCACATTCTGGCGACACCGCAACAACACACTGAGATTGAATCGACCATTCGCCGGCTCGACGGAGTCGGTGGCGGGAGCATGGTCGCCGTGATTCCACTGGGGCGAATGGACTCGTACACGGCTACGGCATCGATCCAGTCATTGTTCCTGCTGGATGGTGCAGAAGCTCCCGTCGTGCAACCGCATCCCACGGGAAATGGCCTGATCGTGCGAGGCTCCTCAGAGCAGGTCGAGCAGATCAAACTGCTGATCGCGGAGCTCGATCCGGAGGGTGGTGGCGGTTTCGGCGGTACCGGAAATGTGCGGACGATCCCGCTGGGCGGGCGAGATCCGACCGAGTTCGTTGAGGCCCTGGAGCGAATCTGGAACGTCAACGGTCGCAATCGCATTCGCACGGTGATTCCGTCGAGCCGAGGCACGATTCGCGGACAACGCGTTCCGTCAGCCGTGCCCGAAACGGCTCAGCCAATCCGGCCGGTGCCACTGGGTCCCGTCGGTTCTGGGGCTTCCAGTGCGGGCGAAGGTGAGGCGTCGCTGCGTCCGAGCCGCAACATTTATCACACGTCGAACCCGTTTGCCGATGCACAGGCAGAACTCGTCGATGTGGCGGCGCGTGAAGTGTTGGCCGAACTCGCAGCAAGAACGACGTCGGATGTTGAACTTGAGGAGCTGAACGAAGAGCCGCCAGTCGACTTGAATGCCGAGTTCGATCGCGTGTTTCAAACACTCGACCGCCAGGATGCTGAATCAGCCACCGCAACACCGGTAGACGATTCGCAACCACCCGCTGCCGCAGAAGGGACGGGTGCTCCGATCGCCGTGACGATCAGCGGCGGAAACCTGATCATCGTCTCGGACGACACGGAGGCGCTCGATCGCCTGGAAGAAACGATCAGCTCGTTGTCGCAGGCTATGCCACCTCGAACTCAATGGACGGTGTTCTATCTCCAGTCGGCGGATGCGACGTCAACCGCTCAGATTCTGGAGCGGTTGTTTCCGACCAGTTCTGTGTCGACGTCGAGCACGAGCAGTGGAGGATTCTTAAGTGAACTCAGCGGCGGGCTGTCGTCGATGGGTCGGGGCGTCATGGACCTCACTGGCCTGAACACACTGATGACGGGACCGCAGACGCTGAGGATCATTCCGGACACGCGATCGAACTCGCTGTTTGTGACCGGTCCCGCGAACCTCGTCAACGAAGTCGAAGACACGTTGCAGATTCTGGACGCCTCCGAATTGCCCGAGCAGCTTCGCGCGAAAGCACCTCGCTATATTCCCGTCTTCCACGCTGACGTTGGAGATGTGGCCGAGATCATTCGCGATGTCTACAAGGAAGAAATGAATCCGCCGCAGCAGCAACAGCAACGCGGGCAAAATCCGATTGCCGCGATAATGGGCGGCGGCAATCAAGGGGGCTCGCCGGCGACACGGGTCACGCTGACTTTGGGTGTTGACTATGGAACAAGCCGTCTGATCGTGTCCTGCAGCGAACCCATGTATCTCCAGATTGAAGACATGGTCCACGAGCTGGATCGAGCGGCCCTGGAAGCTCGCAAGACGACTCGGATTGTCTCACTGAAGAATGCCAGTTCCAGCATTCTGCAGCAGACTCTTGGCGAGCTGATGCCGAAGGTCAAAGTCAGCCGTAGTTCGACCTCCGGGCGTTCGTCCGGCTCCGGTACACAGCCGCAGTCGCAGCAGCAGCCCAGCCAGTCAGGTTCTTCAGACGCCGATCGAATGCGTCAGTTCTTCATGCAGAGGATGCAGGATCGTGCACGGCAGGGCGGAAGTCCTGGTAGTGGCGGCGGTTCCGGGCGCGGCGGAGGTCCGTCCGGTGGCGGAAACTCTGGTCGCGGCAGCGGGTCCGGCTCTGGACGACCAGGACGATAGACGTTCAGAAGCTGCGGCGCTTGACGTAGTCCACAAGCCCATTAGTGGCGGCCAGACTTGTCCAGGGAATCGGCTGCGTCAGGAAATGTGGCCGCTGAGTAAAGGTATTCGGTTAGTTAGTGGTGCTCGGAATACGTAAGGCTGAGGGATTCCGGCGGTTCGTCCGACAATCGAGCGGCACTGGCGGCAGAATCCCGTTGGTTTGACCGACGGGACGCATGCCCCACGTGCGATGCCGCCAGTGCCACCTTAAAATAGCCATTTCGGTCCCGGAAAGAACACATCCTCCCGAGTGCAGACGTCGGGTGAGTGTTACGGGAAACAGTAAACAATCTGCGTATCGGCTCTGATACGCTGACAGGAGCAGGACAGGCTCATCAATGGAAATCGGAGACATTCTCATTCGGCGCGGGCTGCTGACTGCGGTGCAGGGTGATCAGGTCCGGCAGCAGTGCAACGGTAAGCGTTTCGATCAGGCCGTCATCGACATGGGGCTCCTGACCGAAGAAGAAACTCTGCGCGCGCTGGCAGACGAACTGGGGATGAAGTTCGTTGAACTGAAGAACTTCAGTGTCGATCGCGACCTGCTCAGCCAGTTTCCGACATCGACCATCTACCGCCACTCACTGTTGCCCTTGCGCCGCGACAATGGTCGTGTGGAAGTCGCCACCAGCGACCCGTTTGATCTTGAAGCGCTCGACGAACTTGGCGCGGTCAGCGGACTGAGGCTTGACCCGGTACTGGCACGACACGACGACGTCGTGCAGCTCATCAAGCAGAACCTTGGCGTCGGCGGCGACACGATTAACGAACTCGTCCAGCAGAAGACGGACGAGGACGACGACTATATGGCCGAGGCGTCCCGGGCCGACGGCGAGCTGGCCGACATGGCTCAGCACGCATCCGTGATTCGGCTCGTGAATGAACTGCTGCTCGAAGCGCTCGAACAGCAGGCCAGTGACGTCCACATTGAACCGGGTGAACGCGGTTTGTCCATCCGCTACCGCGTCGATGGACTGCTGCGTGTGCAACCGATGCCGCCGGAGGTCAATCAGTTCTACGCCGCGATCGTCACGCGTCTGAAGATCATGTCCCGGCTGAACATCGCCGAGAAACGGCTGCCACAGGATGGGCGCATCGAACTGCGCGTCGCCGGTCGCGATATCGACGTGCGAGTGTCGATCATTCCGATGCTGTACGGCGAAGGCGTTGTGCTGCGTATCCTGGACAAGGGCCGGATGCTGTTCGATCTGCACAGCATGGGGATGCCCGATGAGATACATGATCCATTCGGCCGCATGATCAGATTTCCGCACGGGATCGTTCTGGTTACGGGCCCGACCGGTAGCGGTAAGTCGACCACGCTCTACAGCGCCCTGAGTGAAATTCGAAATCCCACGACGAAGATCATCACAGTCGAAGACCCGGTCGAGTATCAGCTCGATGGCATCGGACAGATTCAGGTCCACAGTCGGATTGGCCTGACGTTCGCGCACGGATTGCGGTCCATTCTGCGACACGACCCGGACGTCATCCTGATTGGTGAAATTCGCGACTATGAAACCGCCGAGGCGGCGATTCAGTCGTCACTGACTGGTCACCTCGTCTTCAGCACTCTGCATACAAACGACGCGGCCAGCGCATTCACGCGGCTCGTCGACATGGGCGTCGAGCCCTACCTGGTATCGAGCACGATCGAAGGCGTGATGGCTCAGCGGCTGGTGCGTCGACTGTGCCAGCATTGTCGCGAGTCTTACCGACCAGACCCGAACGACCTGCCAAAGGATTTTCCAAACCGGGATGTCGAACAGCTGTGGCGAGCGATCGGATGTCGCGAATGTCGCGATACTGGATATTCCGGCCGCATCGGCGTTTACGAGTTGCTGATCGCGGATGACGAGGTCCGGGAAATGTGCGTCAACCGTCTGAGTGCGACACGCATCCGCAAGTACGGCATCGAGCAGGGCATGCTGACGCTCCGAAATTGTGGATGGATACATGCGATGAAGGGCGTCACCAGCGTGGATGATGTCCTGCGAGTGACCAAGGGAGACATTGTTTGACGAACGAAGACAGGTCGTGATTCAGTGCAAAATGAAAAGTGCAAAATGCAAATTGAAGCCAAGTCAATTTGAGCTTTGCATTTTGCACTTTTTATTTTGCAATGTCTGACACGCTGAGAAACTCTGACCATCCTGCGCAGGATTCGACTGATAATAGACGAACCGCTTCGCCTTCTCCCGATTGCTGTTTCATCCTTTCACTTTGAACCGTCTTTCCGATGCCTGAATTCCAGTACGTGGCCAAAGCGATGAGCGGTCAGGAGGTCTCTGGCCTGCTGACGGCGACGAGCCAGAATGAGGTCGTCTCGACGCTGTCAACGCGCGATCTGTTTCCGATTCGGATCGAGCTGGCCGACTCCGCGAAGTCGCAGCAGCGCTATCGTGGACGCGGTGTGAAGGCACGCGACCTGGCCGTGTTCTATTCACAGCTCAGCGACTTACTGCGGTCCGGCGTGCCGTTGCTCCGGTCTCTCGAGTTGCTGGGGCGTCAGTCACGCAACCAGTCGTTGAAACTGGTGCTGCAGGAAATTCGGGATGACGTGGCAGAAGGCACACGTCTGGCGGAAGCCATGCGACAACAGTCGCACGTGTTCAACGAGCTGGCAGTCAGCATGGTGCGGGCCGGTGAAGAGGGAAGTTTCCTCGAAGACGTACTCCGTCGGATTGCAGACTTCACCGATCATCAGGAAGACCTGAAGGGTCGCGTGATCGGTGCGACGGCCTATCCGGCATTCCTGGTCATTATCGGCTCACTGGTACTTACCGCAATGATGGTCTGGTTCGTGCCGAAGTTTGAGCCGGTGTTTCAACGGCTGGAATCACGAGGCTCTTTGCCGTGGGCGACGACCGCCGTTGTTGGCATCAGCGACACGCTGGGCCAGTACGGGTTGTGGATTGTCGCCGGCATGATTGTGGGCGGAATCACGTTCGCTCAGTACGCGCGCAGCGAAGAGGGCCGGTTGGTGGTCGATCAGGCGCGGCTGGTCATTCCCGGAGCCGGAAGCATTTATCGCAGTCTTGCCATTGCCCGCTTCTGTCGCATTCTTGGAACGCTGCTGCACAACGGTGTTCCGATTCTCAATTCACTGCGTATCGCCAAAGACGCGACTGGAAACCGGGTGCTGGGTAATGCAATCGCATCGGCCAGTGACAACATCTCGGCCGGAAAATCGCTGTCCGAGCCGTTGCGAGACAGTCAGCAGTTTCCTGAAGAGACCGTCGAGATGATCGCTGTGGCCGAGGAGGCAAATAACCTTGAAGAAGTTCTCGTCAACATCGCCGACAGTATGGAGCGTCGGACATACCGGTACCTGGAACTGTTCGTCCGACTGCTGGAACCAGCCATGCTGCTGGTGATGGCCATTTTGATCCTGTTTGTAATGCTGGGCCTGCTGTTGCCGGTCCTGCAAAGCTCGTCCGTTCTTTAGTGGACATCCACGAAAGACACGAATGTCACGAAAATAGAAAAGGTGGCTGGAGCATTTTTAGAATTGCCCTTCCGTGAGCCGTAGGCGCTAGCCTCGGGCCCGAGGCTAGCGCCTACGGCTCACAGCTCCTGGAAACGAATCCTGAAAGAGCTCTAGCACGCCGCTGTCACTGAGTTTTCGTGAGTTTCGTGTTTTTCGTGGACCACAGACGCGAGACCGAAACGCAGCTTCACCCACCAACGGCCCCGCCGAATTATCCCGCCAAGGAGACTATTCACATGAGAATTGAACGCAGGAAGCAGCTACGCCGCGGTTTTACGCTGCTGGAAGTGCTACTCGTACTGGCCATCATCGGAGTCATTGCGGCGTTTGCCGTTCCCCAATTGCTGGGCACTCAGCAGAAAGCGAATGTCGATGCGACCCGCATTCACATCCGCGACTTCGAGAACCATCTCCAGCGGTACGCGGTTGATCATGACGGCGTGTACCCGTCGGGCGACAGCGAGACGGTGGTCGAAACGCTGATCCTGCCCGGCACTGACAAGACCGGTCGTCAGCTGCCCGCTTATCTCGCCGAAGTTCCGAAAGACGCCTGGGGCAATCCGTTGTCGTACGAGTATCCACCAAGTGGAAATCGACAGGGATTACTCGACAAGCCGGCAATCTGGTCAGTCGGCCCAGACCAGCAGGATGGCACGGAAGACGACGTCACTAACTGGAATCAGGATCTGTAATCTGATGCGTCGTAATCGTCACCCGCTGCACGCAAATCCGATCGCGCACTCCGCGTGGGATCGCTCCTGTGGACGCTTCGTGTCCCGGGCGTACAGGACTGACGGCTACACGCTTCTGGAAGTTCTGCTGGCACTCACGGTGCTCACGATCCTGGCAGCGGTCGGGGCGTCACCATTAATCAACACCTGGCGTGACAACCGCCTGGGAGAAGCGGCTGAAGGCGTACGATCGTTGCTGGCTGGCTCGCGGATTCAGTCGCTGGATCGCGACGAGACCTGGGAGTTCCGGTTCGAACCTGGTGGAACATTGTTCGTGCGTGTGCCGACCACAGTCGCGGACGACGGGCAGCAAATAGAAGTCGCAAAATCGGGCCGGATATCGGGCACTCTGCCCGAGGGAATCAGGTTTTCACAGGAATCGTCCGGACAGACGATGGGTACATCGCCGGGCAGTGCCGTGATTTCCCCGGAACTGTTTTCCGGGCTCCCAAACGCCGCCGAACTGATGCAGGCGAGTTGGTCGGAACCTGTCTACTTTTACTCGGACGGAACGGCCGACGCGGTCGAGTTCGAATTGACGGATCAATACGGCGGCGTCCGGCGGGTTTCGGTTCGCGACCTGACGGGGGCGGTCCGCGTCTCGAAACAAAGCACACTGTGACACGTGGTATGCACACGAACCTTCGATCACCTGATGGCGAGAGGATCAGACGGCAGCGTCGTCGCGGGATCTCGTTGTTTGAAGTTGTGCTGTCGCTGTCCATCTTTCTTGGCGCCTTTCTGGCGCTCAGCCAGCTTTCGTCCACGGGAATGAGGGCCGCGGTACAGGCGCGAATGCAGACACAGGCCGTGTTACGCTGCGAGTCGAAACTGGCGGAACTGACGTCAGCCGTCGAGCCGCTTGAGGACGTCACTGACCTGGCGTTCGACCATGACCCCAACTGGACCTGGACGCTGTTGACGACGCCGGGGCCACATGCCGACCTGCTGCAGTTGAATGTCTCCGTTCGCCACGACGCCGGGGCGGAGATGTCGGCCACGACCTTCTCAATGACTCAACTGATCCGCGACCCGGTCGTCTTCGAACCGCCTCCCACTGATGAGTTGGAGGAAGAATCATGAAGCGATTTTCCGTGAAGCCAGCGCCCGATCCCGTGGTGATCGAGACAGTGGTGTGTCATCCCGCTGGCGGGCAGCGTCGCCGTGGGTTCACCCTGCTGGAACTTGTCCTCGCTCTCGGCCTGACGGTGATACTGCTCAGCGCACTTTACGCGGCCATGGAACTGCACTGGCGATTTTCAACATTGGGGCAGATCGAGGTTGAACGGGCTCAGGTTGCACGAGCGTTGCTGACGCAAATGAGTGCCGAAATTCGATCCGTGCACTTCCGCGTCGAGGACATCTACGCTGACCCGGACCCTGACGAAGAAAAAGAGGACCCTCCTCCCGAGCCACTTCAATTCGCGGATCCGGGGCTTGCCTTTTTCGGTGCCAGCAGTGGCGTCTACGGCGACAGTACGACTCTGGTTCTGCACATAACCCGCCCCTATCGCGAGCGGTTCGGTACCAGCACGTTGACCAGTCCGCTGTCGAGGAGCGACCTGAAATCGGTGGCCTATCTGATGGCCGACGGTGGAGGCGTCCTTGCACAGATGGCACAGGGGCAACTGGCCGGTACCGAAGGTCCTCAACAGGGGCTGGTGCGAATGGACGGTGACCAGTCTTCACTGAGCCTCAGCGATGAATCGTCCGATCCATTGCAACTCGCATCGCAGGCCCGCTTGCTGGCCGAAGAAGTCGAGTCTGTCACGTTCGAGTTTCATGACGGGTACGAATGGCTGAGCGAATGGGACAGCACGTTCGAGGGTCGTCTGCCCAACGCCATCGGGATCAGTCTGAGTTTCCGGGCACCCGAATTCGCTGAAAACTCGATACTCGCTCGAACCCCAGCGGAATCGACGGACACGTTTCGCATTGTCGTTCCACTGATTTCATCAGGTCCGTTTGAGGGGTTGTCGTTCTAACATGCACGCAACACATCAAACTCACTGCTGCTCGGGACACCACTCGTTCCAACGCTCTGCGTTGGGACGCCCGGTTGGACGCTCCGCGTCCCGTACTCGGTCACGGGACGCAGAGCGTCCCTCGTGCCGTTCCAACGCGGAGCGTTGGAACGAGTCGGATCCGTGGTCGAACGAGTCTGATTCAGACCGTCGAGGTACCGTGTTGATCATGGTGCTGGTCGTCGTGTCGGTCCTGACGCTTGGTGCCTACACGTTTTCGGAAATCATGCTTTCCGAGTCCGAGGCGACGGCCATGTTCGGCCGTCAGGCGGAATCACGGGGATTTGCGTATTCGGGCATCGAGCAGGTTTGCGCCGTGCTCGGCTATCCCGAATCCGAAGCCGACTACAACGTTTACCATAACCCGCCGCGCTATCAGGCATCGATGCTGCGTCCTTCAGACAACGCGCGAGGACGCGGATACTTTTCGATTGTCGCACCGGTCGAATCCGATTCGACGGCGACGAACGTGCGGTTCGGTCTGATCGACGAATCCGGGCGGCTGAATGTCAATCAGCTTCCGTTACTGGCGGAAGAACTTGAACTCAGCGAGATCGAGACACGCGACATGCTGATGTTCATTCCGAACATGACGCCTGACGCTGCGGACGCGATCCTTGACTGGGTCGACGACAACGCCACACCGCGGGAGTTCGGAGCCGAGAGTGAGTATTACGAATCCCTCCAGCCGTCGTACTACGCGGCGGACGGTCCGATGGAGTCGATTGACGAATTGCTTCAGGTCGCTGGTGTGTTCCCCGAGTTGCTGCACGGTGAAGACGCCAACCGCAACGGCCTGCTGGACCCGAACGAAAACGACGGCGACGCCAGTCTGCCGCTGGACAACGCGGATGGAATTCTCGACGTCGGCTGGTCGGCGTACCTCACCA
>Ga0302132_10002085_pt1 | contig 11556 bp, 10 predicted proteins | sample CB9_321_MG_FD_203113 | JGI IMG/M metagenome (GOLD analysis project Ga0302132, IMG submission 203113) | Marine microbial communities from Western Arctic Ocean, Canada - CB9_32.1 | ecosystem: Environmental > Aquatic > Marine > Oceanic | place: Canada: Western Arctic Ocean | collected 2017-09-19
TTGGCGGCATTATGGATATCTCACAATTATCCAGCCAGGCAGCATTGCAAGCCATTGAACTATCTATCACGCCTGTTATTGCTAGCCACTCCAACGTGCGTGCTTTAACTAGCGTTAGTCGTAATCTCTCAAATGAAGAGATTGATCGTATTGGCGAAACCGGAGGTGTTATCCATGTTGCACCATTTCGTGGCTACCTATTTAACTCTTCAGACCCAAATATGGACTCAAACATCCGTGCCGTTCGTAAAGAGTCAGGGATAGATGAAGATTACTTGTATCCATTTGAACTTTATTGGGAAATTGATGATATCGATTTGAAGAAAGATTTTTTAACCCGTATCAGCGCCCTGCTAGGCCCCATAGGTTTGAAGGAAATGATCGATCACATTGATTACGTTGCCAAGCGGATTGGTGTTGATCATGTAGGTATTGGTACTGATTTTAATCATGGCAGTGGCATTGAAGGATTCGATGATGCCAGCGAAGCGCTAAACGTAACAGTAGAACTGCTTAAGCGCGGCTATAGTGAAGAAGATATCAAAAAGATCTGGGGCGGGAACTTTATAAGGGTTTGGCAAGCTGCTGAGGCCAAGTCTGGGTGAACTCAAATCATGGACCTCACCCTTATCAGGGGTGCGCTCTTAAAATTTAATTACCATCCTGCCTCTTGTGCCACCCGCCTCTAATCTTTTGTGCGCTTCGGAAGCATTCTCAATTGTCACTGAGTCGGCCACTCTAAGAGTAAGAATACCTTCTTCGGCCTGCTGCTTAAGGGTTTCTAATATGTCTTTTTTACAATCATACGCAGTAACCCAAGTAGTGCTAAAATCTATATCTCTCTGTGGGTCGCCTTTAAAACCTCTAATAGAAGTAAAAGATCCTCCATCCTTCACAGCACCAATAGCCAATTTATTTAATAAAGCTCCGTCAGCAATACCATCGACACCGCTTGGAAATTCTTGCCTTATTCTTTCGGCATAACCTTCTCCTCTGGGAATTATAAGATCCACTCCTAGAGATTTAAGAAGTTCTTCATCTGACTCGTTAGAATCGGCTATTACTGTCAACCCATCTGCCTTAGCTAGCTCTACAACATACCCACCATAAGCTCCTGGGCTTCCTGTAACTGCTAGCACCTGCCCTTCCTTGAGGCCAAGTAAATCAAGAGACAATCTCGCTGTAAGAGAATTCATAGGAAGTGTACAAGCCTCTATGTGAGTAGTGTCTTTAGGGGCCCTAACTACTGCATTCTGATCTAAGACTATTTGTTCTCTGTATGCTCCATAATTGCCTCTTGGTACAACCATAGCCATAACCTTGTCACCAACTTCAATATCGGTTTCAACTCCATCTCCAAGTTGATCCACTATTCCCGCTGCATCCATTCCTGGGACGTAAGGAGGTGGGTTTGCCTTTTGAAACTCAGCTATCATTCCATTTCGAGTGGCCACATCAGTTGGATTAACTGCTGCTGCATAATTACGTATTCTTATTTGTCCTGGACCTGCCTGTACTTCGGGTACTTCTATGACTTCAAGTGCTTCAGGTCCCCCGTGTTTCATAATACCTACAGCTTTCATATTTTAGTCCTCATATTTTCAATCTAGCGTTTGACCCATTCTAAGATCTATGGGAATGCTCTAGTATGATTCTATCCTGTTTTATAAAGGTTTCCACCTACGGTAGGTGGTGGGTCTGGGTGAACTCGAATCACCGACCTCACCCTTATCAGGGGTGCGCTCTAACCAAGCTGAGCTACAGACCCGTATTAAAACGGAAAAGCATTTTAACTTTTATCTCATAAAGATAGAAGTTATAGATTTGTTACTTCCTTAGAAATTTAATTGACCAAAGAATGGGTCCTGACAATATATAAGCAAATGCACAAGTCACTAGGACAATAGGAGGATCAATTGAGATCAAAGCAAAAATAAAGACCACAAATAGCATACTAAAGAATGGCACCCTCTTTTTCATATCAATTTCTTTAAAGCTGTAATAAGGCATATTAACAACCATTAAAAGAGAAACAATTCCTGTCATAACAGCAGCAGAAACAGCCAGCGTCTTTCCAACTTCTTCTCCTTGAATTCCGTATGAGCTCATTGCCCAGACAAAATACACAATCATCGCACCTGCTATCGGACTTGGGAGTCCTTTAAAGAAATTATCTTCCGACCCCAAATAAGTGTTGAACCTAGCTAAACGCAGTGCTGCCGCTGCTACGTACAAAAAAGAAAATATCCAACCGGCCTGACCAATTGAATCTAAACCCCATAAAAAAATAATAATGGCAGGCGCTAATCCAAAAGATATAACATCACTTAAACTGTCATATTGCGCACCAAAAGCACTTTGAGAGTTGGTTAGCCTAGCAACTCTTCCGTCCAAACCGTCCAGCATCTGAGCAGCAAAAATAGCCATACCTGCAGAAACAAAGTTTCCGTCTATGGCTGAAATAATAGAGAAAAAACCTGAAAATAGTGCAGCTGTGGTTAAAAGGTTAGGCAATAAAAATATGCCTCTGCGTTTAACTTTCTTTCCATCCTCGGAAACTATCTCTTCATGTTCATCAAAGAGATCTAAATTTTCTTTAGGGTCTTCTTGCACAATATGACCTTAGTTTTTAGCCTTATCCACTATCTTATTTTGAGCTATCCAAGGCATCATGGCACGTAACTCAGCACCCACTTTCTCAATGGAATGTTCTGATGTTTGCTGTCTGTATTCTTTCATTCTCGGTCCGCCCTTGCCATCATTGCTCTCTCTGCAATCTGCGATAAACTCATTAGCAAACTCTCCTGATTGGATCCGTTTTAAAATTGCTCTCATTTCTTCTTTAGCGTCTGCATTGATAACTTTTGGGCCACTTACGTAGTCACCAAACTCTGCAGTATTAGAAATACTGTAACGCATGTTCTCCAATCCACCTTCGTAGATTAGATCCACAATCAATTTAACTTCATGCAGGCACTCAAAATAAGCCATTTCAGGCGGGTAACCGTCTTCCACAAGAACTTCATAACCGTTTTGAATTAACTGAGTTAAGCCACCGCACAAAACTGCTTGCTCTCCGAACAGATCAGTTTCAGTTTCGTCTTTAAAATTAGTTTCAATGATTCCAGCACGACCTGATCCAATAGCTGAAGCATACGAAAGACCGATATCCTTAGCATTGCCAGAAACATCTTTGTGGACAGCTATCAAACACGGCACTCCTGCACCGATCTCATATTGAGACCTGACGGTATGGCCCGGTCCTTTTGGGGCTATCATAATGACATCCAAATCTTCTCTTGGATTGATCATGTCGAAGTGGATATTAAACCCATGGGCAAATGCTAAAACAGCACCCTCTTTTATATTGTTGTGTATTTCTGAATTATAAGTGGCTGATTGCAGCTCATCTGGCATTAATATCATTACCATATCAGCATCTTTAACCGCCTCTGTTACTTCAGCAACTGCCAATCCAGCAGCTTCTGCCTTGGCCCAAGAAGTTGATTCTTTTCTTAGTGCCACGGTTACATTACCACCGGAGTCTTTTAAATTATTTGCGTGCGCATGACCTTGAGAACCGTAACCGACAATCACAACTTTCTTATTCTTTATTATTTCTAGATCAGCATCTTTATCGTAATAGACTTGCATTATGTTCTCCTTGTTTAATTATATTGTAAGAGTTTTAAGGTTTGAGGATATACCCGAAGCTCCTGTTCTGACTATTTCTAAAGGATTGCTGGATTCTAAATCCTTTAGAACTTGGTCCAGTTCTTTAGAAGTACCAACAAACTGAATGTTTAGAAGTTCATTATTTTCGAAGACTATCTCACCATTTAATTCTTTGATGACCTCTTTGTTTATGGATTCATGTGAGAATTTAACTAACAAAAGCTCTCGTTCAACGTAATCTGATTCACCTAAATCTAAAACTTTTACGACATCGATCAGCTTATTTAATTGCTTGGTAATTTGTTCAATGACCTTTTGATCACCGGTAGTTGTCATGGTCAAACGCGACAGTGAAGAATCTTCTGTTGCAGCAACTATCAAAGACTCGATGTTATAGCCTCGTTGTGAGAACAAACCCACAACCCTTGAAAGAGCTCCTGGTTGGTTTTCCATTAATAATGCTACTGTTCTTTTCATTACCAGGTTTTGATTTCTTTTGATAAATGCATATCTTCCATTGACATGCCAGCTTCTAGCATCGGGTACACATGTTCGTTAGGATCAACGTCTACATCAAGAAAGACAAGTTTATCTTTCAATGCAAAGCATTCTTTCATGGCAGACTCTAAATCTTCATGTTTTTTTACTTTAATTCCAACATGTCCATAAGATTCAGCTAAAGCCACAAAATCCGGTAAAGAATCTTCATAGGTGCTGGAAGAATGTCGGCCGCCATAATTCATGTCTTGCCACTGTTTAACCATACCAAGGGCTGCATTGTTCAAATTGATAATTTTTATGGGCAAACCGTATTGCAAACAAGTAGAAAGCTCTTGGATGCACATTTGAATACTGCCTTCTCCTGTTACGCATGCTACATCCGATTCAGGAAAAGCAAACTGCACTCCCATGGCAGCAGGCAATCCAAATCCCATTGTTCCTAAACCGCCAGAATTAATCCATCGCCTGGGTTTATCAAAAAAGTAATACTGCGCTGCAAACATTTGGTGCTGTCCCACATCGGAAGTAATAAATGCCTCTCCCTTAGTTTCTTTGTACAAAGATTGAATAACTTGTTGGGGTAAAATTTTTCCGCCCGTTGGTTTTTGGTCGAGCAGTTTATGATTAAGGCCGTGAGCTTCCTTCCAAGCGCTAATCTCTTCATGCCAAGGTTTAAGCTTATCGTGATCTATCTTATGACTCTGAACACCAAGCTCTTCAATGATCTGATCAAGGCACTCCTTAGCAGAACCAACAACCGGCACATCGATATCAATAATCTTTGATAATGATGCAGGGTCAATATCAATATGAATCTTTTTAGCACTTAATGAAAATTTATCTGGGTTATTGGTTATTCGATCATCAAACCTAGCACCAACTGCCAAAATTAAATCGCAATTATGCATTGCCATATTGGCTTCATAAGTACCGTGCATGCCTAGCATGCCTAAGAATTTTTGATCCGTTCCAGGATAGGCACCCAAACCCATTAAAGTATTTGTAACAGGAAAATCCAGTAGCGTTGCCAACTTAGTAAGCTCGGAAGAGGCATTGTCTTGAATCACCCCTCCGCCTGAATATATCACTGGTTTTTTTGCTTCCAAAAGCAGTTTTACTGCTCGCTTAATTTGACCGGAGTGCCCTTCTTTTGCTGGTTTGTAAGAACGGATATCAACCCCTTTTGGGTAATCAAAATCAAATTTATACTCTGGGTCAGTTAAATCTTTGGGTACGTCTATAACCACAGGGCCTGGTCTTCCAGTTGTAGCAATGTGGAAAGCTTTTTTAATAATGGAAGGTATGTCTTCGGCTCTTTGCACTAAGAAACTATGTTTTACTATAGGTCTGGATATACCAATCATGTCCGTTTCTTGAAAAGAGTCCGTCCCTATTAAATTTGACTTAACTTGCCCTGATATAACCACTACAGGCGTAGAATCCATAAAAGCCGTAGCCAATCCAGTGATGGCGTTGGTAGCTCCTGGACCCGAGGTCACTATTGCAACGCCTGGTTTTCCAGACGATCTAGCATAACCATCAGCAGCATGGACTGCTCCTTGCTCATGCCTAACTAAAATATGCTCAATGTGTTGTTGGTTAAAAATTGCATCGTAAATATGCAATGCAGCACCGCCCGGGTAGCCGAATACAATATCAACGCCTTCTTCATGAAGAGAGCGCATTAGAGCATCAGCTCCGGATATTTGTTCTTTGCTCATATTATTAAGTAAAAACAGCTCCTTAGAGGTCTTATTATTAAGAGGGTGAGCATTTTGACATTAGTTGACCCTAAGTCAAGAAATCCTTGTCTTACTTAGCTTTAAGGCGTTTTAATTATAGAAAAGTTAAATTCTTCATCTCTTTGCAAGACAATATCAGATAAAGCAGGCATTTCTTCTAAAATGTAATGCGTTAAACGCTCATAATGCATCACAAATCTATAAACTTGCTCTTTAGTCATTATCTTGTCTTTTAATTTAGGGTCTTTAATGGTTTTAGCCAATGTCTGCTCCTGAAGCCATCTGCTTTCATAAACGTATTCAATCCCTGGAACTTTTATCATTAAGAGAAAATCAAAACGTCCGAACAGATCTTGATAATCACCTTCTAGCTCTTTGTTACTCCACTTTGACCAAATTCCATCTGGATCTTCTTCTTTCTCTAGTGCATTCATGGGTGGCTTCCAATTCTCTTCGCTGATCGGTCTTACGCCAGCACACCACGCATCAAAAAAAATATAGTCCGGTTTTCCTTGAAAAACTTTCCAATCCTCTTTTGGTTTATGACGGTCTAAGGGTTTAGAAAAAGAAGGTATTGGAGTTAGAGTTTCTTTGGTTGCATTGCAAAGGCTATCCAAAACTTCCAAACCCATTCGAACATCATGAGTCCCGGGGACACCTCTCACTTTACAAAGAGGATGAATTTCTTTTGATTGTTTTTTTCTTTCTTCCCTTGTCTTATAGATATCATCAATAGAAAAACCAGTCACTGACTTATTGGAAGCTTTTGAAAGAACCACTTGAACAAAATCAGATAAAGTGGTTTTTCCTGACCCCTGGCCACCATTTAGGCCAATAAAGTATGGCTTTTCCCTTTCAGGAAGGCTCAATAAATAAACAGAAAGAGGAATGACGATCTTTTGAAAATAGTCCGGTTGTACGTAATTTATCTTCATTTCATTCGACAAGGATTCCAAGTACGGCCGGGATTCTTCTAGCAGTTGAAGGCAACGCTTGTCATCAGGTTCAGGGAAATTAATCATCTTGTAATCTTTTTAATAAACTTGAAGTGTCCCATCTACTGCCGCCCATGGCTTGTACTTCTTGGTAATATTGATCAATTGTTTTGGTTGTATCGATGTTTGCTCTGTTATTTTCTGCCTCCTTTATGGCAATCCCTAGATCTTTCCTCATCCAATCTACAGCAAAACCATGCTCATACTCCCCGGATAACATCGTCTCCCAGCGGTTGTCCATCTGCCAAGACTGTGCTGCCCCTTTTGAAATTACCTCAACAACTCCTTTGGTGTCTAACCCGGCCTTTTCAGAGAAATTTATACCTTCCGCCAATCCTTGGATTAAACTTGCTATACATATTTGATTAACCATTTTTGTAAGTTGGCCTGCACCACTATTCCCCATGTGTCTAACAAATTTTGAATAAAGACCTAATAATTCTTCAATTTTGTTAAAGGCATTTATATCTCCACCAGCCATGACGGTTAATTTTCCTGACTCTGCTCCTATCTGCCCCCCTGATAACGGCGCATCAATGAAAGAAATTCCTTGATTAAGACACTTGGAACTTATTTCTTGGGCCAAAGTTGCTGAAGTAGTGGTGTGGTCAACGATAATGGAATCTGGCTTTAAACTCTTTAATAATCCATCTTCTCCGGTAACAACTGATCTAACATCTTCATCATTTCCAACGCAAAGAAAAACCACATCACAACCTTCAGCAACTTCTTTAGGAGTTAGAAAATAATTCCCTCCTGTAAGATTTGCCCACTTTCTAGATTTCTCTTCGCTTCGGTTACAAACCCTAACCTTGTGCCCTCCATTGTGAAGATGATTTGCCATTGGGAAACCCATCACTCCTAAACCTATAAAACCCTTATTCTTCATTATTTCTCCAAATTAAAGTTATCATCCTTTTATCAGATTGATTGTTCCTATAAGAATAATAAAGCTCTTCCTCTTTAAAAGTGCAATCTTCAGAAGAACAAATATTTACATTACCATCACTCAACCTACGAGCTGCTTCTGATCTCAAGTCAAATTTCCATTTCTTTTTTCCTAGTGCCTTGAAATTAATCTCGGCTATTGGATCTGGTTGACAGAAACTATCAAAAACTTCTTTGCCAACCTCGTAATTATCTGCAGAAATACAAGGCCCTATCCACGCATTGTACTTTTTCTTTTCAACCGCATGTTTGGTTAAGAAGTTCTCTATTATTCCGCCGCACAACCCTTTCCAGCCAACATGCAAAAGAGCGATCTCAGAGCCGTCTTCCGCACTAATAGCCAAAGGAATACAGTCTGCTGTTTTAACGGCCAATCCGAAATCCTTTGATTTAGTGAACATCCCATCGGTTTTTTCAAGGGGTTCGCTAAGACAGGAGCTTACAGTCTTTATGTTTACTCCATGCACTTGCTCCATTAGCTGAATAGGTTTCCCTGTGATTTTGCTGAGGAAATTCGTTGAACCACTTGTTTTGTTCTCTAAAAACTCTTTCGTGAGCATTAAACAACTAACGTTCTTGCCTAGATTTAAGTCTGGCTCTACGTAATCATGAGCTTGAAGCATGCTGCCTTAGATTTTTTATTAACTTCTTCATGTCGTTGGGCATGGGAGCAGTATTTGTAATTATATTTTGATCAACAGGATGAATAAAACTCAAAGAGTATGCATGCAGAGCTTGCCTATTTAATTCTGATATCTCTTTTTTTAAGTCTTCAGAGGTTCCGGGTGCAAACTTCCGTTTTCCGCCATACAGTGGATCGCCCACTATAGGGAAGTCTTTTGAGGAAAAATGAACCCTGATCTGATGAGTCCTTCCGGTCTTTAAAGAAGCAAGGAGCAAAGAATACCCATGAAGCTTTTCTTTAATTTTGTAATCAGTAATAGCTTCTTTACCTGACTCAACCACGGCCTGCTTGGTTCTGTGTTTTGGGTGTCTCCCAATAGGCCTATTAATTACACCTCCCGATACCGGCTGTCCAACCACCAGTGCCAAGTACTCTCTTTTAACTGTTCTTTCTTTTAGCTGACCCACAAGGTTTAAATAGGAAACTTCTGTTTTGGCAACAACCATGATGCCTGAGGTGTCTTTATCTAATCGATGAACTATCCCTGCTCTGGGTAAAAAACCCTGATCTGAAGAATAATTTAAGAGTCCATTAACGAGAGTTCCGTCTGCATTCCCAGCACCGGGGTGAACCACCAATCCAGCAGGCTTATTCAAAACTAAAACCTCTTCATCTTCCCAAATAATATCCAGATCAATATCTTCTGGTAAATCTTTTGAATTTATTTCCTCAGATACCTCTACTGTGATGAGATCATCTGCAGTTACTATTTGACGTGGCTTAATCTTTTTATTATTTAAAAGAAGGTTGCCTTCTTTAATCCACCTTTGAATATGTGCCCTAGAAAACTCTGGGAAGTATTTAGCAGATAAAGCATCCAGCCTTTGCCCCAAGTCTTCAGAAGAAACTTTTTTGGATAATGAAATTTTTCTGGACATAGGTCTATTCTATTCTGTCTTGATCGGATTAATAAAGGAACCTTCTAAAGCTTTTTCTGTCCAATGCGGACTCTCATCTGTAGAATCTGCAATTCTAATGACAATGGTTCACAAATTTATTAAAGCAAACACTCCCAATATCAGGACTTTAGTTGTCCTAATTTGCTTAAGTGTTTTTTATGCCTGCTCTTCAAATGAAGAAATGCCAGACGAACGTTTAATAGAAAAAGATCTTTATGATCAAGCACAAATCAGACTAAAGAATGAGAACTTCTCAACGGCCATAATAAGTCTGGAGACTTTAGAATCCAGATTTCCTTTTGGAAGGTACGCTGAACAAGCTCAAGCTGAACTTATATATGCTTATTATAAAAATTTTGAATACGAAGCTTCTCGGTCAGCTGCTGATAGATTCATCAACCTTCACCCTAGACACCCTCACACTTCTTACGCTTATTACATAAAGGGACTTTCTTCTTTTACTGATGATTCAGGATTGTTTGCAAGATTTCTTGGAAGTGACTTATCGAAAAGAGATATGGATCCAGCTCAAAGTTCATTTGATGATTTATCTGAATTCTTATCTAGATATCCAGAAAGTAAATACGCACCTCATGCAAAACAAAGGATGATATATTTAAGAAACCTTCTAGCAAAACACGAAATGCACGTCGCTGGCTACTACATGGAAAGAAGAGCATATCTAGCAGCCATAGGCCGAGCTAAATATGTGATCGAACACATACCCAATACACCTCAAACCCCTTTTGCCCTATCTGTTCTGGTAGAGGCTTATGGCATGCTTGATTATCAAGAACTAAAACAAAGCAATCTTGAGGTTCTTAAATCTAACTTCCCAGGATTCTCTATTAAAGAAGACTCTGTCACCGAAAAGCGATCTTGGGTCAATGTGATCTCTTTAGGGTTTTTTGGAGACAAAGGGATACCGGCACCAGACGCTTAATAAACGTGTATCAAGTTCTTCTACTTATTGTAATTATTGGTCTGGTCTATTTTATTACCAGAGTATCCAGATCTAAAAACAGAAACAGCTCGTCTAATAGCAGTGAAATGGTTAAGTGCTCAACTTGTGGACTGAACCTACCAAAATCAGATGCACTCGAAGGCGATAAAGTGTGGTACTGCTCAGAAGAACATAAAAACTAGAACCTGTACCTAAGCTTCACTGTGAAGTTGTCTGCTTGAGGATCATTCCAAGGACGTTTATACAACTCACCCAAGCTATCTTCGCGATCAAATTCAACTATTCTTCCACCTTTGGAATAAACGACATACAAATAAGCCAAGGGCATAATTTCATAGCGGTATCTTATTTGAAAAGCTAAATCACTCAGACTAAAAGGATCAAGAGCCACATCAACAGGATTTAGGTAACCGGATAAATCCCCAAGATAGGCTTTTGGTTGTCTCGCAGTAAACGCTACCATCTGAGCTTTCACTCTCAACTCATGCTTATCTCCTCCGAACCAATTCAACCCAGCTACTGTAACTCTCTGTTTTTTTTCGTAAGTTCCTAATAAATTTCCTTCAATCCAATTGAGCCAATCGTCTTCTTTATTGTGTTGATACATCAAGTCTAAACTGAGGTTATCCTTTAGTGCAAAATTACCCATGACCATATAAGAGGTACTAAAACCCAAAGCCGAGGACATCCATTGAGTTCCTTTTTCTCTGTTAACCTGCAGCACGTAGTTAAAGAAATTTTTTGAAGGTCCCATGAATTGCAGCATAGTTCCATAATTCTCTGGTTTCTTTATGTAAGGTGCAGTGACATCACCTCTGGTTATCCAGTAATCTTTGCTATTAGTTCTATAAAAATTTGTGAATTCAACATTAGTAGTATTTTTAAAGCTACCTTTATAAGTTAGAAACGTTGATATTCCGGCTTTATTTAGATCAGCATTAGCTTCATAAGAAACACCAAGTTCAAAGGCATTTGAAAGAAAAATAGATGAATCATCGTAGTCCGAAAACTTTAGACCATTTTGGCTGCCTGCAAACAACCAATTATCTGTCATTTGATAACCCATATCCGATATGTCCGTTCCTTCATCAAAAAAGAAAACTCCAAAGTCATGCCACCTTCCCTTTCTTGGAGAAGCCGTTAACCT
>Ga0302132_10002086_pt1 | contig 11554 bp, 22 predicted proteins | sample CB9_321_MG_FD_203113 | JGI IMG/M metagenome (GOLD analysis project Ga0302132, IMG submission 203113) | Marine microbial communities from Western Arctic Ocean, Canada - CB9_32.1 | ecosystem: Environmental > Aquatic > Marine > Oceanic | place: Canada: Western Arctic Ocean | collected 2017-09-19
GGATCAATTCTATCGCTGAGTTGAAGTCATGCGACTGTGAGGCTACTCCAGCAACCGCATAAACGATCATTGCAATGCCTACGATGTATGTTTTTCGCCCGTTCATTTTTCACGGTCCTCCAGTCGTTCTAAGATCGTGAGAATTCGCGTCGTGTCGCGGTCCAGTGAATTCAGCCGGATGGTGTTGGCGTCCGTTTTCGATTCCAGCCCGCGAAGTAGAGTCTCGTTTCGCTGCTGAATTTCGTCCTCCATGTCGCGAGCATCCGACTGAGAAAACCGCTCACCCGAATTCACAAACGAATCAAACTCAAATGTTTTACTCGTCTGCCAGATGCCCCATGTGACAACTAGGCCCAACGCGACAGGCACCACAGTTAGATTTACTTTCAGCAGCACTTGCCAGATGCCTAGTTTTTCATTCTCGACCACCCCTGCCACCTCTGCGTAATTCATGTGCGTTTACCGGTAATTGTGGCCTGACCTAGCACTCCGGGTTACCTATGTCCATGAGCATACCAAATAATCGGGATCGTCTCGCACTCCTTCTGGATCGGAATCGCTCCAGCCATCTACGGATAGGACGGGATGATCGACCGATGATCGACCGGGAGCGAATCACGGCGGCGCCCATCGCTGATCTGACGGGCTGTCGCCGTACGACAGGGCATTGACCATTGGGGCAATTGGCGGGCGAGGCGAATAGCTCCGGGGCTAACGCCAATGGCTGGCCGAATGCAACCGGAGTGCCGTACCGCTCAGCGTTGTGTAGTTGGTCGTGCAACCGCTCTGCCGTCGACATCCCCGACGCGTCGACCTTGTGATTCGGACCAGCCAAGTGTTGTCGTATCTCACCTGGATAGGTCCACTCGGGATCCGGTGCCGGAATCACGATCGTTGGAATCGAAAACGTCTCTGGCGAATAATCCTGCCCAATCGCCGGGCAAGCCAACACCGCAACCACAATCAGGAATCTCATCAAACACCCTCCCATTTTTTTAATGCGACCAATTGCCCCGAGTTGATTACGGGGATGTAATCGCCAAAATCCTTTTCGCCGTGCCGGATAGTCAGCAGCCCTGAGCTGATCGTAAATGTCAATTCAGCATCGGGCGTAACCGGTGGCGGATCGATGGGATCTCCACCGTACCATCGCTCCAATTGACTGTACGATGGATCCGACTTCCGCCACCCGCCAAAGCTATTCAGCTGCACGATCGATGGAGACATGATACCACCGCTGGAATGACCGAGCCCAAAGTTATGACCAATCTCGTGGCACCACAGTGCGGACATCTGCACTAGCCCAGATGATCCGTAGTCGGGATCAATCTTGCAGAATAGCCGCTGGTTGCATGGTCCGTTGGTTAATTGAGCGAGCCCAATCGTGCTACCTCGTAACGGTTCCCAGTATGATCGAATCGTTTCGTTGTCGCCTGGATCAACCCTAATCATCCTGGCGCCGATAGCCGCGTAGGCTGTCACCACATCGGCTATCATCTGATCCGAATCGGCTGCCGAGAAACTCGAAGGACGACGCGAGTCGTTGAATGAGAAACGTATTCCCTCACTGAAGCATGGATCGTTGAAAGTCCCTTGACCGGCCGCCGCATGGTCCGGCATCCCGCACCGCTCGAGCGTCAGGCTATGCTCCGTAATCGGTCCTAATTCGCTATCCGGCACGAGTCCCATGATATCTTGCCACGACGCAACCATCGACTTCGCTTCCGAATCGATAATGATCAGCTTTTCTAGATCGTCTTCCGTCACCCCGAAATTGACGCCGTGGCCGTAGTCCCAAATTTGCTTCAGTCGTGCGTCCATTACAACCCCTCGAATATGGCTAGCAACTTAGTGAGGAATTCGACCGACGATTTCCGATCAGCGGGATCTAATTGGGCCCCCGTAAGGTGTGCTCCAATCCCCGCCTTGATCTGCTCTAAAGTCGTGGTGATCTGTAATTGAGTTGAGTACTCGCCAGCCACCGCCAGCTTAAGCAACTCGGCCGAAATACCTTCTCGCCACGGCTTCCACTTTTCGCCGGTGCCCGTCTTGCTAACGATCGCATTTGACCCCAGAGCCAGCGACCTATTAGCCGCATCGAGTTGGATCGTCCCCTTCTGGATTCCGTCAGCGACTGCACCGTAGAGCAAACCGAATTCGTTTTTCGTCGCTGGAGTGTCGTCCACTTCCGCAGTCAATTCTTTGACACGCTGCGATAGGGGAGTCAGGTCGCCAGTATCGACCGGGGGAATAACTGGGCCACCTCCATTTATTACCTTGTGGATCGTCAGTGGCCGGACGGTCGCGGTCCCATCGGGGGCTACTATTACCTCTAGGACGTATCGCCCGGCAGCTGGGACGTCGATCACCACCGGAATTTGTGCCATCAGTGGGCATGGAATTGAGAACAGCAGTAAAGCTATATATCGCATTGAATCGCCTCAACATAAGCCAATGAATAACGGCAGTAATTCCTTGATAAACGCCAAAAACGCTGACCAATCACGCTCGCCATTCGCGGCCATTGTGACGGTGTGGCCTGCGTCTGCGTAGTCCACCATCAAGTCGTCCAAAACGTCGTCGACAGCCTGGGGATTGAATCGTGTGGCGGCACGTACCCGAGTTGCATCCGATCGACTCATGTCCCCGTTTTTCACCTGGTCGCGCACAAATTCCCGTAGGTCGCGCCGGCGGTCTTGTCTCTCTTTTCGGTTAAGCATCTGACTACCTTTTCGTTATTGGAATTATTTAATTCATTGTATCAGGACAGAGAATACTGTCGCCACGAGCCAAGTCACCACGATCGCAATCACAGCTAGACCAAACCACATCACGTACTTATCGCCCCCCATTAGTGCCGTCCTCGACTAGCTTGATGCACTCATATCCCAATTTATCCGATTCCCTGCGTGCGATACCTTCGTTGCCTGTTAACCACCGAATCGATCTATCTGAATTCAGCACGGCCCATTGCACCACCGGCTTCCGTGGTTCTACCCAGGGGCCGACGATGTCGTTCGGTCCTGGATAGGTGCTGCAATTCATTCCACCACCGTTCCACGTCGAGCAGCCGACGCTCATGTCATCAACCCAGCCTATCCACGCGAAAGCCTCATCTTTGCCGGGCAACAGGAATTCCACCGTCGCCTTGCGTCCGTTCCGTGTGACGTACTCGCCTGGTCCCGTGATCTTGAATTCTCGCACTGTCGCGTCCATCCCGTTTCCTCTCGAATTGTGTTTCCCGTTTGTCCCCAGTCTAAACTTCCACATCTAAAGGTCTTTGACTGACTGGGATTGACTGGTAACGCTAACCTCGCTGCGCAACACCCCCCACCCACACCGCGATACAAAGCCTCGCATTCAGCCAAACTAATGGCCCCTCGGCACCGGGTAGAATTTACGTCGAATTGACGCCGTCTGCGAGCCAGTGGCCCTTTGCCCTGAGTTCATACGTCCCGCAGATACCGGATTTGGACACACCCTATTCGGACCTCAGTCCCAGGCGGGCAGCCGCTCACGTTCCTGTTTTGCCATCAGTGGCTATGATTCCTGTTGGTTTAATTCAATTTGGTTTAATTCAATAAACCTGAATACAGGATGTCTTGGCTTGATATCTATCGGAGTAACTGGCTCTGCCCCCTCGCCAAATCTGGCACAGACCCCGGAACGATTATGTGGCTTAGGTGAAATTTTACGCAGGAAGCTCTTTGTTGTGTCGATGATTTCATCCGGGTTATATTTTCTATGCATGTTCAACCTTTGGGCAAGTATCCACGAGCACTGAGGCAATCCCTCTCAATATTGTTCCGAATCCAATTGATCCACTTTTCAGCCACTTCTTCAGGAACGGTTGTCCCTCGCTGTCTCTCATCCCCTTGATTGTCATGGCAATAAAAAAGAATCGGCTGGTAAATATGAGAACAGCAAATAGCAAGACGACCTAAGAACATGATGTCATCCATACTGAATGGGCCTTGCAGTTTCCACGTCTGGGCTCTTATTACCGCATCTATTTTAAGTGTGAACAATTCCTTAGGGAGAACTCGTCTTTGCTTCCGAACGTCGCTAAGAATACCGTTGATATGTCGCCAGTTCCCGTCCCCACCTCGCCATTCATCATCTGGCTCGTCTGGTTCCTTTTTTGATTTCTCTTCAGCCAGTCTCGCCCTATACTCAGATGCCTTTAGTCGCGATGACTCTGACACCAATTCAACTGCGAGTCTTTTGCTCTCTGCCAACGCCTCATTGAGTTGCTCTCGAATCGCTGCCACATCACTATGGGCTTTGACAATCTTAGGGCCTAATGCCGCGATCTCCTTTCGCATTTCGTTTGCGATTTCAACCACATTTTTCAGCATCTCAATGCCAGTATTATCTTTGCCTAGATAGCATCGCAGTCGCTCTGCGGCTTTTTTTAGTCTATTCAATTTCTCGTCTCCCACTTGTCAGCAGGAACTCGTGGTTCAATTGGAGTCTCGCACTTTTTAATGCCCCGCAGCTTTCCATCGATTGACTTCAGTATTTTGAAGAATTCGTCGATGTACGGCAGTTCAGTACCAGAATCAACGATCTCACTGAGAGTTGTATTGACAGACTTCAACTCTTTCAAAAGCACGATGTCTTTGGGGATAGCACCGCCCCTCCTGCCCTTCAACCGCACATCAACTTCAGGCGAATCTAGGAACTCTTCCAGCCTCCTTTGGTACGCCTTGTATCGCTTTGTCTTGGATGACGGCGCGAAGAATGCATCGATGTACGTAGATGAGTCATCGCCGGAGAATCGGCACCGCTTGATCGTGTCTAGGAATTTTACAGATACATCAGGACACTCAACCATGTCGTCGATGGTTGTGACTTGGCTTATTTGCCGGAGAACCGTATCTGGGAGTGATGGCCCACCAATCCCATCGATAGCTGTCTGCCATTCACAGCAAGCCGCGATTTTGGATATATCGTCAACACTCCAGCCTCCGAGCCTTGCTACCTCCTGGACACTCATGCCGCGATTAACCACAAGTACTTCAACCGCTTGTCTCCGCGTCCACTCCGCAGGTTCAGGGCACCCTTGTAGTCTCGCGTTGGCGAGCACTCGAATCGCCGTTATCGTATTGTCGCTATCGCACTGCACGACATACGCAGGAAAGCTTGTGCAGTTTATGAGCTGTGCCGCGCATAACCGCTGAACACCATCGAGAACTTCTAGCCCCCGTTCTGTCTTGCATAGGATAGTCGCTGGTGCCGGTGATCGCGTTTCCATCAACGCGGCATATTCACAGACCGCAGCATCTCGTACTGGAACGGGCCTGCCAAGATTGTGATCCATCCAGTTAGGTGCTAATTCAGAAAACAGTATCCCATCCGTGTATCGAAACTTAACGCCCATCGATGTCAGGAATACATCAGTCCGTGAGTCTGTCGTAAACATTCAATCACTCCATAAAAAACCCCGCATCTCGCTGACAACGAGACCGGGGCGTGATCGTTGCACGCGAATTCGGGGCAACCTTTGCAGGACCGAATTGCAGCAATCGATAATTGGATTGTAATTCATGATGGTTGCCTGTGTCCTGCGAAGTACTCGGGGCGTCAAACTCCCGATTGGTTACAGTTTATCGGCTATTCCAAATCTGTCAAGGAATCAACCTGGCGAGTCAACACCGCGACGGTTTCCCGCAATTCGAGCAGGGCAGCCGAGAGTAAATCGCACCGGTCCTTAAGTGCTGAATTCACGCCATTCTGAGCCTCGACTAGCTCTAGAATCGATTCTTTCGTTGGTGAACCATACATCTATTCAGCCTCCTCTTTCTTTGGAATATTCGCCTTAATGAAGTCCGCTATTCTGAATCTGTCAAACTTAAACGCCCAACTTCATAAGCCTCGACGATCAGATTACTCAGTTGCGAAGTGTATGTATAGAAAGAACGAACGTCATGGCGGTTAACAGCTCGCCTCATGATTATTCTCGATTCAAAAATAATAGCGTCCATCATTCCCTGGTGCCAAAAGGTATACCCATTCACTTTTTCAACCGTCCCATCGGCCGATCTTAGGATTAACCACGACCCACGTTTCTCAATCAATTCACGATAGGCGACGAATGGTACTCCGCTACTGTACTGCACCTGAAATAGTTTCATTCACTCCTCCTCTTTCTTGGGAATATTCGCCTTGATCCAAGTACCCATTTTGTCCTGCTTGTCCGCCACCCGTTTCAATTCCTGCCTCAATTCGTCGATCTGCTCAATTAGGCTTTCGATCCGATCGGCCTGCATTGGAATTTGCCCGTGCACCTGCTGCCCCAGTTTCGTCAGCATCTTTTCCATCTGAGTGAATCGAATCTTGTTGCTGTCCCATTCCATCGGATCAGCCATCAGTACGGTGCCTCCTGTGCTTGAGTTGATTCGATTAAGTACGCTCCACCGTGAATTAGCCCGCCTGCTCCTGCCGGTACAACGCGAGGTTCGATCTCAATTCCTGCTTGGCGATGTTCTTTTCCACCCACGATAGATACCCTCCTGGAATCGACTTGATCGGTTTCCCTGCGTATTTACCAAACGTCACAATGAATTCGCCACCGGTCCGGTTGGTCATACTGTCTATCACCGCGCCTGCTTGTCGCTTTGTGTACGTCGTCGCCGTCGAGGATTGGACGCCCAGTTTGAGCAGGAAGTTAACCTGTTTCTGTGTCGCCTGCCATGCCGCTGGAGCGTAGTCCTCGAATGGGTCGAATGCCTTGCCAGTAAATATGTCAACGTCCGTCGCATGAATCTCGCCACCAGTCGCGTAGCTATTCGTTACTGCTCGCTTCTTTCGCTCTTCCTCTCGCCGAGCATCTGCTTCCTCGCGTGCAGCCTTGGCCTTCTCGATCAATTCCTCGACGTCCACCGGTTCTGCCAATTCCTCCGCAGATACCAACGCCGCTGCTAAGTCGAGCGGGTCAACGTCATCACCCGCCAGGAGATTCGCCACGGACACCAGCTTGTGACTTCCTGAATCGCCAGTGAAATCGAGAACGAGGCACGAAGGCTTAGAGCTGCCCTCGATAGCCGATCGTCGCTCCTCCGCTGTCTCCGGTCCGTCAACGACGCCCTTAGCGGGCCGGGTAACCCTGCCTATCATCTGCTGGTACAAACTGGTTGACTTCGTCGGCCGAGCATTCGCGCAAACCGCCGCATCTGGTACGTCGAATCCCTCTGTGAATACCATGCAGTTCACAAGGATCTGAGTCTCGCCGCTCCTGAATCGTTTAATGATCTTTCGCCGCTCAACCCGGTCGGTCTTATCAATGACGAATTCCGCCTCAACTCCATCGTATGCGTTGAATGCTGCCGTCAGCTTTTCCGCGTGCTCCTGGCCTGCCGCGAAGACAAGTGCCCGCCGCCCCTTTGCCGCCTCGATCGTCGGGTAAGCAATCGCGTGCAGGAGTCGCTCTTCTTCCTCGCTGGTTTCCCCGAGAAACGCTTGCTCACGTTCGCCGTCCGCCAAGTCCCCGCCGCGAGTCTTGACCTTCGACAAATCCAGCCCATCGACCGTAACGAACTGCTGCCGAATCGGCACTAGCCACCCCTCGTTGATGGCATGTCGCAGGTCCATGTCGTACGCGACGGAATCGCAGACGTTGTGCAATCCAACCTTGTCAGTTCGGTTCGGTGTCGCCGTCACCATCAGGACACGCAACGCTGGATTCTGCCTGTAATACTCAAGCACTATCCGATACGATTCCGCTGTCGCATGATGTGCCTCGTCGATAATTAGCGTACTGAATTGCTCCCATCGGAATCGCTGTAGACGTCGCTGTTTTCCCTTGTGTCCGCACCAGTCGCAACCCTCCCCATGACAGTCGCGGCACTTCCCCCATGCCGTCTGAGTCTGCACAGTGGATATCACGATCGACTGAGTCGCAGCCCTCTGGCTCCCCATCTCAATCCCTGCTGTCCAGCCAACGTTTTTTGCGTGTTGCTCCGCTTGATAGATCAATTCCTCGCGATGAGCCAGCACTAGAATTCGTCGGTCCGGCTGACAACGCATCACCTCGTCCATCACCGCCGAGAATACGACTGACTTTCCGCAACCGGTAGGGAGCGTAACCAGCGTAGAGACGCTACCGTTTTGCCAGTCGGAGAATATCGCGTCAACAGCACCCTGTTGGTACGGTCGCAGCGTAATAACCTCGTCCACCTGTGTGGCAACCTGCTTCGGCTTGAATTCGTCGAATAGACTCCCCTGCATCACTCCACCCCCAGCCAGGCTTTGTCATCTACCGACAAGTGCCCACTCTTCTCCTTCGGCCACCATCCTTTATTTTTGCAGTCGTAGCACTTGCCACCGACACCCTTGCATTTGGGGCATTCCGACCAATAGCACGATCCGAATATCTTGCCCTTCAAATCACCAAAGTCGGTGTCGAACTGAGGAATGAAATCACCACCTGGCTCAGTACTCAACTCTTTCAGCGACCGCAAAATTGAATCCAGCTTTCTCGCTTGCACCTGAATCGCGGCCGATACTCCATGTGCCTCAATGAATTTCTCCGGCACCGGACGGCCTATCGCATCCAATACTATGGATGAGTTATCAGGCTTTGCCGAAGTAGGTCCACCGTCGATGGCCTTCAACGCAGTTTGCACTCGATCCTCTTCGTAGTCCATCTCCTCGAATTCCTGCCCATCATCCTCCCCGGCCAATTCCTTGCCGCTCCTCGGCTCGCTGGGGGACGTCTCCTCTGTGGGCTCCGTGCCGTCCAATTCCGTTTGGCCATCCTCTCCTGAAGGGGCAACTTGCACCTTTTGGGGTTTCCGGTCAGCCACAATACTCTTGACCGTTCTGACGCAAACCCCTACCGTTTCAGCGATTAGCTTCTGTGTCATCTTCGGATAATCATCGAGTAGCAATTCCACGTTAGCCCGTTTGTCCGCTCTAGTCATCCGCAGACCGTGGTTATCATTCGCCGTCATCGCGAAGAATAGAGCATCCGTCGCGGTCCCTTTGTGGACGATGCACGGAATCGATGCCCGCTTTGTTTTTGCAGCAGCGAGAACCCTGTGGAATCCATCCGCCACCATGTAGCGACTCCCGTCGTGGAATACGTCCACCGGTGGAAATGGCCATTCGACGGCCGTAGTATCTACCTCGATCAATTCCGCGTAGTCAAGTACCGTCTCATCGTGGATCGATAGCCGACTTTGTGTCCCAGCGTCCAATACAAGCAAGTCGATGGATAGTGATTTGGTTTTCATTCTGCGGCCTCGATGATTTCTTTCGCGATACAAAGTAGCCAGCCGGAAATCGCCAACGCAATTTCATTCTCTTCGCCGTACGCTCTGTAGATCCACCTGACTGTCTCACCGATCAGATCAAGCCTTGCCAAATCTTCGTCTCCATAATCACCACGGTTAAATTCACCCACGATGGAAATCATTCCGGCACCTTTGAATTAGTGCCCCCCCTGATATGGCAGAATTTGAATACCACAACGAAGACAGCCAAAGACAGGGGGGGGCTTGAATTGCGACGTCTTCATGTGTGGTAGCCCACATCATGCCGAATGCCTGGAATCAGGTCAAGCCTTTACCGTTCGTTTTGCAGCTCGAATCAGCACAGCCTTGGCGAATTCCGCCACGTTCTCACCACGGGATGCCGCAGCGTCTCGAATCAGTTGCCAGTCTGAATCAGTCCAGCGGCCCACCTGACGCACTGGGTTTATTTCCTTCACCGCTTTCGGTGGGCGTCCTAGCTTCGCCATCGTTTTGCTCCGGGTGTCGATGAACGATGAATGCGGGGGCTCATCAGCATCAGCAAACTTGCTATGCCCCCGCATTACATCGAAAATTAAATGCTATCGTCAGTAATCGAAACACCAAAGACGCTGGCGGATCTTTGCGTTAGCGTGAACTGGTACACGATAGAACTGTTTACACGTTCGGCGCCATACGTGATGATATAGCCCTTTTTCGATAGGCTGGAAATGTAGCCTGACGACTGCTTTGGAGTTACACAGCGTACATCGTCTGTGAAACCAAAGTCGTGTCCATTTCCATCGCTGGAGGAGAACAGTTCACGGAGCACTTTCCATTCCATCGTGTTTAGGTCTGCAGGTTTTGTGGTTATGGTCTTCATCGTTTCGCTCCGTTGTGGTGTTTGTTTCCTGACTTCACACATTAGACAGTATCGGCTATTCCGTGTCAACACATGCAATGAATTATTCTGTATTACTATTCCATCCATGCTGAATACCTGGAATTAGGTCAAGCAGAATCGAAACACTTTCCAGACCATGCCATCGTCTTGATCTTATTCAAACCCACCACAGACCATCGCTCGACGATCATCGCGTTGACAACAGCCCAATCTGTCTTGTAACTCGATCGGATCGCGAGTGCATACGTCTGAGCAATCTGACGCTGAACACACCCCTGCTTAATCTCGTTTCTGATAACCATCTCGACTTCGACGATTTCAATCTTTGTGTCGCTCACTGATTCTGTTCCTCCAACCAATTAATCAACCAGTGATACTCAGTGTGCGACAGCTTCAGAACGAACGTCGCCTCAATCAGCGGTTCATCCGGTCTACTCTTAACCTCATCCCACCATTCCTTGCCTGGAGGTGACCAATTCTCTACTCGCACGTTTTGAATTTCAGCCATCAATTCTGTTCCTCCAACCAAGCCGAGTCCGCCATTGAATTAGTGCCCCCCCTGGGGCCAGAATTTAACACCACATCGCAGCCGGGCCAAAGATCAGGGGGGGCGTGGATTGTTACAGCTGACATGTGGTAAGCCCACATCATGCTGAATCAGGGTGGACGTGTCAAGCTGAATTCAGTTGTTCGATCCGATCGGCTAATTCACCCGCTGGAATTTCACCATCGTTAGCGCCAACACCACTGCCCCCGTCGCTGATGTGCCTGCACAATTCGGCGTATTCTCTGGGTACCGTGCTGAATTCGCCGTCGGCGATAGAAAACCTATCGTAATCTCTCATGGTCGTCCGAATGCCAGTCAACTGAGTGGCGCACCTCGCGGCCAGTCACGTGTTGTGAGAATTCACGTCGATGATTTCATCAGGCGGTAGAGCCCGCGCGAATGCCAGTAGTTGAGCCAGCGATAATTCTTTCATCTGTTCTCCTAAATGTGTCAAGCTGAATTCTGCTCCTCCAACCATGTAGCGAATCGAATGCCGGCAGTCCGCTCCCATTCGCCCTCATCAAAATACTCTCGCAGTTCCCAAATGATGTCGCAGTAATAGAGAGCGTTTGTGGTGCCCTCGAATACGGGCTGTTGGTTCAAAAAGTACCACTCGCGTAAATACGGGTAATGGTTGCCGAGCCACGCGATCCAGCCAGCTGCATTCAAATGCGGACTTACTATGGGGTCGAATTTATGGCAATTCGGACACAGGGCAATTCCGTTCTTAATGACGTGTCGTGTCGCTGTGAATTGACGTGGCACCAGATGGTGAGCCTCGACGTTTCCATTCCCGCACACCGCACATCGATGGTCCCAATCGCTCCGCACCGCCAGCGACCAAAGTTGATCGGCGATATCCCGAAGGCG
>Ga0302132_10002088_pt1 | contig 11551 bp, 11 predicted proteins | sample CB9_321_MG_FD_203113 | JGI IMG/M metagenome (GOLD analysis project Ga0302132, IMG submission 203113) | Marine microbial communities from Western Arctic Ocean, Canada - CB9_32.1 | ecosystem: Environmental > Aquatic > Marine > Oceanic | place: Canada: Western Arctic Ocean | collected 2017-09-19
GGTGAAACACGTCGTTTTAGACCACTTGTTGATTTATATAAACAAGCCGGAATTAACGCTGGCCATGATGCCTCTAAGCTAAAAGTAGGAATTCATTCACTAGGCTATGTTGCATCATCTGAAAAAAAGGCAATTGATGATTATTATCCAGGATATGCTGAAATGTTTACAAAAATAGGAAAAGAACGTGGCTGGCCCCCAGTCACGTTTGAGCATTTTCACACGCAAATTAATCCAAATGGGGCATTAGTTGTAGGTAGCCCAGAACAAGTTATTGAAAAAATACATAGACATGCAGAGGCATTGGATGGGATTGCTCGATTTACATTTCAGTTAGATGTTGCAGGCCTCACACACAAACAACACTTACAGACGATCGAACTAATTGGATCTAAAGTTATTCCAGGTTTAAAAAAAATAGGACTGCATACCTAATTAGTGCGTATTAAATAAATAATTGCCTAAGAATAGAGTAAAAAGGAACGAGAGGCATAGTCATGATATTAGAAGGACTATTAGAAAAAAAGTGGTTCCTAAAAAAGGAACCACTAAGACAACATTTAACAAAAACAGAATATAACTATATCACCTTATGCCGGTGCTTTATAGTGACATCACAAATTTCATAGGTGAGTTTTGGGCAGTATCTGTTATAGGATACATTATGGATGGTGGACCAGCCTTTAAGAATTATCATTATAGCCATGATTGGATTAAAGAGAATGATCCAGATGTCTATGACTTGATAACTAGATATTTTCCGACTGAAAAATGGAATTATTGTCCTGAGTCTAGATAAAACTTCAAATGTCTACGATGTACGCCACGCAATGTTATTAGAAAGCAAGAAACTGATAAAGGTGGTATGATCTTTATTTAAGGATAAAATATGGCATTAATTACTTGTCCAGATTGTCAAACAGAAAATTCTGAAGATGTAGTTAGTTGCTTCAATTGTGGTCGGTCAATAGAGCTAAAAAAAGCACAACGTGACTTTATAGAAGCTCGAGTATTTGTACGCACACTTAAATTACAATCTCATCGTGAATGGCAAGCCTATGCCAAGGGAGCACGTTCCGATCTACCGCCAAAACCAGATGATATTCCTGATGCACCTGGCCATGTATATAAAAATAAAGGTTGGCAAGGCATAGGTGATTGGTTAGGTATTAATGAAGAAAAACCTTCGAAAAATTTTCTTGATAAAAATGTAGAGTATATTAAAAAAAACTGGATACGTTTGCTCGTTATTTACGTAGGCCTAACTATACTTCTTCAATATTTTGGCTAAACTCATAATGTAATTAGAAAGCAATATCCTGAAGGATATGAATTAATTTTTTAAGGATTAATTATGCCATAATAGCTTGCCAAATTTAACTAGGAGTATATTGAATGCGACAGAAAATTAATTAATAACAAAAAATTTATACAAGTATTAGTTAAGTACTTTTTAGTATTATAATGTTGATGGAACATAAGCCCACCCAGTTTTTCGCCAGGTGGGCTTTATTTTTTTAGTCTTCTAGAATTGCTTGCAATCAACAGTTTTCATAATAAATAATAATTGAAAAATAAAACGTATAGAATAATTGAATATAATATGTTTTTTTCATTAACTATCTTTATGTCATTAATTATTGCTTGCGGCGTGACTATTGAAAAACACTGCTACGAAGCCTAAAGCACCAGAGCCTACCACTGGGATTGAATGACTAGCATTTAGATTAGTCTAATTAATCTTCTGTTTGAGTAGTTTTACTTCCACTAATCGTTATTGTAATATGGGACATGCTAAATTCACCATTTGCTCCATGCCAATGATTTTCTCCTGCTTTTATTAAGATCATGTCTCCTCTTTTTACATCAAGTTCTTCTTTTTCATTGCAAACCTTACCAAAGCCATCAGTGATAATAAGTATTTGATCTCCAGAATGAATATGGAATTTAGTTCTTGTTGAAGCAGGGAAGTTCACTATGGCAAAATTAAAATTATCACTATCCTCATGCTCTAAAATAGATTGTGCATAAACTGTATTTGTAAAAAGTGATTCATTCCTTGCAAGTTTTGGAATCTCATTAAAAGTTACTTTTTTCATCCTGCGCTCCCTATTTTTTGAATTTTTTTTATGATATTAAAATCATATTACACTTCTTATAGAAAGACAGTACATAATAACTGCATACTAATTAGATATTAATTCGTATCATTCTATATAACAACATCAATAATTCAGCCAGCATCTCCCAATGTTGCGACATTGATCTCCATGGGTTTTTTTGATAAAAGCATGCGAATTAATGCGAAATAAATATAAAAATTGTGCATAAGTTTTTCCAATAATATTTTATGATAGGGGGACTACTGTACGTCATAATTATTTCTTGACAGAATATATTATTCAATAAAAAATTTTATAAATGGTAAATATTTTGGGAGTCCGTGACTTTGTGAGAGTGACTCTCAAAAGTCTATTCTTTAGTGGAATTATGACCAATTCTATCTTTTCAGAACATCTCTACGATAAAGAATAAAGTAATATTTATTGTGCATAATTTACTTTATGATAATTTAATAACCAAGGAGTAAGTTATTATAAAAAGTTTCTTTGCCTTGATGCTTATATTTTTAACTACAACACCACAGCTTATATCTGCTCATCAACCCTTTACTCTATGCATTGAAAATAATTCTTCAGCTAAAACAATTAACATAATTGATGGTTCAGTTTCACACGCTATATACTGGTCTTTCACAAATACAAATCAAAGCTTTGCAATAGACATAAACACGTATGTCAATGAAATTCTACAGGTTGGCTTGTTAATTGAAAATCTGGATCCAGAGAATGAAATATCACGAGAAAATTTGCCATATATTACAATTCCGTCCCTAGACCTACGTCTGGAGCCAGAAATAAGAACAAGTTTTTATGAGCCATATTCACAAAAAGATTATATTAGAATACTCAGATATACCTCAAGTAAATTTCAAGAAACTCAAAAAATCACTGTGGAAGTTCATGCACGTTCAACTGGGTCCTTTGTTTTTTCACTTGGTTATAAAGAGGAATTTGGAAGCGTTTATATCAAAGGTGACATGAGCCAACGTTCTATAAATGGCAATAGCAGTTGTCTTATTGCTCCTAATATTAGAAAAATAACTACTACTATGCAGGATAAAGATGCTTTAAACATATTACCGATAACAGAATCACAAAAAAAATCAGTTACACAAATTGAATATAACCAAAACGATCCAATCGCTCAAAAAGAGATTAATGTAAAGAATTCAATGATTTATTTAATACCTATTATTTCCATTATGCTAATAGGTATATGCATATTAATCCTACAAAAAATAAAAAGGTAACACTGAATATAATTTGTTTCACGAGCATTAGCGTAGCAATCTTTTTGTTCAAGAAATCAAATTGACAATCTAATTACGAACTTGCTGCTCTCCGATATGTTGCTGATACGAAAATAGAAGTGTAATTATGAGTGAAGAGAATAATAAAGAAGAAAAAGCTGCCTTCAGTCGATGTGAATGAAGGCAACGAAGATAACAGGTCTTTAGTATATCACGATTAAAATAAATTTTCCAAACTAAATAACGATTATAGCAATATATAATATATGATAACTTAATGAATACAATACGGATTTCTTCATTAACTATCTTTATGGCATTAATTATTGCTTGTGGTGGTAGTGCTGAAACAAAAACTGCTACGCAGCCTAAAGCACCAGAAACAAAAACTGCTACGCAGCCTAAAGCACCAGAAACAAAAACTGCTGCAAAAAATGGCGTAAATATAGTTACTGATACTGATGTGTTTGATCTTATGAGTTGGGGTCAAGACTTAGAGGAAGTATCAGATGATAATGGATGTGCAGATCGAACAACGCTTTTTAGCGATAAACTAACTACTCAGGCACGCTTGAATCTTGAAGTAATTTTTAATAAAAACATTGATCAGATAAATTCTGGTGATATAAAACAAAAGACAAGTTTAAATTTATCCGGTATGTATGAAGGAGTAGAAGGATTAGAAGGCATATCTATGTATACATTTGATCAAGCTGATGTGCCATTCACCGAGCTGTCTTCATGGGATGGCATAGAATATTTAACTTGTTTACAATATTTAGTATTAGAAACACCATATAGTCGTGATTTACGTTTCCTACAAAATCTGTCAGAGATTCGATACTTAAACCTATCCAGCCTTGCTGTTATAGAAGTACGCATGGATTCATTACAAGCAATGACAAAAATCGAGTATCTTGCGTTGCCTCTTTCCTCCAAACAACTTCCAGAACTTGCTCAATTCAGTAGTCTGAAAGAAATATATGCTCCTTATGCGAAAGCTTGTAATATAGAACCTTTACTTGCAATGCCTAATCTTAAAGAGTTGTATATTGAGGGTTCTATGTATCAGAATTCGTTGAAACTTGAGGAAAATAAAATGGTTTACCCGTTTGATCTTTCTGTTGATCCTACAGGTCGATATCTTCAATTACTCGCTAAAGGCGGGACAAAGCAATTTAATGCAGAGCCAGATTTCGACCTAGAAGATAATACTGTTGGTACAGGAGAAGAAGGAACTCACTATAACCATCGATATATGATGGAGGTTATGCAATCAATCTATAAGATTGTTCCAGACATATTTGATGTCGTTGCGTTTGTTGGCAATGAAGAAGAAATGTTTGCCACATATGCAGGGGAAGCTACTCAAATAAGCAATAGTGTAACTGGACTAGGGCCTCCGCAGTGGTCTATGGCAGATTGTTATGGATCAAATGATCGTTTAAGAGGCTTTGTAACTTTTCCTTCAACTACAAATTTATTAGATGGAGGACCATCGACAGATATGTGGTACAGCTCATTTACTCATGAAATTATGCATTTATGGGGAGGAGCGGACATTCTTCCGTACGCGGAAAATAAATCAGGAACAATGACCGGTGGACATTGGGAATATACATCAGCTGATGGAATTTTAGGAGGATTTAACGGGGATACATTAGAGGAAATTGAAGAAGATGTTTATCGTGTTGATATTTTTTCAGGTAACGGTAATCCAGAAATAGATAGATTCATGTCACCACTGGAGTTATACACGATGGGAGTATTGTCAGCCGACCAAGTACCTGCAACAAGCATAATGCGTGGTGTTTCACAAATAGAAAAACCCAATGGAGAGATTGATAGTACGTGTGAGCAGTTTGGCATTGAAACGTGGGAAAGTATGTGTTTTAAAGCTACGAGCAAAGATGTCGTCACGATTGACTACATTGAAAAACTTTTCGGTACACGACCATTTGAAGAGACAGCTGAAATTTCTATGCTCGTTGTTGCTGTGAGTGAAGATCCATTAACTGATATAGAATGGTCAAGTATAGACGATCGTATCTCCTGGCTTACAAACAATGAACCATCTACGAATGCCAATTCAGCAAAAATCACTGCCTATGAAGGAGCTGCCACACGCAGCAGCTGCACATTGCCTGATGGAAAGATCGTTGAAGAAGGCTGGATGGGCGCGGATTCATCAAGCACATCATTAGGATGCATTTGGTTTTGTACGGGTGGCACAATTTCTGTTGTTCCCGAAAAATGCCCTCCATTGACAAAAACAATCGCACAAACACTAGAAACGGTAGAGGCGCCAGAACCCAAGACAAACAAAAAAGTTAAACCAAATAATTTCTTTGAAGCTTCTGGTGGCACTATTCAAATCAAACGTCCTATACTGAAAAAAGAATAAGATAGCCCTAGGGTAAAATGGTTTCTAAATTGTTGGCTAGCCCGAGATCACTTCTGATGAGTAGCTATACTTACCATCTATGAGCTGGATTTTATTGAAGTTATTATAAAGATACACATTAAACACATTAAATACCTTTATGAGATAAACCGGCCTGGTGGTAGTTGGTTAATTTGTTAAATGTGCTTTTGTAGTTATTATTTTCCTGTATAAGAGTTTGTAGCAAATTTAACAAATTATCTATTTGACTCTCTTGGCTCAAGTTAGACAACTTGGAGTCATACATATATTTTTATAGACACAGCTATACCAGAAGTACCTCATTACTACTGATCACAGTACGGCTGGTGCTGCAGTTTTTTGTGTTTTCCGTGTCAGTCACTATGCAGTTGTTGCAATTGGTATTCTGAGTTTTTTGCGTGAGCCTAGTTGTGGCCAAGTATCGCTCCTCGACCACATTATTTTTATACCATACTGAACACAGTTTCTAATAAAATATTTATATAAAGAATAAAAAGTTTTTCTAATATTTTTTTAGGATCATGATCCTAAAAGTCTACGAAGAATGTTTCACCTCCCCCCGCGATAAGTGACCATAGCTTTAGAATATAGATTTTTCATCACTACTTAATTCGCATTATTTCGCAACTTGCTACATAAAACAAACAATAACCTACCTAGTATCCCCTAGCACTGGATATTATTTTCTAATAAAATTACAATATGTATCCTTCAATTGCAGTTTGAATTGCGGCATATGTCATATATAATAATTTCATGAACACAATACGTATTTTTTCATTAACTATCTTTATGGCATTAGTTATTGCTTGTGGTGGTAGTGCTGAAACAACCTGCACATTGCCTGATGGAAAGATCGTTGAAGAAGGCTGGATAGGCATGGATCCAATAACAAATGAGACTCAAGTTTGCGTTTGGTATTGTGCGGGTGGCACAATTTATAGTGAGCCCGAAAAATGCCCTCCATTGACAAAAACAATCGCACAAACACTAGAAACGGTAGAGCCAGAACTCGATACATACGATAAAAAATAATAACTGTGTCAGCAGTTTCACTTAAAAAATATAAGACTAAATTAATAAATTCTGCACACAGGTATATATAAGAATAATTAATTCGCACTATTTTACATAAAAACATTAGTAGATGCTACGATTTCTGAAGGAGCAAATATGCCATTAATCCCCTGTCCGGATTGTCAAACAGAAATATCTGACACTGCATCTAGCTGTATTAAATGTGGTAGGCCAATGGAAGAGTGGGAACGAAATGCATTTAAGTTACAAAAAGAAAAACTTGTCGAAGAAGAAATTGTCGAAGAAAGTAAAGCTACCGTAAACCTCGAAGTTAGCTCAAATAACATAAGTCCCTCAATGTTTGTTGGCATAATTAGCCTATTAATGATTATTTTAGGGACACTTCTGCCTGTTGTCTTTGTTCCAATTATTGGTGGAATTGATTATTTTGGACAAGGCGATAGAGATGGAGTGATAGTTTTTGGTCTTGGTATAGTATCTTTACTGATCTTTTTAAGCAAACGATATAGAATAGTAATACTTCTTGACATGATTATTATTGCAATAGTATCGTATTCTCTGTTTGTGCTTATGCGACTTATAAAGAGCACTAAAGAGGGACTTAGTGAAACCAATCTGTTTGGTGTTGATTTATCCGAAGTCTTTGTAATTAGTATAGGCCCAGCACTGCTAGTTATATTAGCGGGTGCAGTTATCAACTTATTTATCAGCAACAAATTATCAGACACCTAATCAAAAGTAATGTTTTTATCAATTTTTAAGATCATGATCCAGAAAGTCTACGAAGAATGTTTTGCTTTTCATTTAATTAGCTAATGAGTCCTTAACAAGTTTATAGTGAGTTTCAAAATCAAAACTTTCCTGATAGATGGACTTAATTCTTATTGAATAATTTATATTTTAGTTAATCTTAAGTAAGGTTTCTTTTCATCCCAACCTTGAGGGAATTTTTCTTTTGCCTCTTCATTAGATAATGTTGGCAATATTACAACTTCATCTCCGTGATTCCAGTCTGCTGGTGTAGCAACTTGGTTATAGCTAGTAAGTTGCAATGAATCAATTACTCTTAATATTTCATTAAAGCTTCTTCCAGCTGATGGAGGATAAGTTAAAGTTAAACGGATTTTTTTATTTGGATCAATTACGAAAACTGAGCGTACTGTAAGTTTATCATCAGTTTCATCATGAATCATATCATATAATGTTGCTACTGCTTTATCTGCGTCTGCAATAATTGGAAAAGCAACTTTTACATTTTGAGTTTCTTCAATATCTTGTATCCAATCTTTATGAGAATCAATTTTATCAACGCTTAAGCCAATCGTTTTAACATTCCTTTTTTCAAATTCGTTGCTTAAGTTAGCTACTGCACCAAGTTCTGTTGTGCACACTGGTGTAAAGTTTGCAGGGTGAGAAAATAAGATTCCCCAAGAATCTCCAAGCCATTCATAAAAATTGATAGGCCCTATTGTGGTATCTGCATTAAAGTTCGGTGATTCTGATCCTAGATGCAATGTCATTTATTTTCTCCAGCTATTAAAGGTAATATTTTATACAATGTAATTATAACATAAATTAATTTACCTTAATTCGTACGATGTAAGTCAAAAAAGTCTACGTAGTTTGCAAATGGCCCTGGTTGTGGCTGCCAGCCAGGAGGTGGGTCATCTTCCGGATCACCTGAACGTAAGAATGCATTAAAATTATCATAAAACGTTTGAGTGTCCATGCCTGTGTGTTTTTCAATTGCACCCCAGAACCCTAATTCAAGATTGTAAAAATCTCTTGGAATATCAATCCAAACAGTTTTATATGATGTTAATGAAGCGAGATACGGAACTGCAAGCATAAATGCTTGACACTTATCTGCTTCCGGTGCTCGCTCAGTATCATATCTTTCTGTCCAGGGACCCATAGTGAAATCGGGGGTACAATCCCTGCCCCTACCCTCTGCAGAGCCTCCCATTATAGCTTGTCGTATTTCTTTGTAAAACCAGGGGGCAGTTACACTGGAAATAGAAATATTACCGAGACCATCTTCCCAGGTTTGTCCATCAAAAAAAGAGATATCTTGCCAGTGTTGTCGTAACCAGGCATTTTGAAATGCAACAGCAGCACCTTCTACCCACCATGGTGGTGCATATATCGTTGTTTGTGGGTTATCTTGATCCCTTTGATAATCTAGCCCTCTGTCCAATGAATGTGCTCGTTGATAATGATGAAAGTACTCATGTGCATAATGTAGTGCTAATCTTGTTAGATTCTTCCATGGCTGATTTTGTAATTCCTCTAGGCTTGAATCACCATATTGATGCCCATACCAAGTCAGTTCTTTTAGGTCTTCCAAACAGATGCTTATTGGGTTTGTTGAAGCAGTACGACCTTGACCAGTATTGCTCCCTGTCAAACAATCACGTTGATCGTGTACATCTGCTACTGTTTTCAATCTACCATCTTTAAAATCCAAATCTTTCAATTTTTGAAATATCGGTTCATTATCTTCATTTGAAAGGTCTTTGTTATAGACAACGTAAAAATAATTTGGATAGCTTCCAACTACTTGATTAATGTTTGCATGAACCTCATTAAAAAATTGACGGTGTTCTTCAGGAAATCCTTTATGCGTAACCAGCTGTTGTTTAAATTCTTTACTTGGCACATTAAAATCAATACTGATTAATTTATCTAGTGCAGGTCCTCCCCATTGATAAGGGCCACTGTCTTGCTTCTTGCTACGATCTGAATCACCACCACCACCACAGGCCATAATTACTATACAAAGAATTATAGAAATAACTTTTTTCAATGACGATTCCTAGCAATTAAGATTACATTATAACTATAAACACAACAACATATATCAATATAAGCAAGATATAGAAAATAAGACATAAAAAAACGCACTCGTTAAAAGTGCGATGATCTATTATAGCATATTCTTAAATACACATTCAATATACAGCACTACTTAATTCGTATTAATTCGTACGATGTGATCTAAAAAGTCTACGAAGAATGTTTCAGCTGCTCCTGCGATAAGTGACCACAGCGTTAAAAAAAACAAATGCTGTTCTAGGATAAACACCACGTATTAGCTACGTACTATCTATTCAATTATCTTCTTTAATTCTTCTTGCTTAGATAGAAGAAGAATGGCCATTAATAATTGAGGATCATTTTTATAGGAAACATGAGGTAGTTCTTAAGCCTGGAGAAGTAATTTACTACGAAAGCTCTAAATTACTTCACGGCAGACCAATTCCCTTAAAAGGCAAGTCTTTTGCAAATGTATTCTGCCACTTTATGCCAAAAGATGAATTATGATCGAAATGATCTTTTTAACGTAATATAAAAAAAGTAAAGGTTAATGAATATCCAAACATAGTAAACGTAGGAATCAATGCTTACTAAATCTCCAATGCTGCTTTCAAGCCTAGTTTTGATAACGCTATCCTTAAATAGCAAATAAACTGTAGTTCCACACCAAAAGCAAGTCATCATAATATTTGTTTTTCTTAAAGAGACAACACGCAAAGGATGAACATATTTTGTGGGAATAAAAGTAAAAACGGACAAAGCCATAACCACTAATATATTGGTTAATTCTGAAGTCCCCAATACGTAGAAATAGAGAACTACTAAATTCCACAATGCTGGAAAGCCACTAAAGTAGTAATCTTTTGTTTTAATTTGTTTGTTAGCAAAGGTATAACAAGAGACTAATAAAATTAAAAAACAGATAGGAATTGAATACTTTTCTCCTACAAAACCAAACCAATGGATCATAAATGTCGGTACTAAAACATAATTAAAGTAATCAATAATAATATCTAATATTGATCCATCTATATTGGGAGTTACTTTTTCTACATCCAACCATCTGGCCAAGGTCCCATCTACACCGTCAACAAATAAAGCCAAGCCCAAAAATAGAATAGCTAGAGTAAAGTCATTATTAATAGAGGCAAGAAGCGCTAAAAAACCTAAGAAAATTCCTGAAGCAGTAAATATATGTATTAACCAAGCAGCAAGTTTTTTCAATATAGAATGATCCATCTTAGATTATTGCTTATTCATTTTTTCTAACATCTCGCCCATCATCTTATGAAGCATGTTAACCGCCTGTAAGGGTCTAACTAAAACTCTAAATTCTGTTATAAGGTTATCTTCATTCCAGGTTATCAAATCAACACCGTTTATATGAATGCCATTTATTGTATTTTCAAATTCTAAACAAGCGTTGTTTTCTCCAATTATTTCTTTTGTATATTGAAAGTTTGAGAAAGAATCTTTGGGCGTACTTTCTTTTTTACTATCTCCAAAAACATTCCCTGCTGCAGATAAATAAATCTTAGTTATTTCTTTTCCTTTTTGAGGAGTATGAACCACAAAAAAATAGAAGACTACGTTATCAGCAAGAATTTCGTCGTAAATTTCTTTATTACCAGTTTCAATAAGCTCATGCCATTTTTTTATTGGGTGCATACTATCCTCCTTAATTAACTTAAGAATTCATTGTAGATAATTGGTAAGAAAAGTATATGGCGGGGCTGGCAGGATTCAAACCTGCTACCTTCTAGTTCGTAGCCAGACACTGTATCCAAATAAATCAATACCGTAGACTAAAAATCAAATGTCCTCGCTGCAAGGCATATAATGTTATTCGTAAGCAAGATGTATAAAATAAGACATAAAAAAACGCACCCGTTAAAAGT
>Ga0302132_10002093_pt1 | contig 11541 bp, 8 predicted proteins | sample CB9_321_MG_FD_203113 | JGI IMG/M metagenome (GOLD analysis project Ga0302132, IMG submission 203113) | Marine microbial communities from Western Arctic Ocean, Canada - CB9_32.1 | ecosystem: Environmental > Aquatic > Marine > Oceanic | place: Canada: Western Arctic Ocean | collected 2017-09-19
GGCAATAACGCTGTATGGCGTATTGGTTTTTTGGAAATCATTCATCAGACATTCAGCAGTGATGATTTAAATCCATTTTATCAAATGACTGGTACAAACCGGTTCAAAGGTGGAAAAGGGTTTTTTGGCCAGACAGTTCTTGATCCTGAAAAAAACGATTTAATTCCTAATATCTCCAATAAAAATGCCGATGAGCACGGCAGTAAAGACGGCTTTTTAACCAAATTATTCAGCAATATCCCATTGCTAAAGGGACTGCCTCCTTTTTCCCTGGAATACATACTTCCTACAGGTTATGATGTGGGCATCGGCTTGGCCTTTGCCTACACAAATATTTGGCTGGATGATACAAAAGTAAGGGCAGCCACCCAAGGTGCCGATGATTCATATGCAACACCTCTGCTACGTATGGCTTCTCATTTCTATATGTTTTCTGCCTCACTTCATCCATTTGGAGTACCAAGACCAGACGACCTGGATATTTTTTTGGGTTTCGGACTGTCAAGAGTTGAGAGTACTTTGAGATATGGAATACGCGAAAATCCCACAATTATAGAATATGCTTCAGTCACAAAGACTGAACTCAGCGGTTCAAGCGGAATGATGCCGTTTAGGCGAATGGGAGTTGCGTCTGGAGGAGACAGTTTTGGTTTTATACTTGAATTTTTATTACCTGGAATAAATGAAATCATAGACAACCCATTTGCGACTAACACCATCATCGATTCGACTGTCTACGACTCAACTTATAATGACCGCGGAGGAGCATTACCGTCAAAGGTAGGAATGCCGGGAGGAATCACACGCATGTCATGGACATATTCCTTTTAAGAATAAGACCTATAAAAACAAGAACAACATAAAGTCTATTAAAAATATGAAATAACAGAGTATTTTGTGTTTTATAGTTTTCTTGTTTGTTTTTTATTTCTGTTACTTTGTGTTTTTTTGTTACTCATTTGTTACTCATTAAGCTATTATGACAAGGAAGATCAGAATAAACGTAAACAATAGTAAACACAAAGAGCAGTATGAGTGTCAAATTGAGAAAGAAGAAAATAGCAGGCGGCAAGATTAGCCTGTACCTCGACATATACCACAACGGTCAAAGGCAGTATGAATTTTTGAAGCTTTACTTAATTAAAGGGACTAATACTGCGACCAAAGTGGTAAACAATGAAACACTTGTACTTGCTGAAACAATCAGTGCAAAGCGGCAAATAGAGATCAATCATTCAGAATATGGTTTAATACCAAAATTCAAAAAGGAAGCTGATTTTGTTGAATACTTCAAAACAATAGGTCAAAGGAAAGGCCGTTCAGTCAATATATGGAAAAACACATTGAACCACCTAAAGACATTCACTGGTGGCAAGGTTGCATTCAAAAACATAAATGAACGATGGCTTGAGAAGTATCAATATTTTTTGCTCAAACAAGTTTCAAGGAACTCAGCACACACTTACTACTCAAAAATAAAGGCGGCACTCAATCATGCAGTTCGAGACAAAATTATCCAAAGCAATCCATGCAAGCGAGTGCAGAATATCAGGAAGGAAGATACTGAAATCCAATTCCTCACTTTTGAAGAAATTCAAGTTCTTTCCAGAGCCATCCCGAAAACCGAAAGCGGTAAGGAAGTTGCCAGAATGTTTTTGTTTGGTTGTTTCACTGGTTTATCACTTGCTAATCTGGAAACGCTCACTTATGAACAGATTGAAGGCGAAAGCGTTAAATTTTTCAGAACCAAAACTGAAAAATGGATATATTTTCCTCTAAACAAAACAGCACTTTCGCTGATAGGCAATACCGTCAACAAGGAGCCAAGCTCTAGGATATTCAACACACCTCAACGTAGGCATGCTACCCGTCTTCTTAAAAAATGGGGGGAACAAGCAGGGATTAAGAAAAACATGCACTATCATATTGCAAGACACACTTTCGCAACCTTAAGTCTTACTAGTGGGGCAGATTTATACACAGTCAGCAAATTAATAGGTCACAAAAATCTTTCGACAACTCAGATTTATGCAGAAGTGATTGATTCAGTAAAACGGCAAGCCGTGAACAATTTGCCGCAACTTGAACTGTGAAAGGCTACTATGGATTTTGGATTATATCATAAGCATGAGACCTTCATAAAAGAGCGTTGGCTACCTATCTCGTTTGAATTCATGTTACAGGAAGGCCCAGAAAAGAAAATCAGCTTTCTCAAGGAAGCACAACGGCATGCCTCAAAGGAAATTCAGAATATAGAAGAAAAAAGTGCCTTCATTACATTTCTGGAAATCGAAATCCACAATATACAAAACAAACTCAGCAAAAACGGCTCTGCTAAAGCCCAGATGTATGCTCAGAGCAATGAAACGCTAAACACAGATGAATGCACTCAGGAAGCTCAGAAAACATGGAAACCTGTTGAAAAAATCAACTGGAAGGGCACAGAAACACAGCTGGTTTTATTGGTGGATATGCTCACTCAAGAAGCTTTACTTAAGTCTGATAGGAAGTGGAAAACGATTGAAGAACACTTCCTTGTTCAAGGCAAACCAACCAAAAGTAAAAATCTTTCTCAGTCATTAGAAAACACTTTAGCAGGCAAAACCAAAGACGAAAAAACACTTAAGGAAATCATTTCAGAAGTTAAGAAATTAGAAGATTAACACACAAACACAAAAAACCTTGGTTCCCAAGGGTGAGCTGCTGATTAATGAAGAGGGCGTCGCTTGATGCTTTCCCGCCCCGAGTTTTTGTGCCGTTGTCGTCGATTACAACAGTGGCCACCCCGTGTCTCCATATATGAGGGGAAATCTCTGGCGACGTTATAGGCGTCGACGTGGCAGCTCGGCGACGGTGTCGTGATCCAACGGGTAGATCGGACGGCGCACTAGATTCCAAGGATAGAGCGAATAGTCCGACGTAGTGATGCCGGGACCTGAGACCATGATCACGTGTTTGAGGATCGGCTCGAAGCCCGCTCGGAAGTGCTGACGCGACTTAATCAGGATATAGCGTTTTTTCTCCGGGTCGACGCCGGCGTGGGTGAAACAACCCATGTCGAATGGCTCGTGGCGTTTCTCAGTAACAAGGATCTCAGCCGTACCGGTGTCCAGCACCGCGGACCTTCCCATGTCGATACGGGTACCGGTACTCATGGGCCCGGTAACCGTGAACACTCCGTTGGTGAGGCGCAGCACGGTGCCGGTCACTGCCAGCGGCTTGCCCTTCACACCTACTGCCGGGAAGTCGGTTTTACCGCCGAGGGAAAAATTCACCTTAGCGCCCTCGCCCGCGTCGACCATGAGAGCTACCGATGCTGGGTCCCAGAATGGCCCGGCGCATATGTCTGTGAGTCCTTGGCGCATGGCCTCCGCCAGAACTGTGGTGATGTCCGTTGAACCGCCCGAGCCAGCCACATCCCCGTGGTCGGCGAGGACGATGGGGCCATCGGCGAGGGCAGCGGCGCGGGCGATGGATTCGGCGACAGGCTCTACCTGAAACACGAAATCGGCGCGACGTTCCCAGGCCATAGCCATGAGCTCGCGAAGCAGTGCCTGACCGGTATCGGCGGCGTTGGCGTCGGCAACGATAACCCCGTGTAGTCCGACCCAGGGGTTATCCGAGAGCGGGAAGCAACCGAACACCGAGGCGTTAATGACCTCTCGTTCCGCCTCGGCCGCGATGGCGCGGTCCATGATGTCCTTCATGGGCTGACGAGATGGGGTTTGGCGATTAAGGTGTGTCAACATGGGCAGCGAGTGCCAAAGGATCACCGGATCGACCTCGCCCCGCATAGTGCGCAGCAAGGTGCGCGCGGCTCTCGCGCCCGTCTCGTAGTTGTCCACATGTGGATATGTTCGGTAGCCGGTGATCACGGTGGCGTTGTCGATGGTTTTTTGCGAAATGTTGCTGTGGAAATCGAAGGCCACCGCGATTGGCAGATCCGGTGCGACGGAGCGGATCCGCCTCAGGAGCTCACCTTCGGGGTCCGCGAAGTTATCAGTGACCATACCGCCGTGGAGATCTAAAAACAGGGCGTCGCAGCCCGCGACGACCGCCGCGATGATTTTTTCAGCCACGTGGTCCAGCACCGCGTCCGCGACAATGCCGCCGGGCGTCGCCTCGGCGGCGATTGGAAAGACGAGTTCGGCGCCTTGCTCCTCTGCAACGTCGATGTAGGCCGCCACCGGCTCGTTAATGCCCTTGTGGGCAGCCAGTGCCGCCGCTCCGTAGGCGGGACCGTATCGGCCGAAGGCCTCGAGCGGCGTTGGGATCGGAGAGAAAGTATTGGTTTCTTGCTTGAACACGGCGGTGACGAATCGCTTCATGGGATGACTCCTTCAATCCAAAGATCAGTAGTTCTCGGCGCCTTTCGCCACGCCACACCGCACCGAATATTAAAAGACCCCAAGAGACACAAATAGACCAGAACGAAAACGCTCTATATGTCGATTTCGAGCCAGATGGGTTGATGGTCACTACCGGCAGCGTCGCGGTCGACGCGGGCCGATACAAGTCGGTCGGCCAAGCCAGCGCTGACGAAGCAGTAGTCAATGCGTATATCATGGTTTAAATCTCTCCTCGGATCGGCGAAAAATGTGGCGCCATCGCTGCCTTCCCCCACTGCCAGCCAGCTATCCACAAAAGCTTGATTGTCGTGGAACTCGCTATTTTTCCCAGGCGTCGAGCCTACCATCTCTTTGTACTCTAGTGAACCCTGCTCGGTGTTGAAATCGCCCATGATAATGGCCTCGATCGGGTTGGCTGGTGGATCTTCTCCGCACGACCAGTCGATGCCACGGCCACCAAAACTGGGGCCGCTCCACATGCCGCCCTCGGTCTGGTTGCGCTTGTCACTTGCAAGGAGCTGCCGCACCTGGAGAAGGCGTTCTTCGCTGGTCACACTCAGATGGACCGAGTAGAACCGAACTGAGATCGACGGAAACTTGATGACCCCTTCGATCGCACCCATCCGCTGATTGAAAAACTCGACATTAGCAGCTTCGATTTTAGGTAAGACGTGAGTTCGTGAGCAGACGATCGGCCTCCGCGATAGCAACATGCTTCCCTGTTGACGGCGTCGATTAACAATCGTGCCATCGGCCGACCGCTTACTCGCATCCATGTCAAAATAAGGGCCGTAAACCCAGTAGTAATTGGGCAGCAGGGCGCCAAGTTCTGCCGCCTGATCGACCGCCGCGCCGTTGCGCGGCCAAAAGCGCTCTACCTCGTTCAGGCCAATTACATCAGCGCTGTCTACCGCTGTGGCAATCCGCTCAAGGTCGATCCGGTCGTCCCTACCTCGGGCATACTGGATGTTGTAAGTCACGATCTTCATATCTCAGTAATCCATGTTAGTCACGTCGTTTACCTTTTTAGCGGAAATACTTACCAGTGCCAAATGTTAGTAAGGTATGGATCTCCTAACTACCGTCGTAGTTGAGCATTACATTGTCACGTCTCATCGTCTTGACGACGTTGATATTGATGCTGACGACCAGGCTACCAAGACCTTTGTCCAAAATACCACGAAACACTTGACAATTTCGTCTTCTCGCATCCGTTGGTCTTGCACTGGGGTGGTTGGATTGATGTCATCCAACACTTGCACGGTCTAGACTATGATAGACTCTGGCGTTGGATTCAGCCAAAGAGGAAAAACGACCGGCCGGTTGAGCTTGAGGCTGATCAACCTGAACGATTCAAGATCAGGCATACAGGCTAACTTGACACTAGTGCAGATCACACACAAGAAGGCCCCAAACGACGGAGCCTCCCCCTGCAGTGTAGGAGGCTCCGGAGAAACTCAAGACACCTAATCATTTGGTGCAGTTGACCGAGATATTCTCCTTTCGGAAATCCATAAAATTGCCTGGAAAGGGCTCCCACTGCACACAGTCTCGCACGCCCCAGTTCTCCGCCGGTCGGTAAAAGGGGATAAGCGGGACCTGGTCCATAAGGACGTCGTGCATGGTTTGCCATGCCCTTTTGCGGGCCTCTCGGTCGAAGGAAGTGGTAAGGATCTTGCCCGCGGCGAAATAATCTTCTGTGGGAGACCAACCCTTCCTGTAGGAAGAATCGGGCAAAGACCACCGATTCCACATCGGCGAGATCGGATCATTAAAAACGAGATCGGCTGAAACAATGTAACCGTCTAATTTTTCGAATTTTTCATCCCACCAGCCCCAACCTGCTGTACCCTTCAGTTCAATGTTGAGTCCGACCGCTTTCCAATGCTCCAGCGCGACTTGCAACGCGCGGTCCATGTTTGTGTAATAGCCGATTGTATATGCGATTTTGATCGGTTCTCCGTTATAGCCGGCTTTGGCGATAAGCGCCTTCGCGACCTCGGGGTCGTAGCGCCGGAGTTTAGTTTTGGCGGCCATGTCGCCAAAGTCAGCCCAGTTGTACCCCTCGGGCACTGTGGTGTTTCCATTCCAGAGGCGATCAATCAGCAGCTGACGCGGCAAGCTATGTACCATTGCATGACGGATCAGCTTGTTGCTTGTGGCCCTGGAATGAGAGCCGTAGGTAAAGTTCATCTGTTGGACGTTGAGGATGACGGCGGACTTGATGTGGAACCCGTCTTCCCTTTCGATAAGCTCTGTCTGGTCGGACGGGATATTCGTGACGATGTCGGTCTGCACGGTCAGCAAATTGGCGATACGGCTCGAGACTTCAGTTACCTCGCGGAAGATGATTTCCGAAAGGGGCACGGGGCCATCCCAGTAATCGTCATGTGCGACGAGGCGGATGTGTGAACCGTCGACCTTTTCCGCAAATTTATATGGCCCTGTCCCTATCGGTTTCTGGGCGAATCCTTCGGCCCCCACTTTGATGTAGTAATCCTTTGGCACCACATGGCCGACAGCCGTAGAGAGCCGCCAGAGCAGGATCGGATCCGGTCCATCAGTGACGATGCGCACGGTCTCATCATCTATCGCTTCAGCGAGCTTGATTGTAGGTATGAAACTATTCGGCTTCATTTTCGAACGCTCCGGTGATACCGTGAAGGCCACGTCTTCCGATGTCATTGTAGTGCCGTCATGGAACCTTACGCCCTTGCGAATTTTTAGCTGCCATTCGGTGTCCGACATCTGTTTCCAGGACGTCGCGAGACTAGGAAGCAGCTGGTTCTCCATGGACAAATCTTTGGATAGCCAGTTCCGGCCGATGATCCGGTCGTATAAGTTTTGCACGACTGGCTGGGCTGCGTTAGCTGTGTCAAGGCCGTCATGGGTTTTCCATACCACGGGGTACGCAACAGTGAGTGAGTGGCGGTCGTCGGCGGCCATCGCGGTCTCGGCGAGTACAACCGCAAATATTGCCACAACGACTGCGGCCAAAAGAGAGCGTGTCATAATTAACTCCTGAGCAATGCTCTATTTGGGAAGTGAACACTTTCTCTAGCGATAAGAGCGAGCGTAATACTAACCCGAGAGCTTGTTAAACTTATTTATAGATCATATATAACTGAATTTTACTATACTTATATATGATCTATAATATTAAAAAAGTGTATTATGATAATAAAATATATTAATGTCAAATATATTTTCAAATAAATTTCCTAGAAATGAAATAAATTCTAGATAAAACTGATTTTATTGAGTAATTATTTAAAAATAATTTAACGTATTTTTGAGTTTTTTGTATTTATTTTTGAAGATTAGGTGTTGTTTTTTATTTTTTGAAAATAGTTTGGGATTGCGTTCAAATATTCCCATATGAAAGACTGTTATTTTAACCCTTCTACAAGTTAACCTTGACAATATGTTTTAAATAATTATATCATTCATAAAAATAGTTGTTTAGGGGAAATTTTCTGTTTCCATCTTAGTGTACATTATTTGAAAATATATAATTAGCAGGAATAAACGAATTACATATTTTTCAACCTAAATATTTACATTTTTTATTAATTTCGGGAAAGGCAGCGATTTGGTTGGATACGTTACTCTTAAGATTATACGCGCCATAGCCACGCTGTGGTTGGTGGTGACTTTTGTCTTCGTCATTCTGCGCCTCTCGGGTGACCCAGCAATTGTACTGCTCCCTATGGACCTGCCAACTTCGATAGCCGACGTTTATCGTCAGCGCTGGGGTACCGACCTGCCGCTCTGGGAGCAATACATACGGTACATGAGCTCGCTATTGCAGGGTGACTTCGGGGTTAGCTTCTTTGACCACAGGCCGGCAATCGATCTGGTGATTGAGCGTTTACCAAAAACACTGCAACTCGGTCTGGTCGCCTATGGGGGCGCGACGGTGTTAGCGCTAACGCTTGGCGTGATCGCCGCGTTGTATCGCGACACGCTGATCGACAGGCTGGTGATGATCTTAGCCGTTTTCGGTTATTCGATGCCGAACTTCTTCTTAGGATTGTTGCTTATCATATTTTTTTCACTGCAGCTACGATGGTTGCCACCATCTGGATCAGGGACATTAGCGCATATGGTGATGCCGGCTGTGGCCCTCGGTCTTGCCGTCTCCGCCCAGATTGCACGCTTCACGCGCTCCTCAATTCTCGAGGTCCTGGGGCAGTCTTACATTCGCACCGCACGTGCGAAGGGCGCATCCTGGTGGCGGCGCATTCGTTGGCATGCCCTCCCGAACGCCGCGATCCCGCTAGTTACTGTGCTGGGTTTTAATTTTGGTTTGATGATCGCCGGTACAATCGTCATCGAAACCGTCTTTGCGTGGCCCGGAATGGGACACCTCTTCTACCAAGCGGTCGGCGTGAGCGATTTTGCCGTGGTCCAGACGGTCCTTCTGTTGATAGCAGCCAGCGTTATCCTAGTAAACCTGTTCGTCGACCTGCTGTACGCCGCCCTTGACCCGCGCGTGCGGCTGCGCGGCGGCGACGTCTGAGCCATGGAGCGAGCGCTATGACCATTGCCGCGCAGGACAAACCAACCGCTCTGCAGGAACAGTCGACGCCCCAAAGCGGCGCGATCATCGAGAATCCGCCGAGCCTCGTCCGCCGTCTCGGCCTCAACCGCCCCTGGATCGTGATTCTTGCAGCAGCCTACTTAGTGGTCGTCGTGCTCGTGGCGATATTCGCGCCTTTTCTACAGCCCTACGAGCACACGGCGCAGGACCTCTTCGAGATGCGCAATCCGCCAATCTTCATGGGCGGAGACTGGCGCTACATCCTTGGCTCCGACGATCTGGGACGTGACGTGTTGAGCCGCGTTATCTACGGCACGCGCATATCTGTCATGATCGCTCTCGTTGGAACGGTGATCGGCGCCGTGCTCGGTTCGGCACTCGGCATTATCGCGGCGCATTTCCGGGGCTGGGTGGACGAAATCGTCATGATGTTCGTGGATGCGCAGAGCGCGATGCCTTTTGTCATCTTTGCCTTGGCGGTCCTGGTTTTCTTCGGCGGCGAATTTTGGGTCTTGGTAATCGTCGTTGGCGTGGACGGATGGCAGTACTATGCCCGCCTTGCGCGCGGTATGGTGTTTTCGAGCGGCCGGGCGACTTACGTCGAGGCGGTGCGATCACTTGGAGTCCCGATGTGGAGGGTCTACCTCCGCCACGTGTTGCCCAACATTTTACCGGCGTTGATGGTTCAGTTCACCATCAACCTTCCTGGGACAATCATGCTCGAGACCACGCTGAGCTTTCTCGGCCTCGGCGTGCAGCCGCCCATGACCAGCCTGGGACAGATGCTGGGCCTCGGACGCAACTATCTTTTGCAGGCGCCGTGGATCGCGATTACGCCTGGCTTGATTATTTTCCTGATAACGCTGTCGATCTCCGTCCTCGGTGACTGGCTGCGCGACCATCTCGATCCGAGCCTGCGATGATCGGAAACGTCGACATGAAACAACATTCGGGTGCGTCAGCGTTACCCGTCGTCGAACCCGAAGCTGCACCTATACTGCTTTCGGTGTCAGCACTCCGTGTAGGCTTCGACTCCAAGGACGGCTCCCGTACGATCGTGGCGGTGGACGGTGTCGATCTCGAGGTGCGCCAGGGACGTACACTCGGGCTCGTCGGAGAAAGCGGGTCGGGCAAAACCGTCACCGGCCTCTCGATACTGCGGCTTCTGCCTGAGCGCGGTCGGTTAATAGGCGGCGCGGTGCAATTTTACGGCCGCGACCTCACGCGCCTGTCTCGCGCGGATATGGAGGCGCTGCGCGGTGGCGATATTGCGATGATCTTTCAAGACCCGATGAGCTCGCTCAATCCAGTCAAGCCGGTGGGCTGGCAGATCGCCGAAGTGCTGCACATCCATGAAGGGATCTCAATGGCGGCCGCGAGCACTGGGGCGATCGAGCTGTTGCGCCTCGTCGGCATCTCCGAAGCGCCGACTCGCGCGGGGAACTACCCGCACCAGCTCTCCGGCGGCATGTGTCAGCGCGTGATGATCGCCATGGCGCTCGCTTGCAAACCGAAGCTCTTGATCGCGGACGAGCCGACTACGGCGCTCGACGTGACCATCCAAGCGCAAATCCTCGACCTGATCCACCGTTTGTGCCGCGAGATGGGCGCGGCTGTGATACTCATCTCGCATGATCTCGGTGTCGTGGCGGAGACGGCAGACGACGTTGCGGTCATGTATGCCGGTCGCATCGTCGAGACCGCTCCGGTGACCAAACTTTTCGCGGCACCGCGCCACCCCTACACCCAGGGCCTGCTCCATGCCTTACCGGGCCTCGCTACGCGTGCCCGCCGACTGCCGATGATCAAGGGCGCAGTGCCTGAACTCCAGGACTATCCGCCAGGCTGCCGCTTCGCGCCCCGCTGTCCGCATGCGACCAAGATCTGTACCGCCGTCGTACCCCCGCTGACCGAGGATGCGAAAGGTGCGAAGGTAGCGTGCCATCACCCGCTGCTGAGCGATGGCCCATGAGCACGCCTCTCGTGGAAGTGTTGGGGTTGCACCGCAACTTTAGGGGCAGCCGAGCTCTGCCGTTCTTCTGGCGGCATCGCGAGATCTGCGCAGTGCAGGATGTCAGCTTCACGATTTTTGAAGGTGAGACGCTTGGTCTCGTCGGTGAGAGCGGATGCGGCAAATCCACGATCGGCAGGCTTGTGCTCGGGCTGCTGGCGCCGAGCGCTGGTGTTGTTCGCTATCGAGATACACCAGTGCCGTCGACGCCGGGGTGCGTGGAATGGAGCGCTCTCCGCCGCGAAATGCAGATGGTGTTCCAAGACCCATTTGGCGCGCTCAATCCTCGCCTTACCATCGGCTGGCAGATCCGTGAAGTCCTCGATACACATGGCATCGGAGCGCTGAAGGAGCGTGAACATCAGGTTAAGGCTCTTCTGAAGGCGGTCGGGCTGGAAAGCCATATGATGACCCGTTACCCGCACCAGATATCAGGTGGACAGCTTCAGCGTGTCGTCATCTCCCGTGCGCTTGCGGTATCGCCGAGTTTTCTGGTTTGCGACGAACCAGTGTCAGCGCTCGACGTGTCGATCCAGGCGCAGGTGATCAACTTGCTTCAGGATTTGCAGGAGGAGCGAAATCTCACCTATCTCTTCATTTCGCACGATCTCAGCATCGTCCGGCATATCTGCGATCGG
>Ga0302132_10002102_pt1 | contig 11519 bp, 13 predicted proteins | sample CB9_321_MG_FD_203113 | JGI IMG/M metagenome (GOLD analysis project Ga0302132, IMG submission 203113) | Marine microbial communities from Western Arctic Ocean, Canada - CB9_32.1 | ecosystem: Environmental > Aquatic > Marine > Oceanic | place: Canada: Western Arctic Ocean | collected 2017-09-19
GCACACAGCCCAACAACCACAACCCTTGGATATTTAACCTCGCCCATGGCTGCAGTAGAAACGTATTACGGTACCGGACGTCGAAAGTCCTCCACTGCCCGCGTATTTCTCTCGCGTGGTGGCGGAAGCATTGTCGTCAATCGGCGACCTTTGGATGTTTATTTCGGTCGCGAGACCGCGCGAATGATTGTGCGACAACCGCTTGAAGTGGCTGAGATGATGGATAAGGTCGATATCCGAGTGAGCGTTGCCGGTGGTGGAAACAGCGGTCAGGCAGGCGCGATCCGTCACGGGATTACCCGTGCGTTGTTGCAATACGATGAGGGTTTTCGGCGCATATTGCGCAAGGCTGGTTTCGTGACGAGAGATTCTCGTGAAGTCGAACGGAAAAAGGTCGGTTTTCGTAAGGCACGTAAGAAAGCGCAGTACTCCAAACGCTAATCAGGCGTTCCTGACGGCCCCTGCTGGTTAGGACACCACTAGACGACAACGCTTGGGGGATCGTCCAGCGGTAGGACTGCGGACTCTGACTCCGCCAACCCAGGTTCGAATCCTGGTCCCCCAGCCAATAACATATGATTTAAAAGCATTTTCGGAGAGATACCGAAGAGTCTTTTTTTCCCGCAGTTTTATCTGCCGTATACTTGTTCAACGCACCACTACTCACGGGTATTGTGAGGGTGGAAACACTGCAAATAGTACGAAGCAAACGCACAACTACAAAGAAGAACGCAGCTGCTAAAAAGCGGAAGCGTTCGCGTTGAATTCTTACAACTGAAACACTTGGAAGCACAACAATTTGTGATGGGAAGGTTGTTTTGTTTCAAAGGGAAAACAGCAAATGCTGGCAATGTCGAATACGACGACATACAGGTATATGGATAGATTTCAGCACTAAAGAGTCTGACCTAAAGAAAGCAAAGAAGGTAGCAGAAGAACGATACCGAAATATTCTGTATCGACAAGAAATGACGCATGCTTGATGTCGCTCGCCGTTATCGGCGATGTAGCTAAAGTAGCTAGAAAAGAACGACTAAAAGACAGTACAGAGACCATGTACTGGTAATTGATAGGTGTCTCATCCCACTGCTTGGAAAATACCAATGCCACAACATAACGAGAGAGGTATTAAGAGAGTTTAGTGAAAAGAGGAGACAAATTCTGGGCAAAGTGCCATCACGCTCTACCGTATCAACGCACAATGTCGCTCTCAATCACATACTACGCAAAGCATACGAGTTGAACTATATAGATGCTATGCCATCAACTTATCGCTGATGGTGACAGAAAGAAAAGACGCTCATCCTTTAGTGAAGAAGAATGCAGAGCATTACACAATTTGCCGTAGAATGTTTTCATGTGCTGGTTAGATGCTTTCGAACCAGTGGTTTTATCAGTTAGCTGATAGGCTCAAAGGCGGTGAAAAAATACGGATCGTAGTCGGTCTCAATGTTGATCGAACAACAGTCGAACACATTAATACTGTGCGGTCACAAACAGATCTAGACTTCACTTCACATAAGCATACCCGAGAAGCTTCTATCGAAACTGTAATTGCGGAAGTTGATGCTTCGAGTGACGATTACAACACCGAATTCGAAATTAACAAGTTTATAGAGTATCTAACTACTGATTGTGAACGCTGTGACGAAGATAAGGCATCTGGTGGTCGTCGAGCTTCAGGGAATCGTAAGTCATATAGACCTTGAACGAGGTCGTGCCTTTCTTGATCAGGGCGGGCAGATCCTCACCCATGGTCTGTTCAGTAGGGTCGGAAACGATCAGGTGAAACCAATAGTTGATGTCGGTCTTGGACGCGGCACAGGAGCGGTAATCATCGACAACTTTGCTCAGTGATTGTCCTTTCATCTAAGCTGCGAAGGACAAGGTGGTCGTGGTTCCGCCAAACACGGCAGATCGGGTGCTGGTAAAAAAGTCATCGGCACTCATGACATTGCCGACCGAGGACTCCTGCTCGATGTGGCAGTGCCCCTCGACACCGCCCGGCAGGACGCGCTTCCCCCGGGCATCTATTTCGTGATCAGCCGCAGGAAGATCCAGGGCCAGGGCTGTGATGCGTCCATGACGTATACCGACATCACATTGAGTGCTGTCGAGCGTCGTCACGACAGTGCCTCCGCGAATCACCGTTTCGAACCCGTCCATAGTCTTGTTCCTATGTCTCAGATCAAAATGCTTCTACCTAAGTCATGATACGCCCGGAAAGCGATCAAGACGAGTGACGCAGATTGCGTGTCTTTCCCGAGGAGTGACCGGAATCCTCTGCCGCATGTAAAGCGGATCACTTTTTTGGGCTGATACTTTTGGAGTAGATTCTGATCAAATGGATTTCTGAGGAAGCGAACGATTTAATCCACGTTGTCTTTAGATTCGGGCCGGGGATTCCGAGTAGCGCATTTTGTTGACATCCACGTAGCGTATGATATACATGACTGGGCTGGTGCGTCTCAATCGCAGGACTTCTGGGAAATTAGTAGCTGATAGACTATGTGAGCGCAGGCCAAAGTAAGTTCCTCGGTTTGTTTGAGCTGATTATCGAGGTTAAATTCAGTGCACCGAACTTAAACAGTGACTGAGAGTCGCTTTTTCCCAGAACAAATACTGTGATCCGTTCGGTGATGCTAAACACGTAATTAAGGGAGGAATTCCATGAAATTATTGCTGAACGCTTTTCGGTTGTTGCTGGTTGGGTTCGTGCTACTCACCTTTGGTGTCACAACTTCGCAGGCTGCGAACAAGGTACTCAAAATCGGCCATATTGGCGTAATGAGTGGGCCGGCTGCGTCATGGGGTTTAATCAATAAATACGCCGCCCTGGCGGGTGCCGAGATCATCAACGAAGATGGTGGTTTTGAAATTGGCGGCGAGAAATATGACATCGAAATCGTTAGCCTGGATACCAAACAGGACCCGCGAGTTGCTATCGCCGGCGCAGAGCGCCTGGTGTATCAGGAGGGCATTAAGTACATCATCGGGCCCAATGTGGATGATACGACTCGGGCAGTTCTGCCGGTGTTGGAAAAAGCCGGTGCCTTCAACATCAGCTATGGTTGGCACCGCGAATTGTTTACATCGCCGAGCAAGAATACGGCACTTGGGATGATCGCCGGCTATCAGTCAGCACCTGTTATATATAAGTATTTTAAGGAGCAAAGAGGTGTTAAGAGTCTAGCGTGCGTGCCTCGAAATGATGCCAGCGGTCTGAACAGCCGAGACAGCTGTGTCGCGGCAGCAGATCAATTAGGAATCAAGATCACGTCTTCCGACAGTACCTACGAACCCAATACCAGTGATTTCTTTCCGATCATGGGTCGAATAATCGGCCAGAACCCGGATCTGATCGTACTTTCCGGTGTGGCTCCTGCCGATGCCCCGCTGCTGATTCGAGCCGCCCGTGAACTGGGTTACAAGGGGCTCATGAGTACGGAAACGGCCATGGATGCAAACATCATCACGGAGATCGCCGGTGAGATGGCCAATGGCTATATCTCAGTTGGTGGTGCCAGTGCGCCCGAGCTTAGGACTGACGAGATGAAGCGGTTTATCGACCGCTACAGCAAGGTTGCCGGCGAGTGGAACGATGAAGCCGGTACCAAGGTCTACGCCCTGGAAATGCTGCTGCAGACGCTTCGTGTGGCAGGTGCTGCGGCGATTGACGATATCGAGATCTTCAAGGCCGCCATGCCAAAAGTAAACGCGGAGGACCCGTTCATCAAAGGCGGCAAGGCACGGCTCAAGTGGGTTGGTCAAGGCTATTTCGACCAGCTTCGCCAGGTTAGTACACCGATGGTGATAACTGAGTTCAAGGACACGGACTTTGTCACGCTGTTCATCGGCTACGTCGAATAGTCACTGAACAATCGACCGCGGGCCCTCTGTCAGGCGCAGTTGTCGTGGGCAGTGGGCCCCAAGTCGAAATCAACGCGGACATTCAAAATGGAACAGGTTTTCGTCAACAGCCTGATCCTGGGCATGAACTATGCCTTGATTGCGCTCGGCCTGACGTTGATTTTTTCGATCATGAACGTGCTGAACTTCGCTCACGGGCAGATGTATGTGCTGGGCGGTTTCATCACCTACTACGCGCTACAGGTTCTGCATCTTCCCTTCGTTGTTGGTCTGGTGGCCTCCGTTGTTGTGCTTGTTCTAGTGGGCCTACTATCTGAGCGGCTGTTGTTCCGACGGGCTATCCGCGTTTCTACCCGTGAAGAGAGCACCATGCTGCTCGCTGCTGGCCTGGCGCTGCTGCTGGAAAGTCTAATTCTTCTTTTTTTTGGCGAGAAGCAGCGTGGAATGCCGCCGGTCTTCTCTGGTGTTTATCAGGTTTTTGGTGTCTATATTCCAGCCGGGCGCGCCTTTGTATTTGCGATTGCCCTGGCCTCACTAATCGGTTTCGTCACGTTCATGCAGTTTACCCGCCCAGGAAGGGCTTTGCGGGCTATCGCTCAGGACAAGGAAGTGACAGCGCTTCAGGGCGTTAACATCAACCGTTATGGAGCGTTAGGCTTTGCCTTGGGTGCAGGGCTTACTGGTCTCGCCGGTTCCCTTCTGGCTACCATTTTTGCGGTCAATTCCGGTCTCGGTACCGCCATTTCAATCAAGGCGTTTATCATGGTGATGCTCGGGGGCGCCGGAGTCGTCTCGGGGGCAATAGCTGGGGCATTTGTACTCGGATTTCTTGAATCCTTTGGCTACGCTTACATACCTGGTTCAGTGACCTATATGCTGATATTCGCCGGCATGATTATCTTCCTCGTCTTCCGACCACAAGGCATCATGGGTAAGCCGTGGGGTTGAACCAGGGGGAATATTACTGATGTCATCGGTAGCGCAAGGTCCCCGCAAGGGAGTCGGAGCGCCGAATCGAGCAGTAACGATGCGGTTTGTTCTGGGTGCATTTCTTGTTGTCTATCTGATTGTCCTGCCTACCTATTTCGCTGAATCTCGCTATATACTGCGGGTGATCACCACTGCTTCTGTTCTCAGTTTTATCAGCCTCGGCGTCTGGCTCACCTTCACCATCGGTCGGATCAACATCGGACAGGGCGCATTCGCTCTTATCGGTGGATACGCGACGGCGATTCTCAGTACCAAGTTCGGGGTTTCGTTCTGGGTATGTCTACCACTTTCCGGTCTCATCGCCGGACTGATAGGTATCGTTTTGGGGTTCGGCATATTGCGATTAAAGGGTGTCTATTTTGCAATGATTACCCTCAGTCTCACCGAAGCAGTGCGCCTTGGTTTTCTCAGTGGTGGTGACTTTACCGGGGGCGCACCGGGTATTCCCAACATTCCACTGCCCGACGAACTCGGGTTGTTTGGAATAACATTGATACCGGATTTCGGAAAGGTGGACACGCATATCGCGTTCTACTACCTGGGCGCTGTCTTGCTGATTCTCGGTCTTGCCGTCATATGGAGAATTTCATCCAGCCGTCTGGGCTGGATTTTCAAGTCGTTACAGCAGGACGAAGAACTCAGCCGGAGTGTTGGGATCAATGTCGCCCGATACCGGGTCATGGCCTATGCTATTTGCTGTTTTTATGGCGGCATAGGTGGTGCCTTCTTCACAGTCTCGCAACAGAGTATCTACCCCTCGGTATTTGGTGTGCTGGACTCACTGTTCTTCATCCTTTATTGTTTTCTGGGTGGCCTCGCCTTTGTGGCCGGCCCAATTGTCGGTGCCTTTTTGTTATTCATTCTGTTCGAACTGTTACATGAATTTCAGCAATATCAGCAGCTCATTTACTCATTGTTAATGATCTCCATCATGCTCTGGCTGCCGAATGGTCTTCTCAGCCTGCGTTTACCCGCCGCTTCCTGGCGATCTCGCAACATCAGGGACTAGTCGATGGCGTTGCTTACGGTCGAGAATCTGGAGAAACGATTTGGTGGCCTGATTGCCGTAAACGATGTCAGCTTTGAAGTTGAAAGCGGTGAAATCTTTACTATCATTGGTCCTAACGGTGCCGGCAAGAGTACGTTGTTCAAACTGATCACTTCGTTTACACGCCCGACCTCAGGGCGGGTGATTTTCGAGGGCGAAGATATTACCCGCTTACCAGCACACGTGGTCGCTCGCAAGGGCGTCGTGCGAACTTTTCAGGAGACCACGATATTCAAAGAGATGACCGTTGTAGAAAATGTCATCGTCGCACACCATTTGCGCAGTCGAGCTTCTTCTTTGGGCTTCTTTGTCAATAGTCCACTGGCCCGTCGTGACGAACAGGACTTCCGTGAAAGCGCCAACTCAATAATCGAGATCCTTGGTCTGGAACCCGTTCGCAATGAACAGGCACGAAACCTGCCACACGGCTACTTGCGGGAACTAGGCATTGCGATCGCCATGGCAGCCCAACCAAAGGCACTGCTACTCGACGAGCCATTTTCGGGGATGAATCCGGAAGAGACAGACAGGGTAGTCGATATGGTGCGTGGAATTCGAGATCGTGGCATTACCATACTGTTGGTAGAGCACGATATGCGGGCGGTGATGCGTATCAGCGATCGTATTCTGGTTCTAAACTTCGGCAGCATGGTAGCGTTGGGGACGCCGTCGGAAATCCGGACTGACGAAGCTGTTATTGAGGCGTATCTGGGTCGCGAAGATGACGAACTGGGAATATGAGTAACTATTTCGAAGCCAGGAACCTTGATGTCTACTACGATAAAGTGAAAGCTTTGTCCGACGTTTCAATGGTACTAGGTGAAGGCGACATTGTCGCTCTCATTGGCACAAACGGGGCGGGCAAGACGACGACGTTGAGGGCATTTACTGGCCTTACCCGGATCGCTACCGGTGAAATCTGGTATCAGGGTAAGAGAATCGACCAACTCAATCCAGACCAAATCGTTGGTCTTGGTATTTCTATGGTCCCAGAAGGCCGTCATGTCTACCCGTTGATGAATGTCCGAGACAACTTACTGATGGGTGCTTTCTTGCGTAGAGATAAGGCCGAAGTGAAACGGGACTTGGAGCGCATGTGCGAACGTTTCCCTTTTTTGAAAGAGCGCATGCGCCAGCAGGCGAGCACATTAAGTGGTGGTGAGCAACAGATGGTAGCGATCTCAAGAGCGCTTATGGCTCGGCCGAAACTATTGCTGATGGACGAACCCTCCCTCGGCCTTGCGCCTCTGGTGGTGCGCGAGATCGCCCGCTCGATCCTGGCTATTAATCGGGAAGACAAGGTCAGTGTTATCCTGGTTGAGCAGAACTCGAGAATGGCTTTGAAGCTGTCCTCACGGGCTTATGTGCTCGAGACTGGACGTGTGGCGCTCGAAGGCTCCTCTGAGGAGCTCGTCAACAACGAAGAGGTACGCCGGCTCTATCTGGGTGCGTGAGCCAGTTTTCTAGCGGTTAAAACTGTATCCGCGTTTCGGTGCCAGCAACAATTCGGCCTATTGGATCGTCGCTGAGATCGCGAGCATCCGAAAGCCCGGAATTGAATTCTTGAGGTCTGTTGCAGGAATGTAGTTCAGGCTTCGATCTCGAATTCGATGCCCGACGCATTTCCGTATTTTAGAATCTCAGGATTCTGATCCACGTCAAGGTCTCTCGACAAGCAACCAGACCCGGTCTGATAGTTGACCATCTGGGTCGGGTTGGGGTTCGAATTCAGAATTAGAAATGTCGCCCCATGATGATCCAGAATATGACGGTTCAGGGAATGCCAGGTACCGCGCTTGAAAGAGTATCCTGTGCTGGGATCTATCAGGAATGCACGTACGGCCTCGGGTGGTGGAATATCATGAAGGTTGTCTGGGTCAGTCGGGGCTGCGGCACATACTACAGCTGAACCTCCGGACAATTGGACAAAACTCTGTGTGACTCCAAAATGTCGTTCGAGTTGGTCGAATTTTAGGCCGCCTTGAGGTTGCCAAATCACGTGAACGGTGGACTGACCATCGTGGCTATATGAAGTCGGGGAAAGAATGCGTCGGTCAGAAGGTTTCTTAGATGCACACCAAAGTTCACCAAAGGGTTCAAAACTTTCCTTGGTCATCGGTTCGATTATGAGCGTATGAATTCGGGTCATAGTGATCTCTATAGGAGGGGAAACCGGTTCTTACAACCCTTACGGTCAGTGGAGGCGACTATGGCTCCAGCCAGTTCAGCGGTTTGATGATGTTGCGAACCGAAGGGCTCAATAGCATCCCTAAGAGTCGGTGCTCGGACCTGTCTGGAGCAGAAGTTTCCCTGAGTTTGTTCTATTCTCGATAGCTTCATGCATATTTCTGGCTTCCTTGAGACTAAATGTTTCCACAATGGTTGGATTCAGCCACCCCGCTTGTAGTGCATTCAGAATAAAGTGATTGCCTTCCTGCCATAATGCAGGAAAACCAATGACGTGTCCGAGATGAAATCGTGTAAAGGTTTGCGATCGGACAAGACATTGCTGTCTGATGTTTTCTATTGGCTTCCCTTCTGCCTCGCCAATGTTGATGATGTGCCCCAGCATCCGTACGGCATCGAACGTTTTATCGAGTGTCGTCGCTCCAAGGGAGTCAACCGCCAGATCAACGCCTTTCCCTTCGGTCAGATCAAGAACCTGTTCTACAAAATCACCGTCTTTGAGGTTGATTACACTGGTTGCTCCGTAGGCTAGCGGTTTTTTCTCTTTGCCTGGGGTGCCCACCGTGCCAATAACTTTTGCGCCTGCTCGAATCGCGAGTTGGGTGACGAAAAGACCGACCCCACCTCCGGAGGCATGAACGAGTACCCAGTCTCCAGCAGAAATTCTGCTGACTGTATAAAGCATGTGGTAGGCCGTAAGGCCCTGTACGGGATACGCTGCTGCAGATGCCAGGGATAAACCTTCAGGCACTATCGTCGCAAGGCCTGCATCTGCAACGCAGAATTGTGCATAGCCACCACCTTCAACGAGAGTGGTTACCCGCTGCCCACGCTTTGGGTGGCTGACGTTCGGACCAACGTCGATTACTTCTCCAGCGATCTCCAGCCCGAGTATTAACGGATAATCGGTTTTATGGGGGTATATCCCCTCCCTCATCTGGGTGTCTGCCCAGTTACATCCGCAGTAACCGACTTTGACGAGTATCTGTCCGGGACCAGGTTGGGGAATGTCCCGTTCCTCGATTCTTATCTTTTCCAGACCGCCGGGCTCATTAACAACCACCACTGTCATCGTAGCCATTTCTGCTCAGTTTCCATTGGTTTTACTTTAGGTTCGAAATTCTAGCATCCATAATTTTGTTCCGTCGTTTTAGTGAGTTAGGAGGAACGACCACACCCCTTGCTCCAGTTGAAAGCAAAGTCCTCCTCTCGACCAAATTACACTGTTGGCTGTTAGGATGAACGTTTAAACATCTCTGATAGAAATAGATTTAATTGGGCGTATTTGCTGGCCGCGTTTATGTGAGCACAATCCGCGATATGATTTGAGAGAAGTGTGAAAGGTTGAAGTATAGAGAAGAGAGTTGCGATGGCTCTGCAGCGGCAGCGCTCTACGTGCGGCTCTGATACCCGGGAGAGGATGGTCTGATAAAAATACTGATCGTCAATCCCAATACCACCGAGTCGATGACGCACAAGATCGGTAAGGCAGCGCAGTCGGTGGCTGCAATGGGTACCCAGATCCTGGCAATCAGTCCCAAGGATGGTCCCGGCCAGCGTCGAGGGGTATTACGACGAGGCGTTCGCTGTTCCGGGGCTTCTGCGCGAGATCCGGAACGGTGAAGTCCTTGGCATGGACGGGTATATCATCGCCTGTTTTGATGACCCCGGCCTAGATGCGGCCCGTAGCGTGGCAACCGGTCTTGTCGTCGGAATCTGCGAGGCCCCGTGTACGCAGCCAGCATAGTTGCCGGCTCATTTATGGTGGTGACGACGTTGAAAAGTGCAGTGCCGGCAATCGAGAAAGTTATGCGTGGTTGCGGTGAGGCCTACGCACTTCCGTTTCATCCAAACGTTGTAGAGAAGTTAATTGCAGATGTATGCCAGCGCTATGTGCTTGGTAGCGATCCTTTTCGCATAGAGTGGTTGTGGTGACAGGTCTACTCATCTGGATACAGCCAGCGAGCGAAGGCCAAAACCACTACAAAATCGGCCGTATTCCGAAAAGCACGACCATCAGCAAGCTAAAAAGGGTAAAGTGGGCAGATTAGAAAGACCAAACGATTACAAGAAATAACGGCAGTTGGTACAAATGAAGCGTAATTAAGGGGAAATAGTTTCACGCAGTTTTCACACATAACTACAAACTGCCGTAATTATAGAGTCATTTGGTAGCCTTGTGCTCGCTGACTCCGCCAACCCAGGTTCGAATCCTGGTCCCCCAGCCATCTGAACTTAGCCCGCTGCCTGTGTTGCGGCCGAGCGGTTGCTGTTGGGGTGCTAGTCCAAAGACGAGTATTTCCGAGTCAACCTAACCAGAACATCACGAGACATCATGATCAACGTCGGCATTATTGGTGGCACGGGCTATACCGGGCTTGAACTGTTGAGGTTGTTGGCAGGACACCAGCAGGCCTCCGTTCGGGTGATCACTTCCCGGGGGGAAGCCGGAACGGCTGTAAGTGATCTTTTTCCGAGTCTCAGAGGCGTGTGCGATCTCCGCTACGTTGATCCTGTCGATGTGGATTATTCTGACTGTGACGTGGTTTTTCTGGCAGCTCCGACGGGCGTTGCCATGAACCATGTGCCGGCACTGCTTGAATCGGGAATCAAAGTGATCGATTTGTCTGCTGATTTTCGGCTGAATAATGTGGACCAATGGAATGAGTGGTACGGCCAGATACATAAGTGTCCGGAATTGCTTGTTGAGGCGGTCTATGGGTTGCCCGAACGCCACCGTGATGCTATTCGACGCGCTCGCTTGGTGGCCAATCCCGGGTGTTATCCAACGGCGGTGCAGTTGGGGTTCATTCCCCTGCTTGAGGCCGGCGTCGTTGATCACAAGACACTGATTGCTGATGCGAAGTCTGGTGTTTCCGGGGCGGGTCGAACGGCTGCGGTGCCGGCTTTGTTGACGGAGGCTGCAGATTCGCTAAAGGCCTACGCCGTGCCTGGACACCGGCATCTACCTGAAATTCGACAAGAACTTGAGACCGTCGCCGATGAGGGAGTGGGGTTGACCTTTGTGCCACACCTCGCGCCAATGATTCGCGGCATCCATGCCACGTTATATGCCAGGCTGAAGGAATCGACGGGCGACCTGACAACGCTTTTTAGTACTCGGTATGCAAGCGAACCGTTTATTGATGTGATGCCCGCGGGCAGTCACCCCGATACGCGCAGTGTCCGTGGCTCTAACACGGTACGAATCGCATGCCACCGCCCCCAGGATAGTGACGTGGCCGTGATTCTGGTGGTTGTGGACAATTTAGTAAAAGGGGCCGCAGGCCAGGCGATTCAGAACATGAATTTGATGTGCAATCTCGATGAAAAGGCAGGTCTCACCGCGCCTGGTTTGGTACCGTAGTTTTGAGGGTAGGATCAGACAACACCAGATATGTTCTGGCGCTAAGACGAGGGCTTT
>Ga0302132_10002108_pt1 | contig 11507 bp, 8 predicted proteins | sample CB9_321_MG_FD_203113 | JGI IMG/M metagenome (GOLD analysis project Ga0302132, IMG submission 203113) | Marine microbial communities from Western Arctic Ocean, Canada - CB9_32.1 | ecosystem: Environmental > Aquatic > Marine > Oceanic | place: Canada: Western Arctic Ocean | collected 2017-09-19
TGATGTTCTGTGGCTACAGCTATACCGGTTTGCCAATAACGAACACAAAATCGGTATGGACCTCGTCATGCGCGCTGAAGCAGCTGGAGTTAACGCGTTGATGCTAACCTGGGACTCGCCTGTGCGGACAACCCGGCCTCGCGAGGTTAAAAGCGGGATTATGGCACCCTTCAAGCTGACCAACCGTCTGCGGCTGGATGCGATGACGTCGCCGCATTGGCTGTTCTCTATGATGCGGAACGGTATTCCCCGTTTTGTCAGTCTGCAGCCTTACATGAATGGGAAGACCAGTATTGAGGACTCCACCAAGTTCATCCGTGCTGAAGGTGGTGGTGCGTTTACTTGGGACGAAATCGCTCGTTACCGAGACGCGTGGAAAGGACCGCTTCTGTTGAAAGGCGTGTTGCATCCGGCAGATGCTGAACGTGCCGTTGCAGCGGGTATTGATGGCCTCGTGGTGACCAATCATGGTGGTCGTCAAATCGATGCGTTGCCAGCATCGATCGATGCACTCCCGGCAATTGCGGCACAGGTTGGCGGGAAAGCGGAGATTATCGTCGATAGCGGTGTGCGTTCCGGTGTCGATGTCGCGCGGGCAATTGCGCTTGGTGCTAATGCGGGGTTCGCTGGCAAGGCGTTTCTGTGGAGCCTTGGAGCGCTCGGTGCTGCTGGGCCCGGTCATATGATTGATTTGTTTAAGGATGATCTCAGCGCAACTTTGGGGCAGCTCGGCTGCTACAATGTCGATGAGTTACGATCAGTCAAAGTTCGGCATCTTGGAGCATACACTTTAGCCGATTTTGTCGATAGCTGAAGGCATAAAAGACCTGATTGGATATAGGTGTTTTCCCAATTTGTGTTACCGTTTAAATCTCAGGGAATTGATCGACAACCTTCGTTATTGAATAAAAATAAAATTGAAGCTGGAGTGTCAGCGGAACAGAACGAGGCAGGCTATGGATTACGATCTGATTATTCGAGGCGGTAATATCGCAGATGGTAGCGGTGATGCCATTTTCGAAGGCGATGTCGCGGTAAAAGACGGCAAGATTGTCGTGGTCGGCCAAGTGTCGGGCACAGCGACTGAAGAGGTTGATGCCAAAGGCATGTTGGTGACGCCAGGCTTTGTCGACATCCACACCCATTATGATGGGCAAGCGACTTGGGAGGAACGTCTCGTTCCTTCGAGCTGGCACGGTGTTACGACAACGGCTTTTGGTAATTGCGGTGTCGGGTTTGCACCAGTGCGTGAACAAGATCGCCAAAGCCTGATCGATCTGATGGAAGGGGTTGAGGAAATTCCCGGCTCGGCACTGCATGAAGGATTGAAGTGGGATTGGGAGTCGTTCCCCGATTATCTGGACGCCCTCGATCGGCGCCGCCACGATATGGATTTATGCGCCCAGCTTCCCCATGCCGCTTTGCGTGTCTTTGTGATGGGAGAGCGCGCCTTGAAACTGGAAGACGCCAACGAAGATGATATCGCCGCCATGCGGGTGCTTGCGGGTGAAGCGATGAAAGCGGGCGGGTTTGGATTTACAACATCACGTTCCTTGAACCATATGACGGTGCAGGGCGATCCGACGCCGACGTTAAGGGCGCGGGAAGAGGAGCTAACCGGCATCGCTATGGGGCTCAAAGATGCGGGCTCCGGCGTCATCCAGATGATCGGTGAGTTTGCCGCGGATGACCGGGATGAAGAAATTGCCATGTGGCAGCGGATTATGCGGGCCTCGGGACGACCACTTTCTATCACCGTTACCCAGCGTCACCGCGACCCGGACGGCTGGCGTGATGTCATGGCAGGGATCGACGATGCTGTGGCTGAAGGGCTTGAAATGCGGGCACAGATAGCGCCGAGGTCAATTGGGGCGATGTATGGCCTTAGTCTTAGCCAGCACGCTTTCTATCTGCACCCATCTTATCAGGCGATTGCCGACAAACCGCTTGAAGAAAAAGTTGCCATCATGCGTGATCCTGAATTCAGGGCGAAGCTGTTGGCAGAAAAACCAGTGCATCGAAGTGAGCGTTTGATCCAACGCACGGCCAACTTCCAGTTCACGTTTAGGCTCGGTGACCCACCGGATTATGAACCTTCTGAAGAACGCTCGGTTCTCAACCTCGCGAAACAGGCTGGTCGTGATCCCTTGGACTTCATGTATGACCTGCTGCTCGAGAATGATGGTAAGTCGTTCCTATTCTCTCCGAATACGAACTATGCCAGCTATAACCTCGATGCTTGCCACGAGATGATTACCCACCCGCGCAGTTGTTTGGGGCTGAGCGATGGGGGTGCCCATGTTGGGCACATCTCTGACTCTGGCTATCCGACTTTTGTGCTGACCCATTGGGGCCGGGATCGGGCAACCGGGCGGATTGATCTACCTTGGCTGGTTCGCTGGATCACCAGCGCAACGGCCGAAGCGATTGGTTTGCATGATCGTGGACGTCTCGTGCCGGGATACAGAGCTGATATCAATATTATTGACTATGACAAGCTTGGGCAGAGTTACCCTTATCTGACATATGATCTACCTAAGGGCGGTCGACGCTTTATGCAGAAGGGCGAGGGCTATAAAGCAACCTATCTCGGCGGAGTTGCGACTTATCTGGATGGCGAGTCGACCGGTGCTTTACCTGGCAAACTAGTTCGGGGGCCGCAAACGGCTTCGTCATTGGAAACCGCAGCGGAGTAGTAGAGTAAAATGAGTGTAAGAACGCTATCGATCGCCCTTGATCGTTATGATCGGCATTTCCCGTTTTATGACGGGACCGCAATTCCACCGGACGGCATTAAGTTTGATGTTAAACAGGTCGGGCAGGGCACGAGTTTTCGGGATGGCAGTGACCGTCACGGACGAATGATCCATAACAGGGAATTCGACATCTCAGAGTTCTCTATGTCGAGCTACCTGATGGCCAAGGGGCGCAATATGCCTCTGACAGCGATACCGGTCTTTCCTCGACGACTGTTTAGCCAGAGCCAGATGTGGGTGCATCCAGACTCAAACCTTTGGCATCCCAGAGACCTGATTGGCAAAAAAATCGCGATTAGTGCGTTCCAGACAACCTTGTCGTTGCTTGCCAAGGGCGACCTCAAATTTCATTACGATGTTCCGTGGGAAGACATTCACTGGCTGTTGACCTCCGAAGAAAAGGTGAAGTTTGAAACGAAACCCGGTGTTAAAATGGATTACATTGGTGATCGTGAGCAGCTGGGGCATATGCTGGAAGCTGGCGAGATTGATGGTTTCTTTCTGCCGCACCCGCCGCATTCGGTGGCGACAGGGGAAACCAAGGCACGGCATTTATTTGCAGACAGTAAGGCTGAAGAGCAGGCTTATTATAAAAAATATGGTGATTTTCCGATCATGCATATTGTCGTGATGCATCAGGACCTGGCGGAGTCCATGCCAGACCTCGGAAAAGATCTTATCAAGACATTCACTGATGCCCGAGATTTAGCAGAAGGTTATTACGAGGACCCTAATTGGTCCCGGCTGGCGTGGGGGCGTCACAATTACGAGGAAGAGCGGGCAGCCTTCAGTGGTGACCCATGGCGCTACGGCTTCAAGGAGAATCGCGATAACATCGCGCGGTTTATCAAATATTCCCATGATCAGGGGTTGATCGATACGCCCTATGAGCCGGAAGAGCTGTTTATACAAAATACGCTGGATACGTAGTCGGGCTTACGCCCCCAAGATCGGCTTGTCGCCTTCGAGCATGATGCGGCTCCGGCGTTTTGGCTGGGTTTGGGCAATCGGGCCGCCATTTTTTATGCGTGCCAATAGAATACGGTGCATTCAAATTCGGTCAGGTTTTTCGGGAGGGAAGTAAATGCCATATGCGGATAGTGACGGTGTAAGACTGTTTTTCGAGGAATCTGGTGATGGTATTCCAATTATCTTTGTCCATGAATTTGCGGACGATTATCGGAGTTGGGCTGCTCAGGTGCGGTTTTTCTCGCGCCGCTATCGCTGTGTTACCTTTAATGCTCGTGGTTTTCCGCCATCGGATGTTCCTGATGAGCAGGACCGGTATTCCCAAATTATTGCGGCTGACGATATCGCCGCTGTCATGCGAGGCGCTGGCATTGATCAAGCACACATCGTTGGCATTTCAATGGGTGGGTTTGCAGTCCTGCATTTTGGCTTGCGGCACCCGAAGATGGCGAAATCTCTAACCATTGCGGCCTGTGGTTATGGCGCAGGCTATGACCAGCGTGAACAATATGCTGCCGACTGTGAAGTCCTCGCCGCTGAGTATGACAAGGTTGGCGCTGCCGCGATGGCAAAAATGTATGCTGATGGTGCTTTTCGGCAGCAATTTAAGGAAAAGAACCCACAGGGGTGGGCTGAGTTCCGCGATACGTTGGCTAAACATTCTGCGAAAGGGTCCGCCCTGACAATGCGAGGCGTCCAGAAGGTGCGTCCGAGCCTCTATGATTTAGAGGATGATTTGCGGGAAATGAAGGCGCCAACTCTTATCATAAGTGGTGATGAGGATGACTGGTGTCTGGAGCCCGGTCTGTATCTTAAACGAACGATCCCCGCATCGGGGCTTTGGGTTGTGCCAAAGACTGGCCATACGATTAACCTCGAAGAACCAGCGGCTTTCAATGCGCAGTTGTCCGAGTTCTTTGCCATGGTCGAGGCGGGACGCTGGGCCGAAAAAACACCGTATGAAGGTGCCTCGGCTCTACTGTCAGGATTACAAAAAGACGATTAGGGCACCATTGGTTTAGGCGCGCGCTGGCCCGCCTGTTCCATAAGAGGCAGCACTTCGTCGATCCACTGCTTGGCTTCTGTCTTGTAGTCGACCCAGGAAATCAGAACGCCATCAACGCCGATTTGGATCAATTTATTCATCTCGTCGACGATCTTCTCTGGAGTTCCGACAAGTGGGTAGCCTCCATGACCCGCAATGAAGTGGAAGCGAAACTGTTCGAGAACTTCCGCAGGCAACGTCTCTGAGTTCATTTCAAAAATTTCGAGCAGATTATTTACGGCCTCGCAGTCGCCCTTCTCGCGGACGTAATAATCGAGATAATCTTGGGACTCTTTTTCGGTGTCGCGGCACACTACATAGACGTGAATCCAGCTTTGGATGTTGCGACCTGCATTCCGTGCTATTGTTTTTAGGCTATCAATCTGCGCATTGTTTGGCGGCGGTGACGGGGTGAACCAATGGTACGTGGGCGGTTGAGAATATGCAGCTATAGTCTGTGGCCGCTGCCACGGCGGACGCCCAGGTGAAGGTCTCGAAGGTACGGTTGTTGAAATTTGTAGGGCCACCATAACCTTTCCAGCGCGCGACCGGAAGAAGGACCTCAAACCCGGCCTGATCGGCCATCACTGAGACTTGGCGTGTGTCGGGCCAATTCATTTCCCAAGCGTTCTCGGCGGTCGTGATGGTCGACCCATGACTACAATTCATCCCGATGATGCCGATCTTCATTTTGTTGTCGTTAAAGAGGGGGGGGTGGCTTCTGGATAGCAGTCATTTTGACCATTTGGCTTTTGTTGGATAATTACGGAGTATGATACCTCGGATTCTTGACATCAACCCTGATGCTGAAGGTGGATGGCTGGCGCCGAGTCATATGCAGGTGTAATTTCCTATCATGGACAGTACGATTTCAGAAAAAGCCCCCCATCAGCTGAGTTCCAGGATTTACGCCAGATCATATGCCGGTCTGGAGATCGATCCTGATCGGAATATCAGTGATGACGCGATTGTTTTCTGGCGCATTGTGAGGCTTGCCTTCAGTAATCGGATGCGAATTTCCTTGGCCCTTGTCGGTATTGTCGCCGCAGCTTGCTTCCAGCTGATGATTCCCCAGCTTCTTGGCGATGCGGTTGATGGTGCTTTGGGGCTTGTTGGTAAAGGCAATGTTTCGCCGGAGGCGGGACGTGATGCGCTCTATTTTGCGGCGTGGCTTCTCATGGGTGCGGCGGTAATGCGCGGCCTCTTTACGTTGCTGCACAACTATTGCGGTGAATCCATTGGTCATCTTTTGGCATATGATCTCCGCATCGCCTTTTACGCCAAGTTGCAGCAACTCAGCTTTTCGTTTCATGACCATGTCCATACTGGCGAGTTAATCACGCGCGGTATGCTGGATCTCGAAGGTATCCGGTCCTTTATGAATACCGGGCTGCTGCGGGTCTTTTTACTCGTCATTCTGGTCGGCGTTGGCGCCTATCTAATGATTTCAACTGATCCAGTGATGGGATTGTTGGCGCTAAGTTTTGTACCCTTTGTCATGTGGAAATCCGCTGCCTCACGCTTGAAGCTACGAGGTTTGTGGTGGACCTTGCAGGAAAAAATGGCGGTTCTTGGACGCATAATGGATGAAAACCTGACCGGTATCCGCGTTGTGCGTGCCTTTGGTGCCGAGCCCTATGAGCTGAAGAAATATGACGTCGCCTCTGAAGAAGCCCATTCCCTAGCGGCCGAACGGATAAAGACGCGTGTTGCTTCCACGACCGCAATGACCTTCGCATATTTTATTTCGATGGGACTGGTCCTTTGGGTTGGTGGAACGAGGGTTATCGACGGACAGATGAGCGTCGGTACGCTGACGGAGTTCCTTACCTTCATGACAATCCTGCAGTTGCCGGTGCGCCAGCTTGGCCTTGTGGTCAATTCATTCGCCCGCACCCTGACCTGTGGTGCGCGCATGTTTGGGGTGCTCGATCTCGATCCGGTCGTCGGTGATAAGCCCGAGGCAAAGGAACTAACCGATAATATCGGGACGGTTAAATTTGAGAATGTAAGTTTTGCCTATCCCGGGGAAGGGTTGCCCACCGTCCTGAACGGTATCTCGTTTGAGGTAAGCCGTGGCAAGACGTTGGGGATTGTTGGCCCACCAGGTAGTGGCAAGTCCACCATCGCGCATCTTATGCCTCGCTTTTATGATGTTGCGGATGGTCAGATAACGATTGATGGCGTTGATATCCGTGATGTGAAGCTGTCGTCGCTGCGCAGCAAGGTAAGTGTTCTGTCACAAGACCCGTTCCTGTTTACGGCCTCGCTGGAGAACAACATCGCCTATGGTAATCCGTGGGCAGAGGATGCGGACATCCGCAATGCCGCCGCAATTTCTCAAATCGATGGATTTATTGATGGTCTGCCGACGGGATATGAGACCCTCGTAGGGGAACGCGGCACTTCACTTTCCGGTGGCCAAAAACAGCGGATAGCAATCGCCCGCACGGCGATGTTGCAGCCTGACATTCTTGTTCTTGATGACTCGACCGCGGCAATTGACGCGGGCACTGAACAACGCATTCGTCAGGCGCTAAAAGAGCAGGCGCAGAGTGCAGCGACAATTATCATTTCGCATCGATTGGGCACGTTGCGGCATGCCAATGAAATTCTCTTTATCGAAAATGGCGTGATAGTGGAAAAGGGGTCACACGACCAACTCGTGACGCTCGCTGGCAGGTATGCGGCGTTATTTGCGCTACAAAGCCGCGAAGGTGCTGAGACGGTTGATGCGGCGAAGGGAGCAGCGGAATGACCTCTGTATCCCGAACCGCTGCGGACCCCAATGCCGTGCGGCCACCGCGCGCTGTCGTTGGCTCACAGATCAGTCAGGATGAAGTGATCTTTGGCGCGGCGTTTGATCGTAAGGTCGTACGACGGTTCGCCGAATATGTCCGGCCCTATCGCAAGACAATGTATCTCGCGATGGTGTCGGTTCTAGTCTTTACTGCGGCTCAGTTATCGATCCCTTTGGTCATTCGCTATGCGATCGATAAGGCACTCGTTGCTGGCGGTGATGGTCAGGCCCTGTTAACGCTCGCGGTTGCAGTCTTCGCGGCCATCATTGTTGTGAACTATGCTGCGAATTATCTGCAGGACAGGCTGGTGGGGCTGACCGGTGAGCGGGTAATCTTTAACCTGCGGAGTGCGATGTATGCGCATCTTCAAGATGTTGCCCTGACATTTATGGATCGAACTGAAGTTGGACGAATGATGTCGCGGCTTCAGGGTGATGTGAACTCATTGCAGGAGTTTCTCGAAAATTCCATAACGGCGTTTGGTGATCTGGTGCTGCTGTTTGGCATCGTCATTATCATGCTGACGCTAAACCTTGAGCTGGGATTGTTGACGCTCTCCGTCGTGCCAACGTTATTCTTTGTCAGAATGGTTTGGTTGCCGCGGGCGAGAAAAGCCTTTCGTCGGGCAAGAGAGACTAATTCGATCAATAACGGGGCGCTGGCAGAAGGTATTCATTCCATTCGAACAGTTCAGGGTATGCACCGGGAAGCCGTCAATTTAGAGCTTTACGGCGACAAGTCGCAGGAAAATCTGCGGGCGCATCTCCTCTCGGCGAAATTTGCGCAGGTAATGGTTCCGATTGTCGATACGCTCACCGGGGCTGCGATGGCGATTGTTGTCGTAGTCGGCGGTACGCTCGTCCTTGACAATGCGCTGGATGTTGGCGTGATGGTTGCATTCCTGTTTTACGTGCAGCGTTTCTTTGATCCAATCCGTTCTCTGACTATTCAGTACAGCGTTATGCAGCGGGCGATGGCCTCCGGTCAGCGGATTTTCGAGGTGCTCGATGTGCCGCTGGCGATTTCCGATAAACCTGACGCAGTTAACCCCGAAAACGTTGAAGGCGCGCTGGAACTCCGCAATGTTACGTTTGGGTATTACAAAGATCAGCCGATTTTGAAGGAGATTAGCTTTAAGGTTCAGCCCGGTGAGACGGTGGCCCTTGTTGGACCGACGGGGTCGGGGAAAACTAGTATAACCGCGCTTCTCAATCGATTTTACGATGTTTGGGAAGGCGAAATTCTGATCGATGGTGTCGACGTTCGTGATTACGCCAAGACGGCTTTAGGCAAACATGTGGCGATGGTGCTGCAGGACCCATTCCTGTTCACGGGCAGTATATTTGAGAATATCCGGTACCGAACAACGGACGCGACTCAGGAAGATGTCGAGGAGGCGGCTAAAATTGTTGGTGCCCATGAGTTTGTCACGGCGTTGCCCTTCGGATATGACACGGTCCTTGAACAACAGGGACATAACTTGTCCATGGGGCAAAGGCAGCTTCTGAGCTTCGCCAGGGCGCTGGTTGCAGATGCGAAGGTTTTGATCCTGGATGAAGCAACGGCTAACATCGATAGTTATACAGAGCGCCAGATACAGATCGCCCTGCAACGTCTACTCGAAGGACGCACGGGAATTGTCATTGCTCACCGTCTTGCAACTGTCCGAAATGCTGATCGGATCATCGTATTACAAGAAGGTAGGATCATCGAAATCGATACGCATGACGCGCTGATCGCCCAGAACGGCCTATATGCCAAACTCTATGAGTTGAACTACGCATCGTTCGATGATCTTCCTGAAGATATAATCAATAACACGCTGACCGCACCGGTTCGTTCCTAGGAAGACAGGGGCTGCTTCTATTGCGGTTGTTTGGGTGATTGCCTATCCTTGATTAGAAACAGGAGAGACGTCATGACAAGAATGGCGACAAGAAAAAAACAAAAGAAATCACTTGTTGTTATAGAGAAGGTTGGTGCCGCTCTTGGCGCGGAAATTTCTAACGTGGATCTGGCGCAGCCGGTCGCACCATTAGATATGACCGTCATTCAAGAGGCCTTTGTCGAACATGGGCTGTTGATATTTCGTAATCAGGATCTAACCCAGGATGAATATATTGCGTTTGGTCGTCAATTTGGCGAGCTGACAATTCATCCATTTGCGACAAGCCTGCCAGACCATCCGGAGCTGATCGTGCTCGATAATGACGGAGATAATCCGCCTTTGTCGACAGACCAATGGCATAGCGATGAAATGTTTCGCGAAGAGCCCCCGGCGGCGACAATTATACGCTCAACCATCATCTCACCGATTGGCGGTGACACGCTGCTGGCTAGCATGACGGCGGCCTATGACGGGCTTAATCCAGCATTGCAGGAATTCTACGCCAATCTTGAAGCGATCAATGATTTTAAAGTCTTTCGGGCGCTGTATCAGGGAACTTACGAGGGGCGGAAGAAGCTCGTCGAGATGGAAGAGCTTTTTCCAAACATGGCACATCCGGTGGTTCGAGTTCACCCGGTGAGCAAAAAGCGACTGATTTATGTAAGTCCACAGACGACAAAATATATTAACGGTGTTCGGGATTTCGAGAGCGAACAAGTTTTGCAAATGCTTTATCAGCTTCCGGAAGTGCCAGAGTACCAGTACAGGGTCCGTTGGGCGCCCAATATGATAATTATTTGGGATAATCGGTCAACACAGCATTATGCACCGCGTGATTACTTGCCACACCACCGCCGGATGGAGCGGCTGACGGTAAAGGGTGATAAGCCGTTTGGTATCAAGAAAAAAATAAAATCGACTATCGTCGAGATGAATATTCGGGGGACGGATAAGGCAGAGAATACCGGCAGTCATCGCAAATACCTGGGGCGCCCGGCCACAACAATGACCAAAAAGAAATAGGATACCTAATGACAGAGTTGAAATTTCCAGCAGATGTTTATGAGGAATCCGGTTTTCGTGTGCGGCTGCCTAAGCGGGACGAACTTGATGATGATGGTAAAGAGATCTTTGACCACTTTATGGACCCTGGCGGCGGGACCTATGTCGGTATTCGAGGCCCCGGGGGAATCCGTCTTCACAGCCCAAAGCTTTCGCAGCTAACGCAGGAGGTAAATTATTACCTTCGGCATGAATCGGGGATTACCAAGCGTGTTCGAGAATTGGTGATTCTGGCGACAGCGCGAGAACTGAACCATCAGTTTGAATGGGTCGCACACGAACCAGCGGCGTTAAAGGTCGGCATTACACAAGAACTTATCGATATCATTAAATACCGAAAATCAGTTGCAGGGCTCGATGAAACCGACGCGGTGGTCATCGAGTTTGGTCGTCAGTTGATCGGCGCACGAAAGGTGGAGCCGGAAACGTTCGCGGCGGCTCAGAGAATATTTGGGACTAAAATGTTGGTTGATATCGTGTCGGTTATAGGTAGTTATGCGGCAACTGGTGCGTTACTCACTGCTTTTGATATTCAGTTGCATCCAGGAAAAGAACCGTTGCTACCACTTGACTGAGGGAAGATCAGTTGTCGTCATCCCACGGGATGGCGTGCATCTTTTCGCAAATATAGTCCCCTTCTTATAAGATGGCTGTTGTATGTCATAACGTCGTTGAGCCAGATAGGACGCGGGAATGATTTGTGCTGGTTTTGCGACAATGTCGAGGATTAATTTGCGGCGACCGGCGCAGGTGGAATCTTTGGAATCATTGACGGCAAAGAGAAATGTGCCGAGCCACCAGTAACAGAACCGAGAGATTATTTGTCTAGATTGGACAAGTAATCTCGGCTCACAAATTGATCCTCGATCATTCATGATGGGCAGGCCGCTGATGGTGATCTGTTTTTCACAATGGCGTTGCAAACGAGATTAATCCGCCCACTCCAATTATTAGGACCGTCACCGAAGATATCAATGACCCGCCTG
>Ga0302132_10002110_pt1 | contig 11506 bp, 5 predicted proteins | sample CB9_321_MG_FD_203113 | JGI IMG/M metagenome (GOLD analysis project Ga0302132, IMG submission 203113) | Marine microbial communities from Western Arctic Ocean, Canada - CB9_32.1 | ecosystem: Environmental > Aquatic > Marine > Oceanic | place: Canada: Western Arctic Ocean | collected 2017-09-19
GCTGCCGGACATTGGTGCGATGGAATTCAAGCTACATTCATTTCCACAAGCCGACCATTCGCTTGAGCAAAAACGGTAGCCGACAATCGCCGTGAATAATCAACTTCATGCCTTGACACATCTGTCTCATCGCCGACCGATTGAATGCTCACCGCATACTCGCGTGGCACTAATCGTACCGCACAATCGATGTGATATTCAAAAGGCACCAAACAGACGACGCCAACAAACGTTGCCACAACTCCGACCGTAGCGGCCAATCGATGCTTCTTCACTTTATGCATCCTTCCTGGTGTATAAAAGAATTTCCCCATTTGCCAGACGGGCTGAACAACCAACCCAAAAACGCCCATTGCCCCCATCAACTGCCCTAATACCTTTAAGCCATAAGGCTCTAACACTTGATTCAAAAACATAAAAATCGAGAATACGATCAACCACCGATAAATCACGGCGGCGACAGTATAGAGTCCAAAAAAGAAATGATTGCGTTTGGGTAAAAACGGACTCTCTGGCTGTTCGATCCCTAAACACACACCTACAGCAAATCGCTTTAAGACTTCCGTTGCTTTCTGCCTCAGGTTAGGAATCTCGATGAGGTCCATCAGAATATAATATCCATCAAAACGCAGCAGTGGATTCCCATTAAACATCAATGTACTAACACTACAGACAAACATCAAACTCAGAGCCAATTGATTCAACAGGCCAGGTTGACTGAACCACCACACATAGGTCGAAGCCGAGGCGATGCACATCTCCACATACATCCCGCCGGCACCGATAAAAATCCGGTGCCATTTATTGGGTAACATCCACGAATCGGAAACGTTGCAGTACAGTGCCGGGGTAAAAACTAACAGCATGAACCCCATTTCATGACATTCTCCGCCATACCTCTTACACGTTAAGCCATGACCAAATTCATGGAGCACTTTAACAACTGCCATGGATGTTCCGAGATAAATCCAGTTATGAGCGCCAAAAAACTGATGAAAGGTCGGCATCTTAGACTGAAAAACGTCGAATTGAACGGCGACTAATGTCAACGCAGACGTAGCTAATGCCACCACAAAGCAAACGGTTAGCCAAGAAAAAAACCAACCGGTAAACGGATACAAACGATTCAAAATTCGTTCAGGGTCGATACCACGCCACCGCAAGGCAAAAACATTGGTGAACTTGCCCATCAATTCTTTGCGTTTTTTGGTGTCTCGACGATGGCGTAACTGGCGACCCTGCCCAGGCGCATCGGAGATTACCAAACCACTACGATGGAGTTGTCCGATAAAGTGCTGTAGGTCTTGAAAGGTTACTTTCTGGGGAGCAAATTGGCTTTCGAATTCTTCCTTCATACGATCCATGCTCGTATGGCCGTCCATCATATTGAGAATCGAAAATTCTTCGTCATGAAAGCGGTAATAATTCAGCCCAATGGGTTCCTTGACGACCCAGAACGACCGCCCTTGATAGGTCTGTCGCTTAACTGACAAATCCGGTCGCATGCGCAACGACACCGGACGACTTGTACTGCTTACAAGACTATCAGCTAAGGAAACCAATGCTTTACCCCCTCCGAATTAAGCGACAACAAGAGCCATTAGAAACACTCGCTTGAAATCCAATCAATTACCCACAGTCATATTGAGCGTTACACCGGGACGCAAAACCCACTGGCCTTTGTATTTCTTATTCGTGACTTCGGCCCACACTTTGTATTCGCCGCCAGCTTCCACTTTGTTACTAACAAACTTAATCTTGCCCTCAAAGGAAAACATCTTATTCGGATTAGCTTTGTCTGAGGGATCAAAGATCGGATAACTCACCGTCACGGACCGTTCGAACAACAATTGCGGTAGTTGCTGATCGATAGCAACGAACCCCTCGATTCGCAACACGTCCATCCGCACAATTTGGAAAATAGGGTCCCCAATTTGAGCCCACTCGCCTACTTCCTTGTATCGTCGTTCTACTTCGCCGTTTAGAGGAGCCGTTACTTTACGTCGCTCGATATCCAGATCCGCCCGCGACAACTGTGCCTTCCGTACATCGGCAGTTAACCCTGCAACTTCCAGTTCAACCTCCGCAACGTCGACTTGTAAGCGAGCACGTTCCACGGTCAACATTTCACGACGAATCTGTGTTAAAGGGACCGCACCTGGAGACTCAACGTTAACCGCCTGCGATTCTTTCAATTCCGCATCGGCAACATCTGCTGAGGCAATTGCCGCTTTAACATTGATATCGTTACTAGCTTCTTTCTGGGAAACCTTTAGCTGCAATTCAACCTCTTGACGACGAACTCGAGCATCTGCATCATCAATCTGCGCCAAGACGTCACCCGCCTCGACCGAGGCGCCTTCCTGTACACCAACCGCCGTTATCACGCCCGGTAGTTGCGCGGCGACCTCAACCTCTTCGAGCAGCGCGACGTTACAATCCGCGATTGTGAAACCACCAGCAGCCTGCGGAGCCGACTGTTGTGTAAAAGCGTACTGTCCTGCCACAACAGCCAGTAATACCGAAGCAGTTAATCCCACCATTGCTTTACGCATCTTAACTCCCAACTCAATTTCAATTCTGTTTGTTTTTTGAATCATTTATTACATTAAAACAACAAGTGATATTGCACCCATTGAATCGCTTCATGGAACCACGAGTACCCCAACGACGATTCTCCACAGTGAATATCACAGGTAACCGTCGTACCTGGCCGTAATTTGCCATCAAGTCGCGCACTCAACTCGTCATGGTCAAAATCCACTAGAATCATGACCACCGGCCCGTCTTCACCGGCAACTTGTGTTGTTGGGCGGATTTTACGAACTTTGCCGGTAAATATTTCTTCCGGATTCATGGCTAAGACAAATTCAACTTGCAATATCTCACTTTGTTGCTCTGACATATAGTTCGCCACGCTGCCAAAACGGCGTTCTGGCATCGCGAGTTCAATTTCCCAATCGTGACCCTCATCGGTTTGTACAACCGTCATTACGATCTGTCCCAATGCAACTGGGCGATGCAACAGGGTTTTCTCAATATCCCATTGCAAGATAACCTGCCCATCACAGGGACTTCGTATTTCCAGCAAGGCCTCTTTTTTAGCAATGATTGCCATTTCAGCCTGCAGCGAGTTACGTCTTAACGTCAACTGCTGCACTTGACCGGAAATGCGTATCTTATCCGCTGGACTGAGCCCGATCTGAAACTGAGCACGACGTGCATTGCTAATCTGCTTTTTCGTTTCTTCAAGTTGCCCGTTGACTCGTTGTTTTTCTATTTGTAGATCCGGATCTTCCAACAGCAGCAATTTATCGCCTTTTTCCACAAGCTGCTGATCGTTCACACTAAGTTCACTGACAATGCCATTGGCTGTGACGAAGATATCGTGACGATCGATCGGTTGAATAATACCCTCGGATTCAACTGAAAAATCCACTGGAATCAGCGTAAACATGAGCAGAACCGCAATCACTGCTGACACAATCGCTATCGTCTTAGGCAATGCTCGTACCCGGATAATCCACGCCGCTCGACCAATCGCCCGCCAAATCGGCATCAGGAACAAGTTATTGTGTTCCATACTATTTGCCACTGCGCGGCAACTGTGTTCGTAGACAAGGTCAATTCGAGGGTCGAGTATACTGCGTGGTAAGTTAGTTTCGATTTGCTCAACAATCAACGCCCCAATGAATTCCTCATACTTGGATCCCTCCGTAGGGTCTCGCTCCGAGGGATCCTGAGCCTCCTCAGCACGCGTCTCCGGGCGCTTCAACGGCATAACAACTAGCGTCTTGGTATATGATTCGTCGATATATTCGTCAAGCACCTCTTCGATTTGCGGCGGTAAATCTTCGGTATCGCCGTCATACCACAGTGGTTCGCCGCTGCGCATCACCCGCGTTGACAACTTACTTAGCAGCGTAACGGCATTGCTGCGTGTTTCCACTGTATCCTGTCCACTAACCGCTTCCACTCGGCATTTCTGACCGCGACGCAGCGCCACACAAACTCGGTCACAACCAATCATCCGACGACCTTCGTTGGCGATCGAATAAACCGTCTCACGCAAATCGAGGTTGTGGTGTGCCGTACGACTAAACTGATCTGCTTGGGCCCACAACGAATGGCGATCACTAAAGTGCTTTAACTTCTGCCCCTTTACCCACTCCGAGGCAAGCTCACACATCTGTACCAAAAATCGCAAGTAACCGCGTTGTGTGGCGGGTTGAGAATTAGGTCGCTGAAACACTTCCACCACGCCCTCGACTTCGTCATTGCCCTGCAATGGTACCAACACCAACAGATGCGGTGTGGGGTTACCGATTGTACCATCTTCTCCAAAACCAGAATTAGGCGGAATTAATTGAGGTTCGTTCGAATGCGCGATGTAGTGCAATAACTTTGCGTGGCGGGCAGCGTCCTCTGAACTCTCATCGAGCAGATTAGGTTCAATGTTGATTTGATAGGCAACCTTGGCGACTCCCTCATCATTGATAGACCAAACAGCCCCGCCAGCAGCGGCCAAAGCGGAAACGATTTTCTGCATAAAAGCCGCGTAAAATTCGTCGGGGCTCATTCCACTTTTAGCTAATTGTGCAATCTCACTGACCAACCCACGTATCTGTTGCTTGGTTTGTTCGACCGCCTGCGGATTCATTTCAGATGACATTAATTAATAACCGCCCTTAAATATTCCTGCACAAGATGCAAGTCGCTTGCTGCCTGTATAGTATCACTAGCAAACTCTGTTCTATTGGTCCGTTGTGTTTTTACGTCGTTTTGTTGTTATTCTTTCGACTCGTTCAAATCCAACACTTTGTTCGCGTGTGGAAACAGAAAATGTACCCTAATCGACTAGTCTGACGCAACCTGAGAACTTATTTGACTGCCAGTAAACTGTCAGCTTAATCAGCCGAATCCAAATACGGATCCTGCCCAATTTCACGTTGCAACTTTTTACGTTCTTTCTCTTGATGCAACATTACAGTTCGATCTCGGAAATGCTTCTTCTCGACCTTTTGCTGAGCCTTTCGTAACAACGAACCGTATTGATTTACATCACCGACAAGATTACTGCCCGTTGCCTTGTAGCGGTCAGCTTTTGTTTTTCCATGGGCTTCCTTGAGAATATCATCCTCAAGAGCCATATACTGCCGATACGTTCCCGGATCACCTTGACGAGCACACCGTCCAATTAGCTGCCTGTCAATTCTTGCTGAATCATGTAATTCCGTACAAATCACGTGCAAACCGCCCGTCTCAGCAACTCTCTCACCGAGTTTGATATCCGTACCGCGACCCGCCATATTTGTGGCAACGGTCACCCGACCTGCAATCCCGGCACGTTCAACTATTTCGGCCTCGTGTTCAATCTCGTTGGCATTGAGTACATTATGCTCGATCCGAGCCTCTTTAAGCTTGGCCGACAACAAATGGCTCTTGTCAATGGACCGCGTTCCTATCAAAACGGGCCTCCCCAATTCGTGCACTTCTTGAACTTCGGTCACAATCGCATCCCACTTCGCATCTTCACTACCGAACACAAGATCATCCCAGCGTTCTCGCTGATTGGGGCGATTAGTTGGGATCTTAACAACATTAAGTTTGTAGACTTTACGAAATTCCCGTGCAGCACTACTAGCGGTACCCGTCATTCCAGCGACATGGCGATACCGCAAAAACAAATCCTGCACTGTAATCCGAGCGGCCTGACCCGTCGGCACGGAAACCTCAACCCCTTCATTCGCTTCGACCGCTTGATGAATTCCATCTCGCCATTTCCGCCCTTCGGCAATTCGTCCCGTTGATTCATCCACGATGACAATCTCACCGTCGCGAATCACATATTGTTCATCCAAAAAGAACTCACGGGCGACTTTGACTGCCCGTTCTGTATATTCATACAAATCCACCAAACCCATTTCAGCGACAAGCCCGGGTTTTACCAGCGTGCGAACGCGTTGCCTGCCCGCAAATGTCAATTCCACCTTACGTTTCTCATGGTCAAATTCGTAATCATGCACATCCTCATAGCCACTCGCATTTTCCGCGGCCCATTGATACGTTGAAACGATTTGCTCGCGGGCCTCTTCGCCAATAGACCCAATAATCAGCGGCGTCCGTGCGTCATCAATTAAGATACTGTCAGCTTCATCAAGCAACGCAAAATAAGCCTCCCGCTGCACGGGCATGTCGCCCGAATCATCCCACCGCTGACTGCTCCCGGACCCCAGAAATCCGTCCATCTCGCGTCCCATTCTACGCAACAGCAAACGGTCTCGCATAAAGTCAAACCCAAATTCTTTGGAAGTGCCGTAGGTGATATCGCTGTGATATCCTTCACGTCGAGCGTCTCGGTCGTTGTCGGTAAGCACTACACCGACACTCATCCCCAATGACTTGTAAAGCGGTTTCATCCACTCCGCATCGCGCTCTGCAAGATAATCATTCACCGTTGCCAAGTGCGTTCCCCGACCCATTAAGGAGTGTAGGTATGTCGGTAAAGTGGCGGTCAACGTCTTACCTTCACCCGTTTCCATCTCAGCGATCGCGCCATAAAATAGCGCCATTCCGCCAAGAATTTGGACGTCGTAATGCCGCATCTCTAATACTCGCTGCGCAGCGACCCGCACCAAGGCATAAGCTTCAGGAAGTATTTTCGACAGTGATTCACCGCTACGAGCGCGAAATCTGAGCGCCAAGCTAGCCTTTCGCATTTCCCGATCATTTATTTTGAGGTATTGGTTTTCATGGTGGTTCACCACGGGCAACAGTGTTTTCCACTGTTCCATCCGCAGTCCCATGATCCCCTTGCGCACGGAACCTATGCGGGATGCGGCCGACGATCGTAGTCGTAGATCATCTGCATTGAGCATGCTCGACTCCGCAAGCAAACCACCGCCGCCTGCAGCCTCGTCTAATTGTGGAGGTTCGATGCTCATTAACGTGTTAATTCCCTAGTCTGAATTTAATCAATATCGATCGTCAAGCCGTCGTCAACTGCCTCGGAGTTACTCTCATTTAATAGCTCTGCTCGCTCCAGAGAATTCCGATTGAACCACAACGTTAACACTTGGTCAGTAGCCTGTGTATAGTAATCATCCAATGCATTGTATTCAATCGGACTTTGACCAGTCGTCTGCGGCGCTGCATCATCAGCAACAGACGGTGTTGCCGTTAACAAATTCACCGGCGCGGTCGATATATTCACCATAGATCTTCCAATCGCCGCTTCAGATTCACCCGACATGTTTGCATTTAGCCAATTTACAACTTGCAGAGCATCCAAGCTTGTCAACCATCCGTCGCCGCTAACGTCGTAGTAGGGCGGGGGAGCGTCTCCCTCAATGGGATCCGACAATTGCCGAGCACCTCGGGTATTTAAATCATTGACGATCAGCAGGGCATCAAGTGGCACAACGTCGCCGCTAGCATCCACATCCACGGGGACATCTAAATGATGCCAAACCGGCGGCGCCAATCCATAACGCACATCAGCAACCGCCACCCCCGCAGACAACGTTCGCCCGACTTGAATTGGTGTAGTTGATGCCCATCCGCTAAGACCTTGCATTTGAATCTGATAATCACCAGCAGGCAATGAATTCAAACGAAACACGCCCAACGCATCCGTCGTGACTGCAGTCGCAGGACCGACAATTATGTTATCCAAGTGCAGTTCAGTATCATAATGTGCTCGGGCTATCACATACGCAATGTCGGCGACACCTCGCTCCAGTAACATCGTCTCCACTTCGCCGTCAGCCAACACACTTGTTGTCACGCGATCCAACAGAACACCCGTAGAACTGTAAGCCTCCAAGCGTCCCACGTCGCCGTTTGTATCTGCTACTGCGTCAATACTAAACTCGCTCACTGGGGCATCAAACGTCACCTTCAGCGTCCGCGTACTTGTACCCCAAGTCGTCATCACAGAACTGGTCGCTGAGCTGAAGTTTGCAAAGACGCGAGTTCCCGTCGACGTGTCAGTCCGCACCCGTGAATAAATATCTGCATTGATGACCTGTGTCCCCACGGCTGACATTGTTATTCCATCAAACCTAGAATTGAGCACAACACTATCTAAGAATCCGTCCGGATCTGCCTGCGTCCCCATTTGTATCTGTTGGTTGCTTCCATCCACTAATCGCACCGCAACGTCACTCAATCCGACCTCGTCATGATCCCAGACACCATCGCTATCAACATCGACCCACACAAATCCCGCCAGCCCAGTATCTGTGACTACGTTACGGTCACCGAGATCGAACGAAATTCGATTTGATTCCGTTACCAGCAACCCCGTGCCCGCGTCAAAAGAGCTACTGCGAATCTCCACCTGCTGTCCGCCAACTGGCACAGCAAATGAAAACTGCACATCTGCATTGACACCTCCGGGCGTAAGGCTCGTTATCCACGCACCTTGATCAATACGGTATTCAATTCGATCAATTTGGTTTATCGTCATGTCACTTTGAAAACCACTGCTATTGCGGTTCAATAACAAACCAACCTCCGCGGTGCCAGAAAAATGGAAATCGCCGCCCACTTGGTTAATGTATCCCGTTCCAATAAAGGAATGCGGTACATCAAGCACATCAAAGACCCCATCCCCATCACTGTCTTGCCAGCCCATCATCTTCAACGATGAATCGCTACTTGTATGATTAGCATAAGCGTTTGCTAGCAACGTGCCGGATGCCATAATGCTATCCTGTTGTGAAAAACCAACCTGAGGATTATCCGCTGCATTTAAATTCTGGGCGTCGTAATACCCTCGCTTCTGCAAATAACTACCCGCTCCAGAATATTCATCACGGGCCCAAAAAATGTGGCCCATTTCATGGGCAATAGATGAAGCAGGACGTCCCGCTGGAACTACGAGGTACCGACCACCGGAAAATGCAAAGCCGCGTCTAAAACTTCCGCCGTCGGCGAACATTCCATCGGCATCATTTTCGTCATTTACGACGAAAATGGTAAACCCCCAATTTGTTTCATGTTCCCGTCGCTGTGCATCATTGTATTTCCGCATATCAGCCGAGATACCGTCGAACGTATTGGCCCCCGCTTCATCGAGAAAATCATTGACCCACGTCGTATAGAGGTTGCTGCGCTCGGCAATGGGTTCAAGCGCTGTTGCAACGGGGTTGTCGGTGTATTGGTAATCCGTCAAAAACTGGACGCTATGTACGCTCTGCTGGTCCGCTAGTGTATCCTGCCACCAAGTTAATGCTTCCTCGACATTGGCCTTCACTGCCGCGATAGAATCCACTGTCCAGTCTTCACTACTCGCAGCGCCAGTCGACTCTAGCAACACAACCGTGGTCGTTACATCACCGAGCAAGAACCCGCCCGTGTCTTGTTGCATCGCCCCGAACGGGACGCCGCTCAAAACAATCCGCGACTCCAATGACTCTAACGTTAACCGCCGCGCAGCGCTTCCCGCAGTTGGATCTCCTCTTCTAGATGCGTCTGCAGATCGTTGCGATCTCCAGGGCCAACGCTTGCCTAGCATAAACCGAGCCTCGACTGATTCAATTAATTACTACATGCCCTTATTAGCATAGTAGGAACCTCATAGAATACAGGCAAGCTTTTGGTCGTATCAATCGCAATTTAGTACTGAACCGTCGCAAAGAACTCGTCGTGGCCATCTTCGTTGTCGCGCAGATCGCTCACTTCGCCACCAATCTCTGTTAAAACCGTCTCTAAGCTCGTTTCCCGAGCCAAGTCTAGCTCAGCAAATTGAGCTTCACGCACTCGCTCTGGTGATGCCATCGATGGAATATCAACTGTTACGTTAGATCCCGTCGGCTCCACTAAATCCGCAATGGATGCCGTGGTCACTGTGAGCTGCGTTACTCCATAGGCCAGCATCAAAGCGTCTTCGCCTTCACCCTCTGCTTCACCTTCACCGTTGGTACTGTTGATTTTGTTAATGACACGAATTGCATCGATTGACGAGACAAATCCATCGCCATTGACATCGACCAGTGGTGGCGTGCCCTCCTCAGCGGCAGATCGACCCGGCAACTGACCATCGCCCCCATTAGCAGCAACAATATTGAGATAGTTGATCACCATCAACGCGTCGACGGGAGATACGAAACCATCTTTGTTAACGTCCTCGGCAATCGCCGTGTTGTGCCAAACACCGATTTCGGCTTCGGGGTAGTCAATGTGGTAATCCTCAACTTCACCATCAATGCCGGGCCCAGTCGACCCCAGGTCACCTACGCTACTAAGTCGCATTCGCAACGAAGGACATAAACGAGATGCTTGTGGCGGTACGCGGAAATACAGGTCGTTCAAACCGTTGTGCAATGTAACATTCCCAACATCCGTCAGTGTTGCATCATCGACTGAAGGCACATCCTCTGGCGTACTATAAAACACTAGTTTTTCTGCTACACCAACCTGGCGGGGTTCCCCCGTCACGGGATCGATATCCCTATGATGGTCGTCGGTAAATACCTCCCAAGCACCGTCATCATTGAAATCGATCCACGCGTCCAGAAAACCCGGGCGGTTCGGACCAATTCCGTTGACCTGAACCTGGAGTCTAGAAATATTTCCAGGCTCCAGTCGATTTTCTGATAGCTCGGCAATGTTTTTCAAGCCATCCTCGTCATCAATTCCGTTGTTATCGTCGCCTTGGAAATACTCGGACGGTTGACCATCCAACTCCGCATCGATCTCATCTCCAAGAGAAAACCCTTCGACAACCAGATGCCTTGCACCGTTATCGGCCTTAGTCGTTGGGTAGGGGATGCCTAACTGTGAAAAGCTGGCGTCACCCCAGTCCAACCCACTGCTCAGATTGATCTCAAAGCTCGTATCCCCAGCCAATTGGTTCGGATACAACGGGTTACCCGCTCGATCTTCAATACCACTAACTAGTGAAATCAATATACCGGACACACTCGATGCACCGCTCACAAAGACGGAATCCGTCCGCGCGACCGCATTCACGCCCTCGAGAGTTGAACTACCGTTAATAGTTGCTGCAATGGCGACCGCCATTTGTTGTTCATCGAACGATTCAAATGGCATATAGTTCACCGCAACCGTCGCTTCGACGCCAGGGAAACCAATTTGGGTCAAACCTGAACTGCCAACGACCACAGCATGCTGGAATGTGGAACCTGCCAATTCGACAAACCCATCGCCGAGATTACTCGCCGTCAATCCGAGGTTGGATAATTGTACTTGTGAAACAATCGTATTGGCAATTTGGTCAAGCGTACTGGTAGCGTTAAAAGTGATCGCCCGATTACCGACGTTCGTGGTCGCGTCATTGTCAAATTCAAATGTCACCGTGTTGCTGCCCTCGGAAATCGTGAACACTTCGCCGTCAACTAGCCCGAACGGAACACCTGCGCGACCCGGAATACGTAATCCTAGTTCAGAGCGAGTACCTGGTTCCCCGAACTGAACAACACTTGAGTTGGAAGAATCCAGCACCGTTAAACGGTCGCCGCCTACATGAATTTGCCCATCA
>Ga0302132_10002118_pt1 | contig 11493 bp, 12 predicted proteins | sample CB9_321_MG_FD_203113 | JGI IMG/M metagenome (GOLD analysis project Ga0302132, IMG submission 203113) | Marine microbial communities from Western Arctic Ocean, Canada - CB9_32.1 | ecosystem: Environmental > Aquatic > Marine > Oceanic | place: Canada: Western Arctic Ocean | collected 2017-09-19
GAAAATACTTGCTGTATTCTGTCCATCTAATTCAAGAGGAGAAGAATTTAATTTACCAAACTCATCTCCTTCATGAGCTTTTCCTAGCATAACCATACAATCTTTATAAACTAACTGGGCGTGAAGGATACCACCAGCTTCGCTCGGAACTATAAGGTGTTTTTTAAAACTAAAAGCACTACACAACCACTCTATAGCCTTCTCGCAATCGTTATATCTAATAGAAGGAACTATTTTTGAATTTTTATTCATAACTTATCACTATTATAAAACCACCGAGAACTTATTAAAAATATTCTTGTCATAATACCAAGTTACAATATTAGAAAGGATAAATGACATGAAAATAAATGACACAATTGTGGGTTCTATAATTATCGGAGTACTTATAGGAGGCTCGATTCTGGTAAGCCAAGGGGGAATTGAAAGAAAACAAGCTCATTTTAAAATGATAAAAGGTCCTCACTTAGATTCTAGTCATAATGAAATTATGATAAACAAAGAAATTATCTTAGACAGGGACAGTAATTCAGATTTTGAATTTTTTATTAAAACTGAAGGTCAAGATGATCTTGCAGAAGACATATCAAAAAAGATTGAAAAGGCAATCAACGAAGTATTAGGTTCTCTTCCAGAAGATTTAAATATCAAAATAGAGGTAAAAACAAAGAAAGAATAGGTATTAATTTCTTCTTACAAAACAGTTATAGAAGTTATTTCTATAGACTACCTGATGCTTAAAGAGTTTGATTAGAAAGACAAACATAGATTTTAGGTTTTTTTAAAAGGCTTTTTTACCAGATTGTATCTTTCTATATAACATTGTTATTCCATAAATAAACCAAACAACAACAAAACCCCACCACAAGGCAAAAAACCAATCATTTTTTGTTGTTCCATTCCAAGCTAGTCTTTCAAAAACTATACCTTCCATAAATAAATCAAAGGAGAGTAATACAAAGAAACCAAAAACCCATACCAAGAAAAAATAAAATGTTTTCATCTCTTCCTATTCATTGTTTTCTTTTAAGAAAAAGACAACTGTATAGTTTCTATCTTCAAGACAAATTTCTAAATTTTTGTAAGCGCTTAATTCCGATATTGCATCTGCTGAAGCATAAGTTGTCCAACCTACAGCTGTTATTACAGCCATCGTAGGTATAAAAAAAGACGCAAAAACACCACCAGTTGTCGCTAAATCAATTAAAGCCAATAAACCAGCAGTGCCGTAGACGCCTCCAACTACCTTCAAGGGTACTTTTATGCGTCTAATTTTTCCTTCAACTTCTGCAGAACAAATGTATATGTCATCGTTGATCAATTCCATAGATTTATTAGGTTCAACCAATACGTATGCCGGAGTTCCTTCAATATTGATAAATTTATCCTCATCTGGAACTGAATTCACGCTATTTACTGCACAAGAAGCTATAAACATTAATACAAGTAATCCAATTATTAAATACTTCATCCCAGCTCAATCATTGCTTTATTTGAAACCCTTTATCTTGAAGGTATATATAATATAACTTAAATCAAAATAAATTCTTAGGAGTGCAATCATGAAAAAAATATTTAAATACTTTGGTTATGCCATCCTAGGAAGTTTGGTAGTTTCATCTCTATACATGGTTAATCTTTTTATCATGCGACCCTACTCCATTGATCACTTCCTAGCCAAAGAGTTGGTAATGGATATGGTAGATTCTCCTGAAATGATGACTTACCTTGGAATTTTTGATAATTACAATATTATTTTGAAACACAATCAGAAATTATCAGTGCCTTCCCTAGAAGATGATGATCAAGACCATGTTGATAGAATTAAACGCTTAAAAATTCTAAATAAATACGATAGTAAAAAACTCAGTGAGACTCAAAGAATAACAAAAAAAATTGCTATTTTTGATGTTGAAAATGATATCCATGAATTTAAAAAATTTAGATTTCACTCCCACCCTTTTAATCAAATAAGCGGTGGTCATTTAAATATTGTCGAGTTCATGACTGACACACATCCTGTTAGAAACTACAGAGAAGCCTCTGACTATATCAAACGAGTTGAGAAATTTAATGAAATCTTTACAGCTGATTTACTTTGGCTTGAGGAACAAAAGAAACAAGGAATCTTTGCTCCGCAATTTGTTTTTGATCATGTCATTCGCCAATTAAAAGAATTGCTAGCATACGAAGATAAGGACAATCCTTTAATGCAGGTATTTTCTAGAAAGGTCGACGCCTTAGAACTTGATTTGGAAAAAGTTACAGAGCTAAAAAGCGACCTAAGCAAGGTTATAGCATCAGATGTAAAGCTTGGTTTTCAATCCGTCTTAGATTATATGGAATCAAATTATGAAAATGCTAATCAACACCATGGTGTTTGGTCTCTTCCTAATGGGGAAGGCTATTATGCTGCTCGATTAAGATCTTATACAACTACTAACTATACGGCAGAAGAAATTCATCAAATTGGTCTCACAGAGGTAAAAAGAATAAGTGATCGAATGGAAGGAATCTTCACGGAGCTTGGTTATAAGGTAAATAAGCCTGTTGGTTCCATGATGAATGATTTAAACGAAAATCCTGATTTTCTTTATGCCGACACATTAGATAGAAAAGAGATAGTGATTAATGATTTCAATCAGATGGTAAAAGAAGCCGAAGAAGGTATAAAACCTTATTTTAATGAAATGCCGGTTAGTCCCGTTGAGGTTAGAGCGGTGCCCGAATATTCTGAACAAACTGCAGCCGGAGGATACTATCAATCACCAAGTCTTGATGGTTCTCGGCCCGGAGTATTCTACGCAAATTTATACGATATTAAGCAAACTGCAACTTTTGGAATGAGGACTTTAACCTTTCATGAGGCAATGCCAGGCCATCACTTTCAAATAGCTTTAAACCAAGAAAATTCAGATCTAACGTTCTATAGAAAGTTTGGTTATGGCACCTCGGCTTTCTCTGAGGGCTGGGCCCTTTACTCTGAACAATTGGCTCTTGAAATTGGTCTCGCTAAAGATTTATATGATGAATTAGGAATACTGCAAAGTGAATTGTTCCGAGCTAATAGACTTGTGGTAGATACAGGTATGCATCATAAGAGATGGACCCGCGAACAAGCGATGAAATACATGAAAGAAACTACCGGTATGTCTGATACTGAAGTAAGGGTCGAAATTGAGCGTTACATTGTTTGGCCCGGTCAGGCTACAAGCTATAAAATGGGCATGCTTAAAATTCTTGAATTGAGACAAAAAGCTAAAAAAGCGTTGGGAGAAAAATTTGATCTCAAAACATTCCATTCAATTGTATTAGACCAAGGGAATGTCCCATTATTTATTCTTGAAGAACTAGTTGATAACTGGATAAAGGCTAGTTAATTTCTATTATAATTTCTTTTCTTTAAAACTTAATGCCATTTATACCAAAAAGGTTTCAAATCAATTTTTTCTTGTATTCTTAGTCTAATAATTTCTAAATCTTTTAAATTTGGGGACCAATCATTATAAAAGTCTTTGGGAAATTGATTGGTTTTAAATTTTCGATCAGGGTTAGGCTTCATTGCCCTTCGTTTCATTTCTTCAACGATTAATTGATATCTTTTATAAAGATATTTTCCTTTATTGTAAAAGAACTTTACATGTCCAACATTAAGTGTAAATTCTTTGGGAAGATTTTGTTTGGTCTTCTCCCAATTTTTTGATTTAAGGCTCCTTTGAAGTGCTGAACCCACCATAAATATCTCTCTATATTCTGCAACTAGGTGTTGGTTAGATAGCTCCCTTGGTTCAACCAAATTAATTCTTGTCATTTAAGCCTTATACATTAACTTGCACATTGTTAATACTAGAACTATAGTCAAAGGAACTTTATTACATTTTTTTGAGGAGAATATAAGTTATGAAAATAATAATAAGAACGGTTTTACTTTTTACTGTAGTTGCATTTAATTACCCGGTTCTTTCAGCTGATGGTAAATCAGCAGAATTAGAGGAAATTATTGTAACAGCAAGGAAAAGAGAAGAAAATATTCAAAATACTGCTCTGTCTATAAGCGCTTTGTCCGAAGGTGATATAGCCGATAGATTTACTACAGATATAAGAGAGATGGCCGGCGATTCGCCTAGCTTACTAATAGATGATTTGCAGCAAGGACCTGGTAGTCCAACTGCTATTTTTATAAGAGGTATTGGAGTTTCAGATGTTGAAAAGAACTTTGACCCTACTACAGGTGTATATTTAGACGGTGTATTTATGGGTGCTAATTCTGGAGCAATGCTTAAAACAATCGATCTAGAACGAGTTGAAATTTTAAGAGGTCCTCAAGGGACTTTATTTGGAAGAAATACTGTAGCAGGAGTTATTCACCTCACTAGATCTAAGCCTACAGGAGAACAAGGTGGAAAGGTTAGACTTGGATTTGGTGACTACGATACAACTGTAGCAGAAGGAGTCTTTAATTTTGCCTTATCGGATAGTGCGGCTGGAAAAGTAAGTTTTACTCAAAGAGAACAAGGTGAAGGATTTCTTACCAATTTGGTGGATAATCAAGATTTAGGTCGTTCTGAATATACTCAAGCCACATTAAATGTTTTGCTTAACCCGCAAGATAATCTAGAGATAGAACTAACACATACAACTGAGATGCAAGATCAAGATGCCCATACTTCTCTTAATCTCGGAGGAGCAACATCTTGGTGGTGCGCTGTGTATGGACAATGTTCACCTGGGTTAGGTATTCCTCAAAGTGGGGATCGATATTCGGTGTATAACGATGAAGCAAATCGAAGAGATGCTTCTTTTGATTCCGATACGAGTATTTTTGAAGTACGTTACGATATCTCAGATACAATGAAATTTGATTATATCTTCGGTCATAAGACTACAGATGAAGAAGTTTATCAAGATTGGGACGGTACACCATTACCCCTTTATCATACGTCTCGCCCTGCTTCTTATGAACAAACAAGCCATGAATTTAGAATTACATCTGATTTGGATGGATTTTATAATTATGTTGCTGGAATCTACAAATGGGATTCTGAATACAGAATAGATTTGGTCAGCTTCATTGGATTTTTTGATTTGTTTGGTGCAGTACCTACAACAGACCCTCTAACAGTTGTGCCACTTTATGCAACCACCCAACAAGAAACAGACTCAACAGCTGCTTTCTTTGAATTGGATTTAAACCTACGTGATGATTTGACTTTAACTGTAGGTGGAAGAACTATTGATGAAGAAAAAAGGTCTCAGGCTTGTGATGGACCTTATCCCGCTTGTCCTGTTCTAAATACAGACGCAAGTGCAAGCTGGACTAAATTTACCCCTAAAATAGCTCTTAACTATCAAGCCAATCCAAACGTTATGGTATATGGACTTCATTCTAAGGGCTATAGGAGCGGTGGTTTTAATGGCAGATGGGGAAGTTTAAATTCCGCAACAGTACCTTACGACCCTGAAACTGTTTCAAACACAGAATTTGGAATTAAAACAACGCTAAGAGACAACAGAATACATTTCAATATAACTGTGTTTTCAATGGATTATGACGACAAGCAAATTGATGCAGACGTGGTAGATCCAACGGCTGCTACGGGTAGATCCACGGTAACCAATAACGTGGCAGAAGCCACTTTTAGAGGACTGGAACTAGAACTGCATGCCCTGGTTAGTGAAAACTTTTCTATTGATGCAAATCTAGGTACTTTATCTGCAGAATTTGGAGAATTTTTTGCAGATTTTAATGGCTCGGGTACTGACGCTGATTATTCTTATTTAGAACCGTTAAGAGCTCCTAAATTAACTTGGACAGTTGGAGGTACTTATAACTTAAAAAATATAAACAAAGGGAATGCTTATATAAGAGGGAGTGCTCATCACATAGGCAAACACCATGTTTCTCAGCTGAACACCCCTACCACTTTTAATGATGATCAGCTTTTGGTAGATTTGTCAGTAAACTGGGTAATAAATGATGCAAAAGTGAGTCTTTTTGGTCGCAACCTTACAAATGAGGATGGATTTACTGTTGGTTATGATGTTTATGCAGGTGCAGCGTGGAGTTATGCAATGGCAAGAGCCCCTCGAACTTGGGGTGCCGAGTTGACATATTCTTTCTAAATTTTAGATGTTATTAATAAATAAGGAGTAAGAAATGAAAGTAGGAATGTTAATGGTCTTTCAGAACTTTAAAGATCAAATCACTGATACAGAGGCTTACCAGAGGGATATGCACATTGCTGATTTAGCAGAACCATTAGGATTTGACGTTCTTGGTGCGGTTGAACACCATTTCAACAGTTATGCCATGGCCCCAGATGGAATGCAATTTCTGTCTTACATGGCAGGAAGAACTAAGACTATTGAATTAATGACAGGTGCCGTCATCCTGCCTTGGTGGGATTCGCCCCTTAGAGTTACTGAAAAAATGATTCTTTTGGACCATCTAAGCCAAGGAAGAGCACTCTTCGGGGTTGGACATGGTCTCGCAAAACGTGAGTATGATGTGTTTGGTGTTGACATGGGGGAAGCCAGGGAACGCTTCGACGAGTCGGCGGAAATAATAATTCAAGGCCTGGAATCTGGCGTTGTCGAAGCAGACGGTAAGTTTTATAAACAACCACGAACTGAAGTAAGACCTGGTCCATTTGCTAGTTTTCAAGATCGTTTATATTCAGTAGCCATGTCATCGCATTCAGTGCCTAAAGTAGCTGCAATGGGTGCAGTTATGATGTGTTTTGCTCAAAAACCTTGGGAAGAAATGACTGATCATTTTGGCACCTATCGTGACCTGTATAAAGAACATCATAATAGACCGGCACCTCCGCCTATATGTGTCGACTTCCTTTGTTGTGATGAAAATGGGGATCGTGCTCAAGAGTTAGCGAGAGAGCATATGGCAAATTACTACGTTACAGTCATGGAGCATTATGAGATGGCCAGCAATGTTTTTGATGGTGTTAAGGGCTATGATGATTATGCCACTGGAGCAGAAGTACTGCGTGAAACTGGAATGGAGGCTGCAGGTGAAGCATTTGTTGACGTTAATACTTGGGGAACCCCTCAGCAAATACTGGACAAGCTTGAAAGTAGAAAACAAGCTCTAGGAGATTTTGACCTTACTGTACAAATTAGTTATGGCGGTATGACCTTAGAAAATGCCGAAAAGAGTATGAGACTTTTTGCAGAGAAAGTTCTTCCAGAATTACAGTCATGGGCAAGAGTCGGGGAAAAGTAGCTTAGATTAGAATTAAGAAAGATTTTTCTTTTTTAATTTTAAAGAATCTAGAGATCCTATCTAAAGGTATATTTTGAGTTCGATAGCCAAAGTTGAGAGAGTAGTTAGCGTACCTAAGCAATATTTTTGGGATAGGCTGCTAGACTTTGGAGATATAAAATCTTTTCTTCCTGAAAATATCGATAACGTTGAGTGTACTGGTAATGAAATTGGTTCTTTAAGGCATATAACTCTGGGAGAGATAACTGGCTATCCCGGAGAAGTGGTGGAAAGATTGGAGGGAATTTACGGCGATAATTTCTTTGTTTACTCAGTTATAGATAAAAGCTGCTTACCTTTTACCGATTACGTATCTTGTGTATCTGTCAAAGAAGTTTCTAGTTCTGAATGTGAAGTGTGTTGGCACAGTCACTGGAAAGCAGATGGACTTGAAGAAAAAGAGGTAAAAATTATGTTAGAAGGGTTTTATGAGCTTATTTTTTCTAACGCTGAAGAGCAATTTTTGAATTAATAAAAGGGGTAGTTTAAATACTTTAAATAAAGTTTTTTTACGACATAAATAAAAATAATACGGACTAGGAGATAGATATGAGTAAATACCGTTTTCCCGAAGGTGGTGCAATAGTTTTTGGTGGTTCCGGTGGACTAGGAACTGGAGTAGTTGAGTTATTAGGAGATTGCGGGGTTAACGTTGCCTTAAGTTATTTAACTAATGAAGAAGTAGCCAAGAATAATTTAGAAAGTCTAGAAAAAAAGGGAGTTGAAGGAATGATTAAGAAGGTAGATCTTCTAGACCTCGAATCAACTACTTCCTTTGCAAATGAAGCCAAACAGAAATTTGGAAAAATTCACTCTGTGATTTTTGCTACTGGTCCTTTTTTAAACATCTTACCCATTATGGATGCTAATCCTGAGGATGTTTACTCTACGCTGGATACTGATATAAAAGGTTTTTACCATGTCATCAAAGCAACAATTCCTCTACTACGTGAAGGCGGGGGGTCACTAACGGCCTTAACTACAGCTGCTATCCATAAGTATATAAGCACAGATGGGCTTTCTTCAGTACCAAAGGCAGGTGTTAAGCATTTATGCACTGCGATTGCTAGAGAAGAAGGTGAGAACGGAATTCGTGCTAACTGCGTTGCTGTTGGGTTGATAGCAGTTGGTTTGTCTCAAGAGATAGAATCTCCTCCAGGAGGTATTCTTGACCAATGGATGCAACAGGTTCCTCTGAACAGACCCGGAGCTCCTGAAGAATTATCTGACGCCGTAGTTTTTCTTGCTTCTGAAAATGCAGGCTATATCAGTGGTCAGTCACTTCCGGTAGACGGTGGCTACTCGGCTTAATCTTTGGAATTTAAAGAAAAAAAAATTCTAGTAATTGGTGGTAGCAGTGGCATCGGTAGGGGAATTGCCAACTGCTTTCTAAACCTGAATGCAGAAGTTTGTATTACAGGAACTAAAAAACATATTGAAGACTACGGCTTAGAAGATGCAGTTTCCCGAAAGTCAGAATATATACAATTAGACTTACTAAATCCGGAAGCTCTTGAGAGTTTTGTTATTCCTTTTGATTCCCTTGATGTTTTAGTCTGTTCTCAAGGAACTGTTCGATACAAACGTAAGGAATTTGAAATGGAAATTTTTAGAGAAGTTTTAGACCTGAACTTAACTTCAATGATGGCATGCTGCCAAAAATTTAAGCCTCTAATGACAAATCTTGAAACAAATATTATATTACTCGGATCAGGAGCTAGTTATAAAGCTACCAGGGGGAATCCAGCCTATTCAGCCTCTAAAGGAGGAATTTTAACTTTAGTGAAGACTTTAGCTGAAGCTTGGGCTAGAGAAGGCATTAGAGTAAACGGTATTGCGCCGGGGTATGTAGCGAGCAAATTGACCGAAGTAACTTTTAAAGATAAAAATAGGTACGAATCTTCTTTAAAAAATATACCGTTAGCAAGATGGGGAGAGCCGGAAGACATCGGTCATACGGCTTGTTTTCTAGCAAGCTCGAAAGCTAGTTATATTACCGGTCAAATGATTACAGTTGATGGGGGTTTAGGTTTATCGTAAATTAGTTTTAAGTTAAGGAGTTAATATGAGTTCAAAAGAAAATGAGATAGTTATTAAGCATCAGAAAGATTTATTAGAGGTTTTTGGTTCGGTATTGGATGAGAGAATTGGCATGAAACACTCTCGTTACGTTATAGATGATTATTTTAGTGCCGATGAATCTATTAAGCCTTGTTGTGGAGCTGTACCCGTTAGCGCTGAGGGCATCTATGCTCTCTGGATAACGGCTGAAGGTGCTGATCCCAATAAACGTCTTCTTTATTTGCATGGAGGAGGATATATCTTAGGATCTGTTAGAGGTTATCAGGGCTTAGCCAGTTATCTTTCCAGTACAACCGGGGCCAGTGTATTATTAATAGATTATAGTTTAGCCCCTGAAAATAAATTTCCAGCTTGTATTGAGGACGTAAAGACAGCATTTAACTGGATGTTGGATAACGGACCTGATGGGGCCTCTCCTGCTAACAAAACTTATATTGCAGGTGATTCTGCCGGAGGGGGCTTGTCTCTGGCGTCCACTTTAGCGATGAGAGATGAGGGGCTGACCCTCCCAGATGGAGTGATAGCTTTATCCCCTTGGACCGAACTTGAACCAACCTCAACTTCTTTTGAAGAAAATAGTGAGACTGATCCATTTTTGTCTAGGGAAGGGATTACAGGAATGGCAGATGCTTATGTAAATTCTCCAGAAGACAAGACCAATCCCCTTGCTTCACCTTTGTTTGGATCTTTTAAGGATTTTCCCGATTTACTTATCCAAGTTGGGAGCAGAGAAATGTTGCTTGATGACGCCAAAAGAGTAGCGCAGAAAGCTGAGGAACAAGGCTGCAAAGTGGACCTACAAGTTTGGGAAGACATGGTTCATGTTTGGCAGGGCTACGCACCTTTTTTACCGGAAGCTGTAGAGGCCTTAGAAGCGATAGGGAATTTTGTTAATGGCGACAAATAGCAGACTCAAGGACAAGGTAGCCTTAATATCAGGAGCGGCGAGTGGTATAGGCGCTGCTCATGCAAAAGTCTTTGCTTCGGAGGGGGCCAAGGTAGTCATTGCTGATATCCAAGAAGACAAAGCCAGTGAAGTTTTAAACACAATTACCGAGTCTGGCGGTGAGGCGATCTTTATCAATCTGGACGTAACGGACAAGAATGCTTGGGACAGCTGCGTAACGGAGGCACTAAATGCTTACGGAAAGCTTGATATCCTCATTAATAATGCCGGTATATTTCATCCGGGTGGTCTAGAAGAAGAAACTGAAGAGGGCTGGCAAAAAATAATGGACATAAATCTTAAAGGGGTATTTCTAGGGATGAAAGCTTGTATCTATGAATTAAAAAAAACAGGCAATGCTTCCATTGTAAATATTTCTTCGCTATACGGTATTAAAGGAGCACCAGGATCTATTTCTTACAATGTGTCAAAAGCAGGGGTTCATCTAGCAACTAAAGCAGCTGCTTTAGAATATGCACGACTAGGTGTGCGTATAAATTCAATACATCCCGGTCAAATTATTACGCCAATAATAGCTAACCTTACACCAGAGCAAGATTCAGCTATCAAGGAATCAATTCCAATGGGTAGATCTGGTCAACCAGAAGAGGTTGCTTATACATCTCTATTTCTATGCTCCGATGAAGCCAGTTATATCACTGGAGCTCAAATATTGGTAGATGGAGGCTGGGGGGCAGGCTAAAGTTTTAAACTAGATATTTCTTCTGAATACTATAAAAATCCTAATTCTCATACGCTTTATTGCTTTCTAGCTTCTAAACTTTTAATTCCTATAATGCACTTGGTGATCTAACTTCTTTTTCTGATTCATAAAGTGTTGGAAGTAAATCTGCTAAATACTTCATCTCTTCTTGTGCATGGCGCTTTAAGTCTTCTGCAAGCTGTTTATCTAAAACAAACAGACGTACTAAGGCCGTATTTCCAATAAAACCCTGTATTGAGGAAATGGTATTGTTTCCTTCGCGCCTTGCAACATGTCCCAACCAAAAACGAGTTCTCATTTCTGCGCCATCTGCTGTATTTCTTACAACGTGACACATTTTTGCTATGTTAATATCTTCTTCTAATAAACCTACCCTCGCGCAAATTACGAATGTATTTTCGTCATTTACCTCATAGCCAAAGAACTCTGCACTATTAACAAATTGTATTCTAAGCTTTGATA
>Ga0302132_10002119_pt1 | contig 11492 bp, 7 predicted proteins | sample CB9_321_MG_FD_203113 | JGI IMG/M metagenome (GOLD analysis project Ga0302132, IMG submission 203113) | Marine microbial communities from Western Arctic Ocean, Canada - CB9_32.1 | ecosystem: Environmental > Aquatic > Marine > Oceanic | place: Canada: Western Arctic Ocean | collected 2017-09-19
CCTGTCGATTGCAAGTGTTCGTTCTTCGACCAGTTTGCTCCAATGGGTATCGATCCTGTGGCTCGGCCACAGGCCACGACTGTTTCCGCGGGCCTGGTGGGTCTGCGGAATTTCCGCTGTTCATCGTTTCGAGGAGGACACACTCATCAGAAGACCACAATTTGCGTCCGCTGAGATCAGCAATCAACCCCGTATGAATGACCGCATTCGCATTTCGCCGGTCCGGGTGGTTGACTCAGACGGAGAGATGCTTGGAGAGTTGGATACAGATAAGGCACGGGAAATCGCGAAAGACCAAGGCATGGATTTGGTTGAAGTCAGCCCTGACGCTCGTCCGCCGGTGTGCCGGATTATGGATTACGGCAAGGCGCAGTACGAGAAACAGAAGAAGCAGCGGAATTCTGCCAAAACACACGCGATTCAAGTGAAGCAGATTCGGCTGCGGGCCAAAACCGGGCAGCACGACATTGATGTGAAGGTTCGCAAAGCCCGCGAGTTTCTGGCGAAGAAAGACAAGGTGAAGATCAACGTCCTGTTTCGCGGTCGTGAGAACGCTCATCACGAACGCGGTCGCGAAATGCTTGTACACATCATAGAGGCACTGGAAGATGCCGCGGTCGTGGAGCAGCCACCCCGCATGGAAAGCCGTCGCGCAATGTCGACCGTGTTGGCTCCCATCCATTGACCGCGTGAAAGTTCATTCGTGGGCGTCGCAAGTCCGAATTGAATGCCCCGGCATCCGATTCGGCACTGCGGCGCAGAAGTCTCGTTTGTCTTCATTGAGCGACCTCAGCCGGAACAAATCAACGTGTTCGATCGCCTTGCCTCCTTTTCGATGCTTGCGGCCGGCGAAACCGGCGCGTTTCGCGCCATCGAGTACAGCCTGCCGGAAGAGCCTTGGGAGTGGGTGGTCTATGTTGGCGGGTTTGCGGTGCTCGCATTGCTGGGACTGCGCGTCGCTTTGAAGGACTCCATCAGACTGCATGGCTTCTGGCGTGTCTGGCTGATTCTGCTGCGAGTGGCCGTGCTGGCGGGAATCATCGTGATCGCGCTGAACCCGCAGGAACGCACGCGGAAGCTGGCATTCCGTCCGTCGCACGTTGCCGTACTCGTCGACCGTTCTCTGTCCATGCAGTTGCCGGAGAAGGCGCGGACAACCGATACCTCAGCAGAGGCTCAACGCAGTCGGTCCGCGGCCGTCCTCGAACTGTTAGCGGATTCCGACCTGATCGACACTCTACGCCGAAACCACACGGTCAGTATTTACAGCTTTGATTCCGGGTTGCACGGCCCGCACGCCGTGCTCAGATCGAATGACCCACGGGTCCGGCGTGGCGACCCGGGCGAGTCGCCTCCCGCCAATGGCGAGGTCACAGCTGGTGACACGGCTGCCGGTGATTCGACAGCATCGTCGGACACCGTTGTTGACTGGAATCCCGTCATCGAGCCCGTTGGCGTCGAGACGAGACTTGGTGAATCCCTGATCGAATTGATCCGCACGGTCAGCGGTAAGTCGCTGTCGGGTGTCGTCGTGATCGGTGATGGCGCGTCGAACTCGGGTGTCGACCCCGAATCGGCCATCGAACAGGCCAGAATCGCCAAAGCACGCATCCTGACCGTTGGAGTTGGCTCCACGCAGCAGCAGGCGAATCTTCTGATCGCCAACCTGCAGGCGCCCAGTGACGTGCATGTCGGCGACGGCTTCGAAATCTCGGCATTCATCCAGGCTCAGGGACTGGCCGGTAGCGAAATCGTGGTGGAACTGCTGGGGCAGCCGGCTGGAACTGATGGCGAACCAGAGATTCTGGGAACGCGCGACGCGGTGATGGGTGAGGACGGCATTCCGGTCGAGGTTTCGTTCGAGCAGCTTCAGAACCAGGCGGGCGAGTGGGAATACTTCGCTCGCACAAAGGCTCGACAGCGAGTTCTGGAACTCAGCGAAACCGACAACGAACGTCGCAAGTCGATCAACGTGGTCGATCGCAAAACGAAAGTGCTGCTGTTTGCCGGCGGACCGATGCGAGACTACCGCTTTGTGCGCAATATGCTGTACCGGCACTCGGCGATTCAGACGGACGTGTGGCTGCAGTCCTCTGACGCGGCCGGGGCCGTCAGTCAGGAAGCGAATCAACTGCTGACGTCGTTTCCGGCGACGAAGGAAGAGCTGTTCGAGTACGACGTGCTGGTCGCCTTTGATCCAGACTGGCGGGAACTGTCGCCCGATCAGCAGGAGCTACTGAAGGAATGGGTCTTCGCTCAGGCAGGTGGCCTGATCCTGATCGCCGGAGACGTGTTCACCCCGATGACCGCCGAACTGGACCAGCTCGAAGGTGTCCGCGAACTGTACCCGGTCGTGCTGAACTCCTTCGTTGTGAACTTTGGTGGGGACCAGAATGCGACGCAGGCATGGCCGTTCGAGTTCACGCGCGAAGGGCGTGAATCCGGCTTCCTGCAGATCACCGATGATCCGCTGACGTCAGCCGCTGTGTGGCAGGAGTTCACCGGAATCTATGCGTGCTATCCGACCAATGGCACGAAGGCAGGCACAACGATTTACGCCCGTTATTCGGACCCGCGATCACAAACGAGTGACGGGCTGCCCATCCTGCTCGCGGCACAGTACTACGGGGCCGGTCGCGTCATGTACCTGGGCAGTCCAGAGATGTGGCGGCTGCGTGCAATCGACGAAGAACACTTCGACCGCTTCTGGACGAAGACGATTCGCGAATCAGGACAGGCGCGTCTGAAGCGGGGCAACAATCGTGGCACGTTGCTGCTGGAACGCAGTCAGTATCTGCTGGGACAGACAGTCCGCGTGAGAGCCCAGATCCTGGACGCTCAGTTTGAACCGCTCACTGCGAATTCGGTCGTAGCCGACGTCTTTGACAGCAACGGTCGACCGATGAGTCCTCCGCTGACTCTACAACAGGATGCGTCCCGCGCCGGTCAGTTCGTGGGCAGCTTTCGTGTCAGCACTCCTGGAGTCTGGCGACTTGAGCTACCGATCCCGCAGTCCGCCGAACGACTGGTGGAGAAAGTCGACGTCGTCCTGCCGAATCTGGAAACGGACAACGCACGCCAGAACGCTCAACTGCTGCGACTCATCGGAGAAGTCACCGGCGGTGCATACTTCCCGATCGCCGAGGCCGCCGCGGGAATTCCGTCACGTCTGCCGGACATGGGCGAGGAGTTTCAGATCGATCAGCAACTTCGCACTCTCTGGGATCGGGAGTGGTTGATGTACCTGCTGATTGCACTTCTGTCTGTCGAATGGCTGACCCGCAAGCTGCTGAAACTGGCCTGAAGCTTGTCGGCACTGATTGAATCCACCCGAAAGCGATTGTTTTGTGCCTTGCGGGTCGCGCCGTCCGCTGCCAGAATCTTTTTCACAACTGTTCCTGCGAAAAAGTCTCGGAGAAGACTCGATGAGTGACGAAGTCCGAGTCACGGCCGAACCTCAGTCCGTGCCATCACAGTGCAAGTTCTACGTCGATCAGCCCCTCTATGAAGCCCGGTCCTACTGGTTCGGAAATGCCGAAGCTGCCGAGCTTTCTCCGCTGGCAAAGCGTCTGTTCGACATAACGGGGACATCTGCGGTACTGATCTCTCACCAGACGATCACGGTGACGAAGTCGACCCCCGACCCGTGGCAGTTTATCGCGCCACAGGTGGGAGCGGCGATTCGGGCTCACACTCAGTCAGGCGAAGAAGCCGTTCCGGCATCGCTGACCGAACAGTTGCCGCCGTCGGCTGAACTGCGGCAACGTGTTGAAACGGTGATCACCAACGAAATAGCCCCGGGCGTCGGTCAGCACGGCGGCAGCATCAAAGTGGTCGACGTCAAAGACAACAATGTGATGCTTCAGATGGGCGGCGGCTGCCAGGGCTGCTCGTCGGCAACCGCCACATTGAAGTACGGTGTCGAAGCCGCCATTCGCAAGGCGGTCCCCGAGATTGGAGAGATCATCGACACGACGGATCACTCCGGCGGAACGAACCCGTATATGTGATGCGGGATCGACCAATCAGACTCAGAACGCCTCGACTGTTGAGAAACGGTCGGGGCGTTTTTTGTTTTGCCCCTCGCGTCGCCGGAATGCAACAAACCCGCCAGGTCGGTTTCAACTGGCTCCGGAGCGACGTGCCAATCCCGCGGAATGCCAACCGGCAGGGTAGAACCCTCATCGTGTTTGCCCCGGCTCACAGACGGACGACTGGCAGCGTGTAGGCTTGCAGCAGGTGGGCATTTCCGGCCACCAGATTGCGGCCGTTCTGGCCGTGTTGGTCCACTGAATCCGTCTGTCCTTCGCGTATCCAGGAGAGCATGTCTGTGAGCGCAGCAACGACCGAACAGCGCAGAAACATTCGACTGGCCGTGCAGCCAGACCACGCCAAGGTCACGGTGATGGTCGACGGAGCGCAGCATCAGGGCGTCATGGTCAATCAGTCGTCCGAAGGCTTCGGCCTGCTGATTCTGCGCGGCTTGCGTCTGGACGAAGGACACCACATTCGCGTTGTGTCGGAGGATGCCATACACGAATGCCTGGTTTGCCACCGGCGACCGGAAGACAACTACCAGCATATTGGACTGCGGCGAGTTGCCGACGTTCCGTTCGTTGAGAGGCCAAAGAAAAAGCAGGCGAAACGCTGGTTCCGGTATGGAGCCGGGGGTGGGCTTGTTTCGTGTATCGTTCTTGGCTCTGGCATTCTGGCCTGCATCTTGTGCGTCTGGAATGGACCACCCGAGAAGACGGCCGAAGACCGGGCCGCCGAACAGCAAGCGCGGGCAGCCAGTCAGATCCCGGACGATATGGCTCCGACGGACGATCAACTGGAAAACCGCGAACGCCTGCGCCAACAGGCTCGGGACCCCGGCAGTTCGACACGTCTAAGTGGCGCATTCTTCTCGCGACTGACCGGTCGCAATGAAACAGCCTTAAGCCAGACGCTCGCGGGCCATGGGCTCGACTGGGACGGACTGGTGGCAGAACTGGCGCTCTCGTCGAGTCAGCAGGATAGCATCATTCGATTGCTGACCAGCGGCAGCTCCCAGTCACCAGCGACGGCTCGCATGCAATTGCGGAGCGTCCTCAATCGCCCGCAGAAAACGAAGGTCGATCTGCTGGCAGCCAGACTGTAAGGAATAGTCCCGAAATAACTTCCCGGAATTGTGAGCCGTAGGCGCTAGCCGAATGGCACTTGTTTTAGATAGATGTTGATAAAAGCGCGAATTGACGAAGGTTGGGTACAGCATTTGCGCCATGAGATTGACTTCTCTTGAAAGGAGTCATTCTGGCATGGCAACGAAATCGAAAGTTCCGATCGACTCGGACAGGGATGCGCAGTTCGACGTCGCTTTTGAACGGCTCACGCAACTCGTTGACCTGCAGCACGCCGATCGGCTGCATCCTGTGAGAAGCAACGCGGTCTACATCAGCAGTGTCGTGTTGTGGATGCTCGTCTATCAACGCATGAGTCCCGATGCGACGCTCGAAGCGGCGGTCAAAAAACTCATCGACTCGCGGCCCGACTTTCTGCCCGACAACAAGCGCGTCTCCGCAGGCACGCTCTCCTCCAACACCAGCACGTATTCGCAGGCCCGCAGTCGGATGCCACTGAGTGTCGCCGAGTGGTTTGCCGGACAGGTCAGTTCCTCGCTCATCGACGCCACGCAGCCGACGTTCGGTCAGCGGCGTGTGTTTCTGTTCGATGGCACCACCATCACGCTCGCACCGGAAGAGGAACTGCAGCAGGCGTTTCCCCCGGCATCGAACCAGTACGGCGAAGGTGTGTGGCCGGTGGCGCTGCTGGTAGTCGCTCACGAGCTGGCCAGCGGAGCGGCGCTGCTGCCGGAAATCGGAGCCATGTACGGCCCCGATGCGGTCTCGGAAACGACGCTGGTGCACCGGCATCTGGCGCAGTTGCCGACAGACAGTGTGTTCATGGCCGACGCCGGGTTTGGCACGTTCATGGTGGCTCGGGCCGCGGTCGAAGCGGGGCACGCGTTCTTCTTCCGCATGACAAAGCAGCGGTTCGGAGCTCTCACGAAACAGGCGGAGCTGATCGAAAGTGGAGACGGCTTTCGCACGTGGTCGCACACATGGTGTCCGACTCCGAAAGTGCGGAAGGCTCATCCGGAACTGCCGCCCGACGCATCTCTGGACGTGCGGCTGCATGAGGTCGTCATCAACGCGAACCTGACGCTGCTGCTGGTGACCGACCTGCCGGACCCGGCTGCGGCGCTGTCGGAGCTGTACGCTCGCCGGGTCGACGTGGAGGTGGACATCCGGAATCTGAAAGTCGTTCTGGATGCGGAGAACATCCGGGCGAAGAGCGTCGACACGTTCCACAAAGAGTTGCTCGGTTCGGTGGTGTCCTACAATCTGGTGAGCCAGTTCCGTCGTCAGGCAGCGGAGCTGGTGTCGGAACCGCCGCGTCGGATGAGCTTCAAACGTGTGTGGACGACGTACCGTCAATTCCTTCTCCCGAAGATGTACACCGATGCCGCGAGCTGGCGAGAGCAGTACGGGGTCGCGTTGAGCTACGCGATGCTGGACAAACTCCCGAACCGTCCGGGCCGCAGTTTCGACCGCGAGGCCTACCCCCGCCGCCCCAAGTCGAATCAATTCAAAAAACGAAAACCAAAACGAAAACGAAAACCAAAACGAAAACCAAAACCCGAATGACTGAATCTAAACCAAGTGCCATTGGGCGTTAGCCCTGCGGCTGATCATTTCGGACAGTTATTGCCAGGACGATGCTAAGCTCTTAACGATTCAGCGCAAGTGGCCGTGTTTCGGGCGGTCAATCCTGTGGCATTCAGCTCCGTCTTGTGTGCAGATCGCGGCCTTACCGAACGAACCGTTTGGTCCCGCGACCGCTGGAGAGTCGATCCAGCGGTCTTCCTGTGCCAATGGCGGGACGCGCGACTCGACCGGATGGGGCACTGCGACTGTTTCACACAGGCTTCAACTTATTCCGTAGCCGATTCTGTACCACACGATCGTGGACGCATGAGTCGCCCCGCACGTCGTTGTCAGAGTTGTCGTCTCCCGCCCGGAACAACGGATGAGAGAATCCCTTGTGCCTGAAGTAGCATGTCCGGCTTTCGGAGAGGGTCGGGCGCGGGAGGCCTTGTTTCGAGCCAAAACGCTTTGCCGAAAGTTCGACCTGAATACTGCTCAGTGTCTGCGCAAATACGGGCCGGGAAACTGCATCAGCATGGGCGTCGCGAGCTGAGAATTCTATTTTCACTGAGCACGTCGCATGCGTGCCCGCTCGTTATGAAATCGTCTCAGTCCTGCACTCGGGGCATGGCCGGAGCAAAGCGCTGGAAGAACAGGTGGCTGGGGACATACACGAGTAACGGATACGCCACCAGCAGGATGCCCAGCCACGCCAGCGGATGCATCAGAGTCTGCTGCGTTTCACCCCAGCCGAAGACCTTGTTCACGTTGCCGGCTGTCGTATCTGGAGAAGGCAGCAGCATAAAGGCCGACAGCAGGACACCCCAGCACAGGGCGACCTGGGACTTCCACGCCTGACGGTCGTATCCCAGTCTCCAGACCAGCCACAACAGCAGGAACGGCATCCAGCCGTGGAACAGCGACAGGCCACGCACAAACAGCGCAATTTCCGAATCGAACATGTACGTCGCCAGTCCAATGAGCGGTGTCCCGAAGGTCATGTTCCAGAAGAAGTCGATCAGCCACAGAACCTGCGGAAAGACGATCGCGACTGCCTGCATGCTGGAGAGGTATCGCGATTCCATCCACAAGGCTACCAGCGTGACGATCAGAGCAACGTCGCAGAACCACAGGAAATTCCCAGGACCGTAAGCCCAAAGGTAGTACGGGACCAGAACACTCATAAACGCCGTGTAAGTAATCTTGAGTCCCAGCGGAATGCGGTTCCGACTGAGATCAGTACTGTCCGCTACTGCCATGTCTCATCTCCACACGTATGACTGACGGGGCCGAATTCCGGAGCAGGGCGACAATCGAACGCGGATATCACTCGAGTTTTTCAGATTCAGGTTCTCGGTTCCCCTCCACGTGATGATGTTTCGACCGGTGGGTACGATCAAGATCGGTCCGGCACGTGGGATCAAAGACAGGCACGGCAGACTGGAACTGATAGCGGCGAATCCAAATGAACGACGCCAGCCGAAACCATGTGATGCCAGACGCCGACATCGATTGTGCGTTGGACCTTGCGGTAGTATGTGGCTGGTGCCGAACCGTTGGCAGCCAGTCCGTTGTCCCGTTGTGTCAAAGGGCAGGTCGTGCGAATCAGTCTGATTGCGGTCGTGGGTCTACTCTCCGTCGGAACAACTTCCGTCGATGCTGCCGAACCGCTGCACCAGCAGATCGATGCGATCATCAACCGTTCGCTCGACGGTCCGGTCGCCGAGCGTTCGTCCGATGCGGAGTTCCTGCGGCGTGCATGGCTTGATCTTGCCGGAGTGATTCCGACTGCGGCCGAGGCTCGTGACTTTCTGGCCGATGATTCGGCCGACAAGCGGCAGAAGCTGATCGATCGGCTGCTTGCCAGCGATGACTATCCGCAGCGCATGCAGTACGCGTTTACGGTCATGCTGCTGGAACGCCGCACCGGCGCAACCGTGCCGATGCCCGACTGGGACGAGTATCTGCGTGCCTCGTTCGCGGCGAACAAGCCACTCGACCAGTTGGTTCGTGAGCTGGTCTCCGCGGACGGAACGGATTCGGCAACGCGCCCAGCGATGAAGTTTCTGCTGGCCCGCAGCGCGACGGACCATCGACTACTGGCGCGTGACGTTTCGCGGTTGCTGCTGGGACGAAATCTGGAGTGCGCCCAGTGCCACGACCATCCCACGATCAAGGGCTACCACCAGTCCGAATTCTTCGGGATCGTCGCGTTCCTGAACCGCAGCTATCTGTATAAGGACAAGAAAACGAACGAGTCGTTCTTTGTCGAAAAGGGCACGGGCGAACCAATCGAGTTTACGTCGGTGTTCACTTCGAAAAGCAGCCAGAGTGGTCCGCGACTGCCCGGCGGCGCACCGCTGGATGTTCCAGTCTTTGAACCAGGCGAGGAGCTTGCGAAAGCCGCCGAAGAAGGACAGCCGCCGCTGCCCAAATTCCCACTGAGGCCGCGTCTGGCAGAGCAGTTAACAGGCCCTGAAAACAGGGATTTTTCACGGAACCTGGCGAATCGGTTGTGGGCACTGATGATGGGTCGCGGGCTGGTCCATCCGCTGGATATGCGCCACGAGAAGAACCCGCCGTCGCATCCGGAACTGCTCGATGTGCTTGGCAAAGAACTGGTTGCCAGCGGATTCGATACCCGGCATTTCCTCCGAGAGATTGCGTTGAGCGAAACCTGGCAACGCTCGACTCGGCTGGGAGATCAGGCCGACAGCACACGGCCCGAATCGTATGCAGTCGCAAACCTGCGAGCCCTGTCGGCCGAACAGGTTGCTCTCAGCATGATGCAGGCGACCGGCAGTCTGAAGCGGGTCCTGGCGACACCCGCGGATCTGGAGGCGACGAAGAAATACCGACCGGACAAGGGACGTCCGATCCCGGCTCCGAATCTCGACAACGTGCTGAAGCTGTTCCGCTCGGTCTACGCCGGCCAGCCCGGAGAACCCGAGGATGATTTCAATCCGTCTCTGGCTGCGGCACTGTTCGTCGCCAACGAAACATTGTTGCTGGATTGGCTGTCTCCCGGTGATGGCAACCTGCTGGATCGGTTGATGAAGTGTGCCGATGACGACGTGGCTGCTGAACTCTACCTGTCAGTTCTGTCGCGAGACGCATCGGAAGAGGAACGACTCGCGGTCACGGGATACCTCACGGACAATCCCGATGGTCGTGAGACGGCGTTGCGTGAAATGGCCTGGGCATTGCTCGGCACATCGGAGTTTCGATTGAATCACTGAAATCCGGATCACTGAAGCGGTCGCGATGTGACGGCTGGCATCGTGAAACAGCGCGGGAGACATTCATGACACACGAATTCGGATGTCAGTCACCGGATCACGAACTCTCGCGCCGTCAGATGCTGGGCGGACTGGCGGGAACAGCCGGCACTTTCAGCCTGGCCGATCTGATGCAGCCCGTGCTGGGTGAGGAACTCAATCGTCAGCAAAAGCAGGTTCTGCTGGTCTTCAATGACGGAGGCATGAGTCAGTACGAGAGCTGGGATCCTAAACCCGGCACGGAATTCGGCGGTCCTTATCGAGCGATTCCGACATCCGTCCCCGGCATACACGTCAGCGAACTGCTGCCGCATACCTCTCAGCAGATGCACCACCTGGCCCTGGTGCGCGGACTTAACACGAAGAACCCCAGTCACGGCTCACGGGCTCAAGCGTTTGACGGCGAACCCAAGAATCGCGGAGTCAAGTATCCAACAATGGGCCCCGCTCTCGCGCGATTCATACACCAGCCGGATTCACCGTTGCCGCCCTGTGTGCTGGTGAAACCTTACAGTGGCGGATTCGATTACAAGGCGGCCGGGTTCCTGGGACCAAGCTGGGGAGTTCTGCAACTGGGCGAGGGACAACCTCCCGCACACATGCAACGTCCGGCATCAGTGACCGACTCGGCGGACGCGCGTCGCAACCAGTTTCGCGAGCTGGCGAATAACCGCTTCGCGGCGGGTCGACGGACTGCCGAAACCAGCGCGTACGCGCATTCATTCGGGATGGCCGAACAACTGATGCGTCGCCGCGACCTGTTCGACGAATCGAAGATTCCGGCACGCGACATTGAGCGTTACGGAACACACAAGCACGGACGACACATGCTGCTGGCTCGACGACTGCTGGATGCAGGTGTGTCGTTTGTGGAAATCCGGTCATACCACTGGGACACGCACTCGTCCAACTTCGATCTGCACTGCACGATGATGGGCGGATTCGATCAGCCGTTCGCGGCGTTGATCGAGGACCTGGCGGCCAGCGGGCGGTTGGAACACACGCTGGTCATTGTGCTGTCGGAATTCGGCCGCACTCCGAAGGTCAACGTGGGACTGGGCCGAGACCATTGGCCCCAGGCATGGTCCATGTGCATGGCTGGCGGCGGCATCAAGGGCGGCACTGTACACGGCAAGACAAACGCTCGCGGCACCTGGGTCGACGAAGGTCAGGTCGGGTACGCCGACCTGTTCCACACCTACTTCAAGGCCCTGGGCCTCGATTCCTACACGACTGAATACAACAACGGCGGTCAGCCACTCCCCGTGGCCGACCACGACGCCGGACCCATTTCAACCGTGCTGGCATAGTGTTCCGAACGCAAGTTCGTCGCATGGCCTCAGCCCGAAGCGTGAGTTTTGAAGTTGCACAGTTTTGCTGCCCCGGAGGGGCAAAGGCGAGTAGCCCGGGGTTTCAACCCTCACCCTTACACACAATTTTCGAGACTTTTGGCACGAGTTTTGCGCCAGCCAGGAGGACAAATTGTCCTTTGTTCTGACGCAAGGATCGTGTCATGCAGACGTGGATC
>Ga0302132_10002121_pt1 | contig 11479 bp, 18 predicted proteins | sample CB9_321_MG_FD_203113 | JGI IMG/M metagenome (GOLD analysis project Ga0302132, IMG submission 203113) | Marine microbial communities from Western Arctic Ocean, Canada - CB9_32.1 | ecosystem: Environmental > Aquatic > Marine > Oceanic | place: Canada: Western Arctic Ocean | collected 2017-09-19
CAGACATACAAAAACTATCACCGACAAATGCTATTTTCATTTAAGTTTTTCTCGTAATTGAGTAAGCAATGCATCTATTCCATGATTTTTAATAATTTCATTATATGAAGTTCTATATACAATACCATAATTTATACCTTCAAATGCTAAATTAAATATTTTCCAGGTAGCATTATTTGTATCATAATATAATGCAAAGTGTGTATCTATTTTTCGATTTTGTTCTAATTTTAATATCATATGCACAGTAGCAGTTCCGCGGTCATTATTAAACCTAGTACTACGAAAATATAAAGAATAACTATCTTTATACGCTAAAATATACATAGCATATGAATGTATAGTTACAGTCTCAAACAAATATACAAATTCTGTAAATTGTTCTTCGGTAAATTTATGTTTATTACGACCAAGTATAAGTGTAGACATTTTTGCTACATCAACATGTGGCAGTATTATGTCTTTAACTAATTTATACACTTCTTCTTTATTATCTTCATAACGCTCGCGATCTCTACGTATTGTTTGAATTATATCATATATAACATCTTCAATTAAGTATTTAGGATCATATATCTCATCATATTCACCACCTTGACGATCGTATGATTCAGCAAATGTTGTAAGAGGTACTAATATAAAAAAACTAATTAATAATACTATAAAATAATTTCTATGATAAAATAAATTTTGCATACATATATTTATTTAATGTTTTTTAAGTCTATTGGTATAACTTCGGCTGAATCTACTATGTCACCATATACTTTAAGAACTTCTACTACAGCAGGATGTCTTTCTATATCTTGATTATCAAACTCTACTAATTTTATACCACGCTCACCAGATTTTAATCTTAATACAAAATCAAGTAAGCCATTTTTCTCATAGCCTCTGTCGTGTTGTCGTAGATCGCCTGTTACAACCATCTTGCTACCATCACCTATGCGAGTTAATAACATTTTCATTTGGGATTTTGTAGCATTTTGCATTTCATCTGCTAACACCCAGCAATACTTAAATGTTCTACCTCTCATATATGCAAGGGGAGCAATTTCTATTTTCTCTTGCTCCAACAAATACTTTACATACTTAGGAGTATAATATTCATAAAATATATCAAGTATTGGACGCATCCATGGTGTCATTTTTTGTATAATATCACCAGGTAAGAACCCATGATCCTCATCAACACTAACAGTGGGTCGTGTAATAATTATTTTATCTATCTTATTACTTTTAAAGTATTGTATTGCTTTATGTGCCGCAAGCATAGTTTTACCTGTGCCAGCAGGACCTAATGCAAATACTATATGTTGATTCCAATCATTGAGAATATTAATATAGTATTTCTGATTTAAATTGCGAGGCACAACCTTAGGATCAGCACGACCAGACCGGTACGCACCGTCTACAATAAAAGTCTCACAATTCTCAAGGTCAGGGCCGCGAGGTTTTCGTCGTCTCTTTCTTCCCATATAATATATTTAGTGTAACTAAAGTGCATAGCAAATAATATGCCGTTTTTTAACCCCAGTATCCTTACAGTAAATATAACTATGATACCTTCATACTTAACTATAAGAAAAAAGAAAGGTACATTTGTTCTTTGTGCCGCGGAAGATATACCACATAGGAGAATGGTTGGAATAACCTCAGTTACCCATCCACACATTCATGTAGGAAATAACCGTGGCTATGGTGGTGAGGGGTCTTTAGTAATAACAGCATTAGGTGCATTTTTAACAACATCAACTAAGCCTAATTGTAAACTACGATACGTTATGTTATCAGCTGGTTGGGATTGGGGTTTACATTATGATGACGCATGGTGTTTACATCTAACTATTAAGCAACCAATTAAAAAAGGTGAGATATTAACTGTAAGGTCTTTAACGGAAAGCGAATCAGCTTAGGTATTAGTTATTTGTATTAAGTGTACGTCTTTGTATCCCATAAAATCTTTTATGAGAAAAGAAATGTCTTCTTCAGTTACAACTATATGATTACCACAAATCATTACTAATGAAACAAGTACACCTATACAAATACCTATTATTAGCCATGCTAACTTCTCATACATCATTTCTTTATACCTGAATTAGGCTTAAACAACGGAGTAACATTTTTTATATCGGAATCCATGCGAAATGTATATACATCGGTATCATTATCAAGATCATCTCTGGATACATATACACCTAGCACATCTGGGTCGCAGGCTACTTTTGTTCCTGCTACAGATTCTATGTAGTCTTCTGTAGTACCGACTTCATCAGGATCTTCGGTATCCATTGTTGCTGTAACAAATGGTAAGAACCCTTCTTCCATTAATGACTTATACTGAAAATACAATGTAACTTGTTGTATCATTTCTTTATACCTAATCGATCTCGCATACTTACAGATGCTTTCCGTATTGATAGCACAAGCTTATCATCTTTATTATCTTGTCTAATCTCTAACATTGTGCCTTCTTTCCAACCAAGCTTTGCCCATTGTTCTTTATTCACAGAAATGGTAAGCTCATTATTATTCCCTTCAATTAAAGGAACTTTAACTCTAAAAATATGTTCTTCATTGTTTAAAATTTTCATCAACTATTACTCCTAAGCTTTCTTTTGCTATACCAATACTACTCCACACAATTAGGCCACCAATTAAGGAACCAATAATAACATCAGGCCAGAAACTTGCTGTATACATAACAAGAATACCAGCAACAATAATACCAGCAGATGCCAGTACATCATTCCTGCAACATATATATGCACTCTTTAAATTAATATCTTTATTTCTATAATACATTAACAATAACGCAGAAACAATATTACCTGTTAACGCAAATGTACCTACAGCAGTTAGTGTTTCGGCGTGTGGTACTGTACCTGCATATAAAACTAAACAAACATGATAGAAAGTTAATAAGCCAAATCCTAACATAATAAAAGATTTGATTAATGCTAGTTTTGCTTTTACTCTCAATGTAGAAGCCATTACAAATAAACTACTACCAAGTATTAAAGCATCGCCACTATTATGTGCGGCATCACCTAGCAATGAAGCAGAGTTTTCGCGCAATCCATAAAATAACTCCAATGCAAACATAGCAAGATTAATTAAAAAACAAATAATCAATGCATTCTTTTGACAATGTAAACAGTCATCAATTTTTTCGCAGTCATCATCAAAACAAATTTTAACCATACTATTATTTAATTGAATCTATATATTTTGAAAGTTTTGGATGTAAGTAGTCACTGTATTTACGTTCATGCAATTCATCTAAAAGTAATGTATGTTCTTTTGCAAACGTTATCCCTTCGGGTTTTGCATCCTGTGTACGATTAGTAATATATCGTTTAAACTCATTATACCATTGATACTGGCGAGCAATACCTGGCCCTTCATGCATATCTTTGTATGAGAGCCATGCATCATTTAATAAATCATTAGGTATATTATTCCATGATAGTGCATGTGGTTGATCATGCTTCCCATAAATACCTGACATTATTGACATGACTACAGGTGTTTCAGTTATTTTATTAAATATACTATTTAAAAAATTATACAACTGTTCATAATCATACAAATTATATAAAATACCCACACATGCAAAGTGTAATTCAACTTTTTTCTTTAAATTATTTTTAATAATATAGTCTACTATGCCCCTTAATCTTTTTTCTATTAATTTAAAACTAAACGGATATCTAATGTAATCATATGTTGGCCCAACGCCATCTATACTAACTATAAACTTAATCTTCTTAAATTGTAAAAATATATCTAATTTTTCTTCTACAAATTTAGTACCATTTGTTGTTATTTGTAAATCTATATGTTTATTATCGCCAGTTTCAATTGCGGCAAGTAAAATATCTTCAACATCTTTACTCACAAACGGCTCGCCGCCGGAAAATTGTAATTCATTTAAATTGGGTAATGCTTTTTTTACTGCTACTATGTCTGATAACACACCTCTACGTAACAATGGTCTGCCCTTAAGAGTTTCTACTTTTTCAATAATCACCTTTGAATCCAACGTCCAGATCGCGTTAGTTGGGTCTGCAGGTTGCGATGCGATATCATTAATACCAAACTCAATCAATTTTTTCGTATTATCTATAGAAGAAATTGCTTTAGTTGCAAGATTTGCAATTTGATCACTACTACCAGCAGAACACATACGACAAGCAAGATTACATTCATTACCAAACTTATAATCTATAACTTTTACCGTTGGCTGTTTAAAAACATTTTCATATAAAATTGTTTCCATATGTATTTCATTTACTATTTTACGTTTAGTTTTAGTTGTATAATTAAGACTACAAACGTTCTCACATTGAACGGGCAGTTTATTAGCATAAAACATTTCTCTATCTTGTTTAAAATCCTCATGATGTATTATATCATCAAGTGAACCATTGAGACTAACTTTAATAGGAGCTGGGGCACTGCAACATAATGAGCTTACGTTGGCTGTTTTGATATGATCATAATAACTAAAGTTAGCAGCTTGGATTACTAAATGTACAAAAGGCAGCACACAAAAAGAAGGATGCGTTTCCAGGAACTTGGTATTCTGTTTAGAAACAATCATATAAATATTTATATGTATTCATATATTGAAATTAATACTATCCGTACTCTAATGTTAGATTATACTACAAAATGTAATGCATTATGCCTGCGGTGTGCACGAAATATTGATGGGAAATATCTTAACAAAAATATGCCAATAGAAGATATGCCGTGGGAAATATTTGAAAAGTTTTTTACTGAGACAATTAATTCGCTTGATAGAATAGATTATTGTGGGAATTTTGGTGATCCTATTTTACATCCAGACCTTATTAAAGGAATTAGATGGCTATATGCAAAGGAAGATTATAATAAACGACAAAAAATAGAGGCAGGACGGCCAAATTTAATAATTAACATAGCAACCAACGGTGGTATTAATTCTCCACATTGGTGGAAAAATTTAGCACAGGCCTTAAATGCAAGTACTGCAAATCAATACAGGACTGATGCTGAGTTGTTAGAGAAACCTCTTGGTACAGTAACCTTTGGTATAGATGGATTAGAAGATACCAATGATTTATATCGTAGGCAAGTTAACTGGAAAAGGTTAATGGAAAATGTTGAAGCATTTATAGGCGCCGGTGGAAAAGCAATATGGCAATTTATTATATTTGAACATAATGCACATCAATTACAAGCAGTAGAACAATTGTCTAAAGAAATGGGATTTATTGATTTCTTTACTATAGATAATTATCACCGCACTGAAAATGATACTGGTGGTAGTGATACAGATACTTATCTTGAAAGATTGAAAGGCAAAAAAGAACAAGAAAGTACAAGAAAACTTAATTGGTGGGAGAACCTCACTACAACATTTAATAGACCTACTGAAGAAGTTGTAGATCATCTAGGCTTAGAAACTAAAAAATATAAAAAATTAGAAATTAAAAACGAAACAGAAGATAATATTACAAATAAAGAGAGTAAATTAAATAAGTTTGAAACAATAATAAAAACTCAATACAATAATGATCTTACTTTATTTGAAAAAACGGCACCCATAAAATGCTCATGGCATAAAAAAGCAAAGGCAGGGGTATTGTTTATGTTTAATGGAGAAATATGGCCATGCTGTTATACTGGCGGCCAGCGATATCCTAAAGACTATCCATGGGATCATCCAGAAGAAGGGAATGACCTTTATAAGAAAACACATGGCACATATGGTGCACAATTTAATAATATTAATCATCATACTTTTGATGAAATTGTAAAACACGAATGGTATGCTGGGAAATTAGTAAAAAGTTGGACCAATGATAGCAGATTAGAATTATGTGGGTTTATGTGTACACAATTTAAGTAATTTTAATTCGTGACCAGCCTCTTTCATGCAAGTAATATAAACCTATTTTTGTAAAAACTTCTAACGAAGCAATAGCAGATGCCCAGGCCAATTCCCCGGTAATAAGATACGAAATAACAAATGTATCACATGTTGCTATTATTCTCCATGTAATTGTTTTTAATATTGAACGTCGTGGTGTGCTTGTATTCACAATAACAATCCTCCTACAAATAACAATTTCTATACAATTATTTACAACTAGAAACACCAGACTTAACTGCTAATATATATTTTTAGTTAAATCTAGACAAATAAATAGTTATACATGTATTTAACTTACGATGATATTACTACTGTTCATATAGAACACACTAGCAAATGTAACTTACTATGCCCGCAATGTGCACGAGTAGTTGACGGCAAAGTCAATCCTAATTTAGTATTAAGTGAGCTAACATTAAAGGATTACAAAAGAATTTTTACCGAGGACTTTGCATCACAGATTAAAAAAGTGTATTGGTGTGGTAGCTATGGCGACAGTATTGCAAGCAACACATGGGTAGAATGTGCATACTGGTTACGGTTTTCTGGTGTGCAATCTATGCAATTATATACCAATGGCAGTGCAAGAAAACCCGACTGGTGGAGAGGCCTCGCTGCTATATTTAACAGAGAACATGACTATATATATTTCTCCATAGATGGTTTAGAGGATACAAATCATTTGTATCGTGTTAATAGTGACTGGAAGATTATTATGAAAAACGTCAAAGCATTTATAGGTGCTGGCGGCAATGCACGATGGGATTATTTAATATTTGATCATAATGAACATCAAGTAGAAGAAGCATATAATCTAGCAAAAGAGTTAGGGTTTAAACAAATCGTTTTTAAGAACACAAGCAGATTTGTTGGTAATAACGAATTCCTTAATAGCATGTCAAGGGATGAAGAACAAGTCTATGATAAAAAAACACAAGAAAAAACACATACTATTTCTCATAAAGACAACAAAAACAAATCTAAGTTTGATTATGTTATAGAAAAATATGGTAACTGGGAAAACTATGTTGATGCTACCGCAATAAGTTGTAAGTATCAAACAGATCAAACAATCTATATAGATTTTATGGCAAGAATGTGGCCGTGTTGTTGGACTGGTGCACCTGTATATTTTACAGGTGACAATAATATACAAGCCACGCAACTTAAACGATTACTTAATCAATATAATGAAAATTTTAATTCATTACGTAAGCATACAATTAAGGAAGTGTTAGAGCACAACTGGCTTAATTATGATCTAGAAGAAAGTTGGACAAACACAATGCAAGATAACAACGCAAAATTGCATACATGTGGTAGAACGTGCGGCACTGATTATGAATTTACAAGCAGTCTCAATACATCAAACGCACAAAGGTTCTTTCTAAATGAACTGGCCGAGTGAAACCTTTTGTACTCTCGGTTGGAACCATCAATTTCTTGGACCAAATGGTAATGTTAAACCTTGTTGTCGTTTTGTAAGCGGCACAATACCTAAGACAAATAATATAAGAAATAAAAGCATTACAGAAGTATTCGCTGGCGAATGGCAACAAGACTTGCGTACTGCAATGTTAACAGGCAAACGACATCCTGGTTGTATGAAATGTTGGCAGGAAGAAGATAGCGGCAAACGATTAAGTATTAGACAAAACTATAATAGAGATATTGATTTACTAAAAGATTTACACTATGATTTAGATGTAGATAATCCTAAGATTACATGGTTAGAACTAAGTTTTAATAATCGTTGTAATATACGTTGTCGTATGTGCGGTCCTTATTTTAGTACTAACTGGTATCAAGATTGGGAATTGGTCAAAGAATATATACCTTGGCAACCAGCAGACATACCTAAGTACATTAAGGAAAATCCAGAACCGCGTACAATAGACATATCAAAACTTGATCCTATATTACCTAACATTAGACACTTAAAAATGACTGGCGGCGAACCATTTATTATGCCAGAGTATAAACAAATATTATACAAACTAATTGAATTAGATCAAGCAAAGCATGTTTACTTAAACTACAGTACCAACCTAACAATTATGCCTAAAAAAGAATTAATTGAACTATGGTCTCATTTTAAACATATAGAATTTGCTACAAGTTTAGATGGCATAGGACCCGTAATTGAATATGTAAGGCATCCAACTAGTTTTAAAACAGTAGAAAAAGTATTACAAGCATTAATGGAATTAAGTCATAGCATGCCAATTAGAGTAGGAACTCGTCCTACGATTACAGTTTATAATATACTAGACGTTCCTACCATAACTAACTGGTGGGGGGAGATGATGGATAAGTATTATAAAGAACCATTTAGTAATAAGGCGTGGATTAATCATACACATGCCGCATTGCCTGATTTTTTAAGTTTACCTATTTTAAATTGGCAATGTAAGGATATTGTAATGAAACAATTGTGGGACAACGGCCCAACTGAAAAACAAAAACAAAACTGGAATCAACTTTGCAACTATATGAACTCCGCAAATTTAACGCATTTAATACCGCAGTTTATTGACTTTACTAATAAATTAGATAATGCAAGACGCGAAAGTTTTATAAAAACAGTACCAGAGTTTTCTAGTTTATGGGAGTATTAAACTTATGACTATTGATAAAATAACACAACTACAAGAAAACATAGATGAGATAAGATATCAATTTGATGTTTTTATAAACGATGAAGTTTCTACTGGGAAAGAATTCCGTCGATTATTAAAAGAATCCGAATCACTGATACACCAGATAGAAGAAGATGTTTGGGATGGATTAATTGCAAAAAGTTTTTACGAAGAAGCAAAGGACTTGCGTCCTCGTCGTGAATTAGATTTCTCTACTCGTGCATTTGACTTAACTGCTGACCATACAAAAGGTATTAAGAACATAGCAATTGATGATATGTGCATACCTATTGATCATAAAGGTATTAAGAAAACATCAAAAGGTGACATTGGTTGGATATAATTAAACAGCCATTGGTGCTTTAATTGTTGGCTGTGGATTGTAGTCAAGTAATTCTATATCGTCCATTCTAAAATCATCTATGTCTGTTATGTCCCTATTTAATTTAAGTCTCGGCCGGGTGGTTGGTTTTCTTTTTAGTTGCTCAAATACCGCATCCATATGATTATAATATATGTGACAGTCACCACCAGTCCATATAAATTCACGAGGCTTTAGATTACATACTTGTGCTATCATACAGGTTAATAAACTATAACTTGCTATATTAAATGGAACGCCAAGGAAAAGATCACACGACCGCTGATATAATTGGCAACTGAGTTGCTTATTTACTACATAAAATTGTGCTGTCATATGACACGGTGGTAATGCCATTTGGTCTAACTCAGCTGGGTTCCATGCAGTAAGTATATGCCTACGGCTTTCTGGATCCTCTTGAATGCTTGCAATTAACATTGCTAGTTGATCAATTTCAAATATAATCCCTTTGTTCATTGATCGAGTCTGCCAATGTCTCCATTGTACGCCATACACACGACCTAAATCGCCAGGCCGACTGGCTTTTGATTTCCAATATTCTGCTTCAGCATTGGCAGTCCATATTGTTTTATTCTTTGGATCTCGATTACCGTGTAAAATTTCTGCGAGCCTACGTTCATCGCTACTACCTTCTATCATCCAAAGAAGTTCACTTGCTACAGACTTAAATGCTAATCGTTTTGTAGTTGTTGCTGGAAATGTTTCACTTAAATTAAAACGCATTTGATGTCCAAACAGACTGCGTGTTTTAATACCTGTTCTATTTCCTTTTTCTATACCGTGGTCAAGAACTGTTTTTAGGGCGTCTAAATATTGGTTCATTCGTGTGCATGTTCTTCTGACATATTGTGATGATACGAATTTATTGCATCCCAATGTAAAGAATAAAACACAGCCGATGATATTACAGCACCTACAATTATTCCTTGTGTAAATCGTTTAATAGTTTTCCAATTACGTGTTCGTTGTTCTGCACTAAAGTTTTGCCACTTCTTGTATCCTTTCCAAAACTTCCACATTGAGTATGCAGTTAAAATTACTGCTATACCTATGAGGTAAGGTGTGTAAGGACTATCTATAGATAATATACCTACACTAATTAATAAGGCGATTAAGCCATTTACCCAGCAAATTGGACACATTATTTTGGCTTCCTTGGTTTCTTTTTTTCTTTCTTGGGTTTATCTCTGTTTTTATTTTCCATTTTTCTTAAACTCCTTCCATAGTCGTTTTATAATACTTTCTTTTATTACAATTCTAGCTCTTTCCTCAGCAGTTGGGTTGTCTGCAAACACACGTTCTAATGGAAAATCAGAACGTAACTTTGAACCTATTCTAGAATTAGGAACTTTAATATGTCGTTTACTAAACCATGCTTCAGAAGCCTGTGTAGAACTTCCAAGTTCTCCTACACTCTTTCCTCCCTGTACAATATAAGTTTTTTTATATATTTTAGTTTCACTCATTACGGATATTTAGATTTATTTTCAGCATCTTTATCATATATAAATTTTCTACCACAATAAGCACAAATTGCTTCTGGTTGTCCTTTAATAATCTTAGGTGCTCCTGGTAGACGACCGAATTCTCCAAATGTATAATAAACAAGTGGATGACCGTCAAAAACAGTACTCCCTTTACAACTAACATCCTCGGCACTAGTATAAACTATATCTTTACCCGCCTTGTGAATCATTGCCTTCTTTGCCCTCATTCCACATCTTTTTAGGTGGCTGAGGATTGTTAGCAGGATTTGTATCATACTTGTCTACACTTGCCAATTCATCAAACTGTTTTAGTTCGTGTTCAAGTTTGTCTGCTATTTCTTTATCGTATATCTCATTGTTATCAACATACACACTATAAACGTTTGAATACTTCTCTTTCTTTTCTGGATTAGTAATAGTGTCTATAGTCCAATTGTATAACGGATAATGTTCTACACCTTTTTCCTCTGCTTCTCTACAATAATTAGCAAACGCATCGTATTGACATATAGGTATTGCATTATATACTTCAAGTACTGTAATTAATTCTGGAGGCATATAGTCTGCGTGAAGTAGTGTAAATCTTACTTGATATAACCATTCTTCCATTATACTACTGTCCTTACATTACAAGTGTACTCTTGTAAATGATAAAATATTTCATTGTTTTGATTTATTAGTTCATCTTCTGTAATCATACAGTTATTTAACAACTGTGAAAAGATAACAGTGGTATCATGCATATATGCTTCTTGAATGAATGTAAGATAAATGCGATTAGCATATTGACGAAACTGTTTATATAGTTGTGCTCCGCCTATAATAAAAATATCCTTACTAGGAAATTCGTTTTCTAGCATATGTATAATATTGCTTATAGGACTGTTCAAAACTAATTGTGCACCAGGAAAGTTAGATGGATGATGAGAAGAAAGTACTACATTAATCCTATTTGGTAATGGTTTCTTTGGTAAACTGTTCCAAGTGTTACTACCCATAATACAAATATTGTTGGAGGTAAGAGACTTAAACTTTTCCATGTCCT
>Ga0302132_10002124_pt1 | contig 11475 bp, 8 predicted proteins | sample CB9_321_MG_FD_203113 | JGI IMG/M metagenome (GOLD analysis project Ga0302132, IMG submission 203113) | Marine microbial communities from Western Arctic Ocean, Canada - CB9_32.1 | ecosystem: Environmental > Aquatic > Marine > Oceanic | place: Canada: Western Arctic Ocean | collected 2017-09-19
ACGCATGTTTTTCTTCGATTTTCAAGCGTGATTCTTTTTGTACTAGCCAGGCCGTGTAGTTTCCTTCAAAGGGGTATCCCTTGGAGCGGTCTAGTTCGAGGATCCACTGTGCGACGTTGTCTAAAAAGTACCGGTCATGAGTCACGGCGACAATCGTCCCGGAGTAATCTGCGAGGTGCCGTTCTAGCCAGGCGACAGAATCTGCATCGAGGTGGTTTGTAGGTTCATCGAGTAGCAGGAGATCAGGGCGTTGGAGTAGCAGTCGGCACAGTGCCACGCGACGTTTTTCACCCCCAGAGAGCGTGTCAATTTTAGCGTCCCGTGGGGGGAGGTTCATGACGTCAAAAGCGATTTCAATTTCGCGATCGAGTTCCCAAGTGTTTGTGGTTTCGATTTCATCCTGAAGCCGCGTCATTTCGTCGCATAACTTCATCATCTCCTCGTCGCCTATCGGTTCAGCAAGCAAACCGCTGATTTCATTAAAACGGTCTAACAAGCCGCGACGCGGAGCGACCGCTTTCTCAACATTCCCCCAGACGTCTGTTGTTTCATCGAGTTGGGGTTCTTGCGGTAAGTATCCGCAACTGAAACCATCGGTTAGGCGGGCTTCTCCCTCGAAATCGGTATCGAGTCCGGCCATGATCCTCAGCAGCGTACTTTTTCCGGATCCATTGCGGCCTAACACTCCAATTTTAGCGCCGGGATAAAATGCTAGGTGTATTTCCTTGAGCACCTCACGCGGGCCATGTTTCTTGGTTAGGTCAGTAATGGTGTATATGTATTGTTTGCTCATTATCGCCGGAAACGCCTAATTTTGCTGTAAAAGATGCACATGTGGGGTTTGATAAAATGGATTTGAGAATTTGCGAGCACGACCCAGAGTGGCGGTGATTCGGGTTATTCGAGTTATTGGTTTGTACGGGGTTGTTCTGTTTGTTCGGGAAAATGGATGGTTGTCATGATTTATTTAGATAATCCATTGTTCTTGTTGTTGTGCAGCGGGGTAATCGACCCGATATCAATTTAGCCTGTTGTTCCACATTCAAAACTTGTGAGTTCCCCCTTCCCACTCACATCAAAAGTTGAGAATCCTTATCGGAGCAACTCATCCCAACAGATCTGGAGTCAAATTGACGCCAGGTCTGTTTTTTATTCCCATTCAATGGTGGCGGGAGGTTTGCTGCTAATGTCGTAGCAAACGCGATTCACTCCTTTGACCTCATTGATGATTCGAGTGGAGATAGTAGCTAGCAAATCGTAGGGCAGTCGGGACCAATCTGCTGTCATAAAATCTTCACTGTCTACGCAGCGAATCGCGACGACATCTTCGTAAGTCCGAGCGTCGCCCATAACTCCTACACTTTGTACTGGCAGTAGCACCGCGAAGGCTTGAGCGGTTTTTCGATACAACCCTGCGTTTTCAATTTCTTGGACGGTAATGGCGTCCGCTTCCCGAAGAACATCGAGTCGTTCTTTCGTGATGGCACCGAGACATCGTACGGCAAGACCTGGACCTGGAAAGGGATGTCGCCAAACTAGAGATTCTGGCAGTCCCAACTCTAATCCAAGTTGACGTACCTCGTCTTTAAACAGATCCCGCAAAGGCTCAATTAGATCGAATCCAAGTTCTTCCGGTAAACCGCCAACATTGTGATGTAGTTTTATAGTGGCTGCCGGTCCATCTTTCGCAGCACCGCTTTCAATGACATCCGGATAGAGAGTTCCCTGTGCCAGGAACTGAGCGTCGGATACTTTCTTAGCTTCCTCACGAAAGCATGCGATAAATTCGTAGCCGATGCGTTTACGTTTTTCTTGAGGCTCCGAGATGTCCTTTAGAGTTTCCAGAAATCGTTGTTCGGCTTGCACGACCTGCAGATCTGCTTTGAAGTGGTCCGTGAATGCCGTGATCACGGCGGATTGTTCGTTTTTTCGTAGCAGTCCGTTGTCGACAAGGATACAAGTCATTTGGTCGCCGATGGCACGCGACAAAAGTGCAGCGACTACGGCCGAATCGACCCCACCAGAAAGCCCACAGATTACCCGCTTGTGACCGACGACGTCCTTGATGTGTGCAATCATTTCAGTTGCGAAGTCTTCGAGATTCCATGACCCAGTCAACTGGCAGATTTTAATAAGGAAATTTCGCAGGATCGTTCCACCCGCTGGTGAATGCGTAACTTCAGGATGAAACTGGAGCCCGTAAATCGGTAATTCACGATGTTTAATTGCAGCGAATGGACACGTACTCGTTTCCGCTAAAGTTTCGAAGTCATCAGCAATGTTGGAGATCTGATCTCCATGGCTCATCCAGACTTGCTGGTGTGCCGAGGTATCCTGAAAGAGCGTTGTAGCTACGTTTGCTGTAAGCTCGGCGCGACCGTACTCACGAGTCGATACGCCTTCGACTTTTCCGCCAAAGGCCTCGCAGGCGAGTTGCATACCATAACAAATCCCTAAAACCGGCAGGCCCATGGTAAATAGATTGGAGTCACATTTGGGCGCATCTTGTTCGTACACGCTCGAGGGACTGCCAGAAAGAATCAGGCCCTGAGGATTATGTTCACGGATTTGTTCGACAGAAATGTCGTGTCTGACAATTTCACAATACACATTCTGCTCGCGTACATTGCGGGCAATTAATTGAGTATATTGGGAGCCAAAGTCGAGGACGAGTACTCGTTCTTGCGAGAGACGGGCCATAACCGTTGCATCTTTCCAATCGATCGAAGTAATTCAAAACCCGATTATAGAAACCTATTCAGAATAATAACAGTCACCCACCACCGGAATATTCAAAGGTATTTATTGGGATCGCAGCTCCGCGTGGTGCGTTAAGCCAGCGCGAACGTCCATATGACCGTAGGCAGTCAGATACCAGCGGTTGTCTTCAGCAATAAATACGAATTCAGCATGTATATAACGTGGCCCTTGTTGTTCGTCGAAGCCAGCGATTGCGATGCCGCCGCGGACAAAGACATTGAATCCGACGCTGGCCTCGATGGGAGTACGATCTGCGTGCAATTTCATGACCAGATTGTTTTTGACGTTGACCCGGGCGATTTTATAGCGTTTTAGATCTGAGAGAGCCTGTCTACGAGTCGCTTCGTGAGATGGATGGATAAAAGAAACGGCTTCTTCAAAATCTTGTCTTTCCACTGCGTGCGCGATCGAAACCACCGTGGCGACGATTTGTTCTCGCTCCGTCTCGACGATCGCTTCGAGTGCCACAAGACCGCCAAACACGATGATACTAGCAAGGCACCCCCACAGTAGTTTGCCGGTGCCGGTTTGAATCCAGGCGACAAAAAATCCAACTAGGGAAATCACGCCTAATCCCATCGCATACCAAGGTGTTTCTAGGATAGTGTTTAGCATGGTTGCACCGACCGTAGTTTCTAAGGACTGCTGATTTGGCGGACTAGTTTGACATGTGCGAGGTAGATGAGGTGGGCTCGATCGCTATTTTGGTACGTTTGAAGAATCGTTCGCGACAAAGCATGATCCATGATACTGCAAACGTGAATCCCATGACAACAAATAAAGGCGTTGTTGTGACAGTGTTCGCCGTTTTATGCATGACGTTGGTCGGATTGTCAGGGCGAGTCACGTTTTCGTATGTTTGCTGCCGAGCTTGGAAATTTCGCTGTTCGTCGATTTGTCGTGAACTTATTTTAGACTGCATCACGAATAGAATTATCAGAGCAGCTGTGCTGAAGAGATAACCCCAAAACCAAATCGATTCGGTTAGTTTTGACCGAGTGGATGCGTTGGCTGTGGGGCTAACATTCCCGTTGTAATTTTCCGTTTCGGTATTAATAGCGGTAGCTTTTTCCATGCGGATTACCGACCAGAATGAAGGGCCTTTGTTGTGGCACTTGTATATGAAAATGGTTTGCAACTGTCAAACTGGCGGAAGTGTATGGGAATCGAACCCACCAGCCCTACGGTTCACGCACGGCTCGTCGGTTTTGAAGACCGCGGCCACCACCAGGTGTGCTTCCACTTCCAGCTATTCCAGTACCTCGTTGTTGCATTCATTAGGACACATAGCTCAAACCCAGTCTATGCCTGTTTGTTGTCGGATACGATTTTCGTAATCACCTAACAATCCGCCGATGAGTTCCCATTGTGTTGGGCGTCGAACTTCAATATCGCCTTGTTCATTGATTCGGACGATGCAATCATCGACCACGCCGGCCGTCACGAGATCGTCGGCGTGGATTTCATCGTCGGCGACTAACTGCACGAGTGCCGCACCGGTTATTTCTACGAATTTCATTGTGAATTGCCGTCCTGTTCTACAGCGGTAACACGTTCGTAGAGCCGTTCGCATAGCTCAATCATTACCGCCACAGCTAGTTGTTCCGCGCGATACTCACCTTTGAGACCCATGGATTCTAACACTTCATCGACGTCCTGGCGTGTTAGCTGATTTTTAAACACGTTGATCAAGACACTACGTAAATACTTGCGCCGATGAATGAAAACGGATCGGATGAAAGTCTGGTAATTCTTCAGGTCCTTGATGCGGGCGCGTTTTTCTGGGTTGGTGACGATGTGCACGATAGCCGAGTGGACTTTAGGGCGCGGCCAGAATACTGAGGGGTTCATGATGCGGACGATCTCTGCATCGCATTGAGCTTGGATCCATAAACTCAATGAGCCAAAGTCGCTGGTGGCTGGGCGTGCAACGATGCGGTCCCCGAGTTCCTTTTGGATGGTTGCTGTCATCGATGTTGGGACGAAGTCTTCGTACGTTAACAGGTTTGAGATGATCGGTGTCGCAATGTTGTAGGGAAGGTTGGCCACTAACTTCAATTGAGCCCCCTCGATTTGTGACATCGCCGTTGCAATCGCATCTAACAACTCTTGGCTGAAATTGTTTTTGTTGCGTAACGCATCCTGCTGTAGGAACGTGATGTTGTTGAACGAAGCGAGTTCTTCACGAGCGAGTTGGTGTAGGTTTTTGTCTATTTCCACGGTGATAACGTGGCCAGCTTTTTCAGCGATCATGGCCGTTAGCGAACCCGTGCCCGTACCAATTTCCAGTGCAATATCTTGTGGACCAAGTTCGGCGGAATCGGCGATCATGCGGACGAGGTTCAAGTCAGTGAGGAAATTCTGGCCATAACGGGAAACTGGATAGATACCCGCCTCACTGAGTCGGCGTTTGATAAATGAAATTGTTTGACGGTTTGCCATAAGTGTTTTATGAGATGACGGTGTGAAGATTGTTTGTGTTATATAGTAGTATACAAGCTTAGTTGCTCGGAGCGTCCGAAATGGCCGCCATTTGGCGTTGCACGTATTTGGCCAACAGGTCTGTTTCTAGATTGACCTGGTCGCCGACTTGCAATTCGCCGAGTGTCGTGACTTCTAATGTGTGTGGAATCAGGGCAACACTGAACTTCTCATCGGTGACATCAACGAGTGTTAAGCTGATGCCGTCCACTGTGATGGAACCTTTGGTCGCCATTTGTAGCGATAAGTTAGCAGGTGCTATAATCCAGAAAGTGGACCAGTCCTGTTGGTCCTCGCGTTGGACGAGCTCACCAAGTCCGTCGACATGTCCAGTGACGATATGTCCTCCGAGGCGGTCACCTAAACAAACAGATCGTTCTAGGTTGATGTTATCGCCGACTTTCTTCTGCCCGAGATTTGTACATGCTAATGTTTCTGGACCTGCGTCAAAACCAAGAAGTGTTTCGGTGATCTGAACAACAGTTAGGCAACATCCGTTAATGGCGATACTGTCCCCAATTTCAATGCCCTCAACAATGGCTGGCGCAGCGATAACTAATCGGAGACCAGCGGTACGAGGCTCAAGTGTGTGAACACGCCCCATGGTCTCCACTAACCCAGTAAACATGTTTTATTTCCTAATGATTGAACAACTGACGATCCAGTCAGTTGCAAAGAAGAATATGTGAGGCAATTGTCATATGCATAATGTGCGTTGACCGAACACATTGAATGTAACCGCTCCCCGTCAGAGGGTAAACTGCTTTTAGCTGTGAATAGCACGTCTAGCCAAAATGGTATCTGTGCGGCACAATGATATGGATAGTGAAAAACAGTAACTGAAGCACAAATAGATTCGTTTGTGTTATTGTATTTACCAGCTTACAACGAATAGGAATTACGGATGAGTTATATTGCGGATGTCGTAGGTCGTCAAATATTGGACAGTCGCGGGAACCCGACGGTTGAGGCGGATGTTTTATTGGCAGATGGTTCATTTGGAACTGCGGCTGTACCCAGTGGAGCCAGTACCGGTGCCCATGAGGCGTGGGAATTGCGTGATGGTGACGAATCCGTGTACATGGGCAAGGGAGTGCTGCAGGCCGTAGAAAATATCAATACGACGATAGCTGAAGAGTTGGTGGGCTATGACGCGTTGGATCAACAAGGAATTGACCGGGCGATGATTGCCCTTGATGGAACTCCTAACAAAAGTGCTCTTGGAGCTAACGCGATACTTGGCGTTTCCTTAGCAACGGCAAAAGCCGCTGCCGCTGCCACCGGCCAACCACTCTATCGCTATTTAGGTGGAGCGGCTGCGACCACGATCCCAGCACCCATGATGAACATTTTAAATGGTGGCGAACACGCAGATAATTCAGTGGACGTGCAGGAATTTATGGTCATGCCTCTAGGCTTTGATACGTTTTCAGAGGCCTTGCGTTGTGGTTGCGAGATTTTCCACACCTTAAAGAAAGTGCTCAGCGACAAAGGATTAAATACTTCGGTAGGTGATGAAGGTGGTTTTGCACCGGATCTAGCAAGTAATCAAGACGCACTTGTGCTGATTATGGAAGCGATTGATAAGGCCGGCTATGAAGCTGGTTCGCAAGTGTCAATTGCCTTGGATGTTGCCTCAACAGAGTTTTATTCGACTGAAACTGGCCTCTATACGTTTGACGGTGAAGATATTTCCACCTCAGACATCGTGGCCTTGCTACAAGATTGGGCTTCAAAATATCCTATTTGCTCTATCGAAGATGGTTGTGCCGAAGATGACTGGGATGGCTGGAAGCAAATGACGCAAGCGATTGGAGAAAATGTTCAGCTTGTAGGCGACGACCTGTTTGTTACCAATACGGAGCGACTCAAACGCGGGATTGATGAGGGCATTGCGAATAGCATTCTCATCAAAGTGAACCAAATTGGAACGTTGACCGAAACGATTGAAGCAATCCAAATGGCACATTTGGCAGGCTTCAGTAGCATTGCGAGTCACCGCAGCGGTGAAACGGAAGATTCAACGATTGCGGGTCTTGCGGTAGCGATGAATACGGGTCAAATCAAAACCGGTTCTGCTTCTCGTAGCGATCGGATGGCTAAATACAATGAGTTGTTGCGTATCGAGGAAGATTTAGGTGAAACAGCGGTTTATGGCGGAAAGATGTTTCCCAAAAATAAGCTCGCCATATAGCCGGCCGATTTACGAGGAAATCCCAAGATGTTTGCTTGTGGCATTCGGCGCTTGTGACGCCGTGCGCAAGCACTTGAATGCGGGGACTAGGTTTGCATTAAGCTAGTCCGTGGACGATAATGATTGCAGAGGAATTGAAACTCGATGCTGCAAAAAGATATTACGATTGATCGCCGAGGTCTATTGAAAGTCGGCGCGTTGACTTTAGGTTCAACAGCGCTGGCGTTTAGTCCATGGGGAAATGCACTGCAAGCTAAAGTGGTTGCTGGTGATGCACACGCGGATAGTGTGCTGGTGTTGTGGATGGCAGGCGGGGTAACTCAATTCGAGTCGTTTGACCCGAAGATGGAGGCGCCTCTTGAAGTCCGCGGCCGATTGCAGGATACGCAAACGTCGTTGCCGGGTGTCTGGTTTGGTGACACGATGAGCGAGATGTCCAAGATCGCCCACAAGATAAGCCTCATTCGTAGTTTTTCGCACGATAGCAACGATCATCTGTTAAGCCAGGTCTATACGCTAACGGGCAGAAAAGTAGATCGTAATTCCCTGTTCTCGGAGCCTAACATTGGCTCGATTGTGTCACACTTTAATGGCCCTCGAAACGGTTTACCCGGTTATATTTGTTTGCCTGGAATAACTCGTCCCGGGCCACCGCCACATAATCTGTTTCAAAGTGGTTGGATGGGGAGTCAGCATTTGCCTTATTGTGTGGGTGGATTGCCCAAGCCTGCTGACTTTACTGTCGGCGACAAACTTGATAATCCACCGGCGCGATTTGACGAAGACCTCACACCTAAATCATTGTCGCTATCATCCGAAGTACCGCTCATGCGATTGTCCCGCCGAGTCTCACTAAGACAACAGTTTGACCAGTCGTTGCGAAATCTTAATCAAGACCAGTCTTTAGTAGCAGCAGAGTCAAAATTTCAAGGTGCGGTAGATATGTTGTCGACGAATCGAATTCGAGATGCATTTGAAATAAAGGATGAGCCGCGTCAAGTTCGAGATGCATATGGCCGCACCAAACTTGGCGGACGGTGTTTAATGTCGCGGAGGTTGATTGAGGCAGGCGCTCGATTTGTCGTGCTCGATTATGGGTACGATTCTGATTACGGAAATGTGTGGGACAACCACAACGCTGCCAGCCAAAACCATCCACCGATTCAAGACATGGTTCGCCGTGGGTATCATCTAGCGGGATTGGACAAAGCGTTCGCGGCTCTAATAAATGACATGGAACAGCGCGGGTTGCTCGAGCGTACACTGGTTGTCTTCTTAACCGAATTCGGTCGTACTCCGAAAATTAATGCCAATGGCGGTCGCGACCACTGGGGAGCAGCTGGCTCTATATTTGTCACCGGTGGTGGCGTTAAAAGAGGTCAAGTTATCGGTGCGACAGACAAGAGTGGGTCAGCGGTTACCACTCGGCCTTATTCTCCGGGGGATGTTGCCGCAACGATGTATGCGTCGTTGGGAATTGATCACGAGGGCATGGTGGCTGATTATCAGGGACGGCCTCGGCGGATTTTGGAACATGGTACACCGATACCTGAATTGTATTAGCCGCTGCGGTAACGGTGGCAAGCTATTGTAAAAAAATGATGCGCGTGTTGATCATGCGAGGGCGGATTTCTTCGATGATTGTTACCGCGATTTCTGTGTTGCTCAGGATGAGTAGTTTTAGTTTTTGCATCTCGAGCAACGTATCAACGCAGTCGCTAGTAATAGCGGTATTTTTTAGATTCAACGAAGTGAGTTTTGAGAAGTGTGTTAAATGTTGAACGGCTTGGTTAGTGATGCTTGAATCTGACAGGTTGAGTTCGACTAAGGTTGTGTGCGATTGGAGTTGCTGCACAAACGAATCATCAACGACACAATTTGCTTGGCTTAAATCAATTGTGTGCAGCCGAGTATTCTTGAATCGGCGGATACTGGCACCGTGACTTATGAGTTGTTCGTAGGTTAGTTGCATGAGATTGTCTGAGAATTGTCTTATCCGTGTCATATTAAGATATACCGATTGGTTTCATTTTACACAGTATCCCAGTTTTAGCGGTGCAATAACTAAAGGTTGTGTTCGCTTTGCTGAAATGTCGATTCTTTGCACACGGGGATAGTAGGCGGTTTTTGATACGGCCTATTATCCAGCGGTTTTGCGAAGGATTTGCGGAATTGCAACTGTTTACCGAGAACATGGATGGTTAGATTGGTAGGCAATTAGGTATTAATCATGCGGGTTATGACGACTTCGTATAGTGCCACATATGTGGAAGTACGAAAAGCGGTATAAGGACGTTTGATAGATTTGAAAACCCGTGTTAGTCTGAGAAATGAATCATTGCTAGTTTTAAGCCAAAACTGGCGGAATTTGATTATTTCAATGTATATATTTCAGTAACAAATTTGGTAACGGAGTGTTTGTGCAGTGAACATTGATCGTTTATTTGCCCCTTACAAACCAACAACAACCCATTTGGTTGACACGCTTGAGTATTGGTCACGCGAGAAGCCGGATCATCTTGGGTTCACATTCTTAAAGGATGGGGAGCAGGATGAAGTTTTGGTTACGTATGCAGATCTACATGACGCAGCTCGCGCTATTGCTGTCCAACTTTCGCAATATGACATTCGAGGCGAACGGGTACTACTACTCTACGGGCCTGGTGTGGATTTCTTGAAAGGCTTCCTCGGATGCCTTTATGCTGGTGCAATCGCTGTTCCGGCTTATCCCCCCCGCCGTAACCGCAGCATGAACCGCATTGAATCAATTTCCGATGATGCCAAACCCAAGGTGGTATTAGCGTCGTCCGATGTGATCGAACGAGCGGAAGCGATGCTTGAAGACTTCCCGCGTTTGAAAGCAATTCCATGGATTGCGACTGAAAACGTATCGTTGAACCAAAAAGATGATTGGAAGAAACCAGATTTGCAAGCCGACGATTTGGCCTTCCTTCAATATACGTCGGGTTCGACAGGTAATCCTAAAGGTGTGATGATCTCACACGGTAATCTGATTCAAAATCTGGTGATGATTGCTTATGCGTTTGAAACCGATCAAACGACGCGGGGAATGTCGTGGTTGCCTTCCTATCATGATATGGGCTTGGTCGGAGGATTGTTAAATCCACTGTTCACCGGATGCCCGTCTGTCTTCATGTCGCCGATGGCGTTTTTGCAAAAGCCAGCTCGATGGCTGCGAACTATCTCCAATTATGGGATTACCATTTCCGGTGGTCCAAATTTTGCGTACGACCTATGTACGCAGCACATCACGGATGAAGAAATGGAAGGACTTGATATTAGCAGTTGGGCGGTGGCCTATAATGGGGCAGAACCCATCCGCGCAAAGACATTGCAGGATTTTGCGCGCCGTTTTGAATCGATTGGATTCAATGCAAATGCGCTATATCCTTGCTATGGCATGGCCGAAACAACCCTGTTTGTTACTGGGAAAACTCGCTCCGAAAAACCGACATTTCAAGCTTTCGACAATGACTCATTGCATGAACACCGCGTTGTTCCCGTTAGTCCGGATGCCGAAGGAGCTCGGGTTCTTGTGGGATGTGGCAAGGTTTTGCCAAACGAAGACGTAGCAATTGTCGACCCTCAAACCTACAAACGATTGTCCCACGGCAAGGTCGGCGAGATTTGGATCAACAGTCCTAGCGTTGGCAAAGGATATTGGAATAAGCCAGCGCGATCTCAACAAACATTCGAAGCCAAATTGGCAGACAGTACGACAGGGCCCTATTTGCGAACCGGCGATCTTGGATTCATTCGTGACGACGACCTATTTGTTACGGGACGCATGAAAGATCTTATTATCATTCGTGGTGTGAATCGATATCCTCAGGATATTGAACTGACTGTTGAGCAGGCGAGCAATCGTTTGCAGAATGGTGCGGTAGGCGCCTTTGCAGTTGATATCGATGGCCGAGAACGCTTAATCGTTGTTGCGGAAGTACAACGCGCTCGGCGAAAAGATTGGTCGGACGTGATTCAGTCGATTCGTCACGATGTCGCAGCCGAACATGACGTTC
>Ga0302132_10002126_pt1 | contig 11473 bp, 8 predicted proteins | sample CB9_321_MG_FD_203113 | JGI IMG/M metagenome (GOLD analysis project Ga0302132, IMG submission 203113) | Marine microbial communities from Western Arctic Ocean, Canada - CB9_32.1 | ecosystem: Environmental > Aquatic > Marine > Oceanic | place: Canada: Western Arctic Ocean | collected 2017-09-19
GCATATAATCCCAATCGAGTTCCCGTCTAATAAATCAATTTCTTTACAAGTTTCGTCTAATTGAGATTGCGTTCTTGATAAGATAGCAACATCAGCGCCTGCTTCTGCAAATACGGTGGAAATTGCCCTACCAATACCTCGGCCTGCTCCAGTTACAATTGCTTTTTTGCCTTTTATAGAAAAATCACTCAAAGACATATGACATCCTCACGCTAAAGATTATTTGAAATTCAAAATAGTATGAGGCCATTGAGACTTTTACACAAGTTTATGGCGACCCCGACCGGATTTGAACCGGCGATCTCTGCCTTGACAGGGCAGTATGTTAAACCGCTACACCACGGGGCCATGAAAGATTCTAATAATAACAGATTTCAAGAAACAATTTAATGTCATACATCGGCTTTTATAGATATGGCATTCTGCTAGAATCCATCTATGCCCCTCAATCAACGCATTGATCATGAAATTCGTCTTAGACATCTCACAGTAGAAGAGGCATTATATCGTTTAGATAAGTACCTAGACACCTCTTTTATGCAAGAAATTGAAGAGGTAAGAATAATCCATGGAAAGGGATCGGGTAAGTTATCCAACGCAGTATGGCAAGTTCTAGAAAATCATCCGCTGGTAAGTAACTTTCGTTTCGCTAGTCTCGGGTATGGAGGACATGGCGTCACAGTCGCAGGGCTCGAAAAACGGCATCCATAATTACTATTAAATAAAATATGCTTTCAGGCGATTATCGGACAATTTCGTATTCGCTAACTGAACATTCCCAATCCTGGTTCTCTTCCATATTTTCGGGCGAAACTGTAGATATATCATATGAAACGTAAGCGCGCCCACCATGTAGAATCACCGAAGGCCTACCAGATTGCGTAAATGAATCCTTTTCATACTGTGTCACAGCTATATCAGTTATTGAATTCCATTCGTCATCAAATACCGCTAGACGAATATCATGCTCCGGTCCAATTTTTTTAACTACATTTTCCATAGCTATATATGAGACAAAGAAAAGTTTTAGCTCTGGATCATATACAGTTCCCATAGGCCAGTTACCCCACTGGGCCAAAACCTTCGAACCTATATATTTCCAGTCTTGGTCATATTGCATGACTATCAAGTCTCCGAAAAACGCTGTTGAAGTTATGAAGTTATATACCCCGTCTACAAAAACCATCGATGTGGCATTTAGATGAGGCCTGTCAGATAAAACACGACTTTCCAAAAACTCTAATTCTTCAGTAAAAAATCGGTGGCTTGTTGCTTCTCCTTTATAAGGATCTATCTCTCTTTGGTTAACAGGAGATTCTGCATCAGCAACATATAAACCAGCTACGTCAAGAATTCCATTAACATGTGCAAGCATAAAGTCATTATTAGGCTCCTTATTTGGATCCCGTAAAATTTTGGTTTCGCCAAGGAGAGTCCATGTGATCGGGTCATACTTCTTAAGAGCCCATATATCTTTTCCGCCTTCAGTGAGAAAATAATACGTGTTATCAATCATCAGTGAAGCAGTATCGTTACCACGCTCTTCAAAAAGGCCAACTTCCCCAGTGAATTCCAAGTCAGTTGTGTACCATTTGTAACCATACCCATTAGTTCCGTATTTCTGAGATAATCCTCCGAATGTGACTAGAAACTTATCAGCTACAGGAACATAATTTATCCGGCAAAAAGCACCTATAATGTCTAAGTTTTCATCTGGAGTCACTTCCACATGTTTTATTAGCTTGAGTATCTCAGGTTCAGAAGGCATGTTCGAGTCAGGTATAGGAGTTGGATTGGGTGTAGGCGTATTACTTACTATCACTGTGGATTTAGGTTTTGGAGTTACATTATCTATAACCTCAACAACCTCTGACTCAAAAGAATTGCCCCCAGATTCCATCGGGGGTTCTGATGCACACGAAACAATAAAAGCTATCAATCCTAATGAAAATAACGTTATGAAGTATCGATGGTTAAGTGACATGAGTTAGATTATAAAGCACTTCGAAAAAAGATAGTATTCCAATTGTTATTTGGAATGAAAAATGAATTGATCAAAAATATTAAGTCTGTGAGTTTTTAAACCTTAATTACTATGTGAGTTTGTATTTTTCCTCGGATGTAATTTTTATATTCATTACAGGTTTCGATTTATCAATTAAACTTAAAGACTCATCCCCCAAATTTGTAAGCTGAAGCGTTTTACCCACCTTCCCGTATTTAAGTGTTTGAGAGTCTATTGCTTCTAGGGCTGAAGAATCAACTATTTTCGCATTACTACAATCAATAATTACGTTTTCCTCGTCAAATCTGCCCGGCTGTATGATATTTTTAAATTTCCATACAGAACCAAAAAATAAAATCCCATAAAGAAAATGTGCTTTCACTCCATTCCCAATGTTTATTGTTTTTATTTCTATTTGTTGATTAGATTTCCAAGCATAGGCAACACATGACACTATTACTCCAATCACAACTGCTATCGCTAAGTCCTGAGCTACAGTTACCCCAGTAACTAGTATTATCACTAAAGCGTCTAATCTAGGTATTTTAGCCAGTAGTTTAATGGAGGGCCACGCAAAAGTTCCGATGACAACCATCATCATAATACCTGTAAGTGCAGCTAAAGGTATCATTTCTATCAAAGTAGATAAAAATAAAATAAATCCAAGCAGAAAAATAGACGCTGATATACCAGATAGTCGTCCCCGCCCACCCGATTCCATATTTATCATTGTTTGCCCAATCATTGCACATCCACCCATAGCTTTAAAAACCCCGCAAACAAAATTTGCAACTCCCTGTCCCACACATTCTTGGTTTGGACTTCCTTGAGTTTCGGTTATTTCGTCAACTAAAGTTAAAGTTAATAGACTTTCAATAATTCCAATCCCGGCAATAGTTAATGAAAATGGAAGTATAATAAATAACGTTGAAAAGCTTAAGGGCACCGCTGGGACATGAAACCCAGGAAATCCTCCAGATACGCTTGCCAAGTCACCCACGTTTCTTGTGTCTAAATTCAAAAGTAAAGCTACTCCAGATATTAATATTATTGACGCTAGTGGAGCTGGTATAATTTTTCCGATTTTAGGCACTTTTGGTAATAACCATATTATGAGTATTGTTAACGCCGTCAATCCAATCATTGTCAATAAAGCTGAGCCATGCATCCATCCACCATTAAATACGACATCAATAGCACTATGTCCTGCGTCTAGGTCGATCGACTCAGACGAATTCGAATTTCCAAATATTTTAAACTGACCCAGTTGCGCTAAAAATATGACGATAGCGAGTCCATTAACGAATCCCAGCATTACTGGATAAGGTACCAATTTTATAAATTTACCTAATTTAAATAATCCTACTGCAATTTGAATTAATCCAGTTAATATCAAAGTTGCAAACAAGTATTCTGTACCATGAATCACAACTAATCCCACCATTGCTACTGCGGTTGCTCCTGTCGCACCCGATATCATTCCACTTCTGCCGCCAATGGTTGATGTTATAAATCCCATGAAAAATGCAGCGTAAAGACCTGCGAGGGGTTCTATGTGAGCCACAAAAGCAAATGCAATCGCCTCAGGGACAAGAGCAAGAGCCACAGTCAGGCCAGACAAAATATCGGCTTTAGGATTTTTGGTTAAATTATAATTTTCAAAAAATGAAAATGACTTAATTTTGGTACTAGATATCAATTAGGAAATATAACCTTACAATATTTACATGGCACCAATTATCACTATTACTATTGGGGCATATCTATATTGATTCTATTTTCTTATAAACCATATAACAATGAATATATAAACAATAAATGAAATTAAATCTCTGAAAGTTTATCTGTATTGAGGGTAAGATGCCCTCTATATCGCAAAGTTATAAGCATAAATATACACCTCCACATAATCAAAAATAAACCTTGAAAAAGTATGGCTACGATAGCAAAAGTAATTAGAAATGAGCTATCAGTAATTAAAGCTCGGGCTATAACTGCAAAAACGCCACACAAAATCCAAGTGAAGGGTATTTTAAACGCAATTTTTCTAAAGCTATAAAGAGTGGAAGTCCTATAAGACCCGAGCCACGGCGATATACTAAACCAGGCTATTGCAAAAGGTAATAACGTCCGGATAAATGATTGCCATAAAGTAACTCCGTGTTCAGATTTTCCAAACACTATAAACAACATAAAAACACAAATGTCGCCAATCACGATAGTTGTTAGTAAAGCTAACTTCATTTAGTCGACCAATTTAAAACGCTTAAAATAAAATGGCTGACCCGATTTACCAGGGAGTTCACATCCTGGCTTCGGCGACAGCCACACATCTAAATTAATACACTAGGCACAACTTTGTCTACAACTAAAGGAAATTAATGCCATCTAGCTTAATTAACAAGTTTTAAAGTTTTAACAAAGATAACTCTCTATCAATATTTTGGTCACAGGGAGCGTATATATGCGCAAAGCATGGTTGCAATCTCAATTGCTTAATTAAGATATTTTTACTAACTTTTACGCATAATAAAATAGCTCTCACATAAACCATTTGAATTTACATACAAATCAGAGAATGTGAGAGCTATTTTATTATGCGTTCTATTTGTGATTAGTAACGAGGCTTTTCGTTACGAGGCTTAGCCTCATTAACTTTAAGCTGACGTCCACCAACCTCTTTTTCATTTACTGCTTCTATAGCAGCTTTACCTTCTGCATCGTTTGCCATCTCAACGAACGCAAATCCACGTGATCTGCCAGTTTCTCTATCAGTAATTACTTGTGCTGATACCACTTCGCCATGAGGTGCAAATGTTTCTCGCAACTCGTTCTCATCAGTGGTCCATGATAAGTTTCCTACATAAATTCTCAAAATTATCTCCTTAAAATTTCTACATATACCGGATTCAAGAAAGAAGGGAGACAAGTGAATGCTAATCTACTACTCGAGCGGACATACGTGAAAACGTTTTATTAAATTTAACGTCTATTCTAATTTTACCAGAGAAATCCTTTAATATTAGCCATAATGCTCGCAAATAAATATTTAAAGCTCAAATACAGCATCTCTAAAGCTTTAAATAGTTATTTGTGAGCATTATGGGAGTCGAATTAACACTCTTTTCACTTACGGCATGCTTGGTTGTATAGCAGTGCAACCCACTTTTTGATTAACTAATTTAATCTTATCTGTTGAAAACACCATCAAATTCTTGAAATAAACATTCAAACTTTCAATATTCCCCTTAAATCAGATTTTACTTTTCCAAATACGATCCAACTTATATATTCAAATGGGATGGCCTAAAGAAATGGAAGTTCTTTATGCGGCTGGGGTGGTAATTCTACAGTTACCTTATCGTTCCTGGTTATAGATCCGGTCGTCAAAACGATACTCATAATCCCTGCTTTTCTTATCAAGGATCCTTCCACTACTTTATAGCCTGCTTCATTATCCGCAATTTCAATATCATCTCTGAAAATTTTAAACAAGCCCGTCTTGTACTTTTCAATAACGGGACAAGGATTCCTTAATCCCGTCACCCTCAAAGTCACTGTTTCACCAATATGTAACACAGTCTCCAGTGGTAACTCTACGAGGTTTATCCCTGCGGTTGTAATATTCTCACCCATATCTCCAGGATTCAAATGGTACCCAAACGGCTTTAGGTCATCTAGTAATGCACTGTCAAGAAGATGAACTTGCCTGAGATTTGGTTGAGTTGGGTCTTGTGACTGAAGGTATCTATGCTGCGCAAGCTTCCCAAAATGGGCGTCGCCTTCAACACCTAGTCCTTCGATTAAGTTGATCTTATCCTGTATTTTTTTACTGAAATTGTGTTCGTCATCAAGACAAACCGCTTTCACACTACCTTGTTTCATGAGAATAAACCTCCTTAACAATTATCATCAGTTTGGTTGCCAAACTTTTCGGGATAAGGATTTTCACTAAATTAGACACGCAAAACTCGCGGCTTCCACTTGTATATTTTTGAAAGGGAGCCCCCCATGAGGATCTTACGTTCATTATCAGAAATAGAATCTGTAATACGGAAAGATTCTACTCCCTGCTCATAGGTCAATAATTCCACTGCCCTAGTCCAATCCGTACCCCACATGCACCGTTCGAAACCAAAAGCTTCAAAAATCCGCTCCAATGGTGCCCAAATATCATCATATGGGAAAGGGTTGTGCGAAAGTGTGCAAGCTCCTGAAATCTTGATGGCGACGTTATCATATTTAGAAACTTCAATTACTTGATCTATGTCATGAAATGGGTCTTCTGGAGGAGGCGGCGCAAATGGTTGTTCCAAACCCAAATGATCAATAACTAACCGAGTATTTGGATATGTTTGGGCCAATTCCTTCAAAGCAGAAAGATTGCCAGAACAAAATACATTAACTGGAATATCCACCTCAGAAGCCGTTGAAAACATCTCTTCTACCCCAGGCTTACTGTTCTGAAATCCGGGACTTGAGATCATCAATCGTGCCCCTACAACACCTGGTATAGAAGCCCATTCAAGTAGGTCTTCTCGTACTTTGCCTGATTTAACATCAAATGGTTTGATCAACCCAAACCTATCAGGGTGCGTGCTATAAACTTCCAGGGCATAACTTGCATCATAACCGTACAAACTAAAAGGTGACACAAGTAAAGCTCCATCTACACCAACTTCGTCCATCGCTTTAACCATGTCATCACCCGTAGCCTGATCCGGGCCATGTAAGAACCCCTGCCATGGACGCAACGGTGTGTTTGCTTCATAGGCATGCACTTGAGAGTCAATGATGAAATCTTTTATCATTTTTTTATTGGATCAAAGACAACTCTGATGTTAACCATGTTCTTTTTAATTGAGTTATTCATAACTTACTCTTTCTATCCACAGTCGGGGATTCAAAAAAAATAAATTGCGGGTGCGCATATGGGTGCAGCCAAAATATTATCTTACTTATATCGCTAAAAACACCCGAATTTAAGTTCAAAACTGAATGGTGGGCAGTACTGGAGTCGAACCAGTGACCTCTGCAATGTCAATGCAGCGCTCTAGACCTCTGAGCTAACCGCCCGCGCAGTTATCAGGCAGACTGACTTGCCAAATTAATAGTTTTCATTTTGGCAAGTTTAAGATTCTTTAACTTTCTCAATCAGAGCTAGTGACATCAAAAGGATTTTCCAAGGATTCCGTAGCTGTCAGCGTAGAACCAAGAGAAAACTCTCCTTCCTCGAAAGTATCAGATTCACCAGGTTCTGGTAATCCTAATTTATTCCTGCCTTCCTCTGATAGATCCAGTCTTGCCGGTATCAATCTGCCAATTATGACATTTTCTTTCAATCCGCGAAGATAATCCACTTCACCATTCATTGATGATTCTGTAAGCACCCTGGTGGTCTCCTGGAAAGAAGCGGCCGCAAGGAAACTTTTCATATTAAGCGAAGCTCTTGTAATACCTAAAAGGACTGGGATTGCGGAAGCTGGTTCTCCTCCCTGAGCTATGATTTCGGAATTCACCTCTTCATATTTACGTCGATCTATTAGTTCCCCCGGAAGCAAATCCGTGTCCCCTAAATGATCAATTCTTACTTTATTTAACATCTGTCCGCCAATTAGCTCAATATGTTTGTCATGAATCCTCACACCTTGTGATCGATAAACAGCCTGTACTTCAGCTACAAGGTATTGTTGAACTGCTTCTCTACCTTGAATTCTTAAAATCTGTTGCGGGTTTTTTGGTCCTGATGTCAAAGCCTGTCCCGCCACTACCTTATCTCCTGTTTGAACAATAACATTAGCAGTTGCAAGAACTATATATTCTCGTTGCTCCTGATCCGTCCAAGCAATAGTTACATTTTCTGGCTTTGCCTTAGTACCAATTATTTTTAATTTCCCTGACACTCTGGCGATAACATCTACTGTCTCTAATGCCATGTTGTCTGGATCTGATTTTTTATTAGCCTTTTTTGGAGTAGCTATGGTTGATCCAATAGCAACTTTTTTGCCGTTTGAAATTAATAACTTATGATTCGGGCTTATGTCATATTCATCGACATATTCTTCTTGATTTGAAACCCTAACAATCCGTCCATCAGCATCTTCAATGACTTCTACCTCACCATCAATTTCAGAAAGAACTGCCTCACCTTTTGGCGTTCGAGCTTCGAATAATTCTTCAACTCTTGGCAATCCACTTGTAATGTCTGCCCCAGCAATTCCCCCAGTATGGAAAGTTCTCATAGTCAACTGTGTTCCTGGTTCCCCAATACTCTGAGCAGCTATAATGCCAACTGCCTCACCCCTCATTACTAATTCCCCTGTTCCCAGTTGAATTCCGTAGCATATACGGCAAATACCAGGCCTAGATTCACACGTGAGAGGAGACCTGGCTAACACCTGTGTAACGTCAGATTTACCAATTTTTTCAACTGCATCCTCATCCATAAGCTCTCCGCCATTGAGAATGACTTCACCTGTTTGTGGGTCCGCTACAGGCATCGCTGTATATCTAGTACGTAAACTATCTGTAAATGCGCTGGCTAATGTTGAATTTGGGTCTTCTTGAATCCATATTCCAGCGTCAGTGCCACAATCGTCATGAGAAACTGTTACTTCCTGAGATACGTCTATAAGTCTTCTCGTTAAATATCCAGAGTCTGCTGTTCGAAGTGCAGTGTCTGCTAAACCTTTCCTAGCACCGTGTGTAGATATGAAATATTCCAATACAGACAAACCTTCACGGAAATTTGATTTAATAGGTCTATCAATAATTCGCCCTTTAGGGTCAGACATTAAGCCTCTCATACCTGCCATCTGTTTAATCTGAGCTATATTACCTTTGGCCCCTGATTTCGCCATCCAGTAAATCCCACCATAATTCGATAGGTTATCTTGTATTACCTTAGTTAATTCATCATTTGCATCAGTCCAAATTCGTACAGTATTCGTATATCTTTCTTCCTGTGTAATTAACCCGTTCAAATATTGTTTTTCAAGTAAAGCTACTTGTTTTTCAGCATTTTTTATAATTGCAGTTTTATCGTCTGCTATAGTAATATCGCTTATTGCGATTGTGGTACCAGATTTTGTAGCATAATGAAATCCTAAATCTTTAATCGAATCCAAGAGCTTTGCTGCTTTCTCATTACCAAGCTCGTAAAAAGCAGTTGCTGTTAAATCTTTAAGTTTTTCTTTATTCATTTCAAGATTCCAAAAACCTAATTCGTCAGGGATTACATTGTTAATCAAAATACGTCCGGCGGTAGTTTCAATAAACTTAGTCCCTTCTTGAGGTTCCTCATCGCCTGAGAACGATTCCTCTGTCCTCACAATAAATTCAGCAGGTACTCGAACTTTTATTGGAGCTCTTACGTTTAACTGTCTCATTTCAAAAGATAGTCTAGCTTCATCCAAACTACCATAAGTCGTCCCGGCTCCTTGTGCTGAATCATCTGATGACGTTAAATAATAACAACCAAGAACGATATCAAGGGTTGGTGCCACCACTGGCTCCCCAGAACTCGGTGAAAGCATATTTTTCGTACTTAGCATAAGCTGGTTCGCTTCAATAACAGCCTCTTTTGATAGAGGAACATGAACCGCCATCTGATCTCCGTCAAAATCTGCGTTGAAAGCCGTGCAAACCAATGGATGTACCCTTATTGCACTTCCCTCAATTAACACAGGCTTAAAGGCTTGAATCCCTAGCCTATGAAGAGTTGGGGCTCTATTCAACAATACTGGGCGGTCTTTAATAACATTCTCTAAGATATCCCATACCTCAGGTCTAATCCTTTCTGCCATCCGTTTTGCGCTTTTTATATTGTGTGCATATCCTTTAACAACAAGTTGATTCATCACAAATGGCTTAAATAATTCCAGAGCCATTTTTCTTGGTATTCCACATTCATGAAGTTTGAGAGTTGGCCCAACTATGATCACAGATCTACCGCTATAATCTACTCTTTTGCCTAATAGATTCTGCCTAAACCTACCCTGTTTTCCTCTCAAAAGGTCAGAGAGACTCTTTAATTTATGATTATGGCTTCCCGATACAGCTCTTCCTCTTCTACCATTATCAACCAAAGCATCTACAGCTTCTTGTAACATCCGTTTTTCATTTCTAATAATAATTTCAGGTGCAGAAAGCTCTATTAGTCTTTTCAAACGATTATTGCGGTTTATGACTCTACGATATAAATCGTTCAAATCACTCGTTGCAAACCTACCACCATCCAACTGGACCATTGGCCTTAACTCTGGCGGTAGTACTGGTAAAACACTCCAAATCATCCATTCAGGATTATTACCACTCTTCCTAAATGCTTCAACTATCCTTAAACTTTTTATGAGTTTCTTTCGCCTCTGACCAGAAGTGCTTCGAATTTCCTCTTGTAACACATCTCTCTTTGCATCGAGATCTAATGATCCCAAAACTTCCAATATCGATTCTGCGCCCATTCCGGCCTTAAACATCTCTCCATGTTTAGTGCGCAAGTCTCTGTATTTGCTTTCAGTCAATAATTGACCAACAGCAAGATCTTCTAACTCATCTATATTGTCAGCTGTTTCTAGTTGCGAATCTAACTTATCTTTCTCTAATTGAATTTGGATTTCTAATAACTCAGGTGACATATTGTCTTCCGAGTCAACATCAGCAGATTTCTCGCTTTTTACGTCTTTAACTTCACTCACTACCTCATCTGCATTTGAATTCAATCGTTTATCTGCTGAATCAACTGAAATGGATAATTGTTCGATTTTAGCTTTTGCAATCTCATCGAATTGCAACATCCGTTCTTCTAATTCGGCTTTTAGAGCTTCTATTTTTGATTGACAAATAACGTCATCAATTTCCATGACTAAATACTGAGCAAAATAAAGTACTCTTTCTAGGTTTCTAGGGCTTATATCTAATAATAAACCTAACCTACTGGGTGTTGCTTTTGAAAACCATATATGTGAGACAGGTGCTGCAAGACCAATATGGCCCATACGTTCTCTTCTAACTTTAGATCTAGCTACCTCGACTCCACAACGATCACATATTACACCTTTATATCTAATTTTTTTGTACTTACCACAGTAACACTCCCAGTCTTTTGTGGGGCCAAATATTCGTTCACAAAACAGTCCATCTTTCTCCGGCCTAAGGGTTCTATAATTTATAGTCTCCGGCTTAGTAACTTCTCCATAAGACCACGTCTTGATCTGCTCAGGGGATGCTATAGCTATACGTATAGCATTAAACTCATTCTTGGATTGTTGTGCCATGGCCATAACCTATATCTCCTCACCTAAATTAATCATTTTTCTTGTCCTCATCAGTAGGTTCTTCCTCAGCTACCTCAGCAGTAGGTTCTTCCTCAGCTACCTCAGCAGCAGGTTCTTCCTCAGCTACCTCAGCAGCAGGTTCTTCCTCAGCTACCTCAGCAGCAGGTTCTTCCTCAGCTACCTCAGCAGCAGG
>Ga0302132_10002133_pt1 | contig 11450 bp, 12 predicted proteins | sample CB9_321_MG_FD_203113 | JGI IMG/M metagenome (GOLD analysis project Ga0302132, IMG submission 203113) | Marine microbial communities from Western Arctic Ocean, Canada - CB9_32.1 | ecosystem: Environmental > Aquatic > Marine > Oceanic | place: Canada: Western Arctic Ocean | collected 2017-09-19
GATAGAGACCTCGTATAACAAAATAATCGGTACGGCTAAGCCAATTTGACTAATCACATCGGGCGGCGTGAGGACGGCCGCAAAGACAAAGACACCGACGATGGCATAACGACGTTTTTCGGCCAATCCATCGGCTGTAACAATGCCCGCTTTCGCGAGCAGCATCAGGAACACTGGCAATTCAAAACCAAGACCAAAGGCAAAAATCAGCTGCATAACCAATGACAGGTATTCATCGACTTTTGGTTCGACCTGGATCGGCAACAGTCCCTCACCACCGGGGGTTTGAAAGTTCAGGAAAAATTCCCAAGCCAGCGGAAAGATAAAGTAATAGACCAGCGCGCCACCCATAAAGAACAGGACCGGTGTTGCCACTAGAAATGGTAAGAAGGCCCGTTTTTCGTTCTTATAAAGACCTGGGGCGATAAACAGCCAAATCTGTGAAGCAATCAAGGGAAAGGCAACAAACGCTGCCGTAAAGAAGGCAACTTTCACATAGGTAAAAAAGGCTTCTTGTAACGCCGTGAAGATCATCCGTGCGCCTTCACGTGACTCCATCTGTTCAGCGAGGGGTCTAACCAGGAATGCAAAGACATGTTCGGCAAAATAAAACGCAATAAAAAAGCACACGACGAAACCGGCCAGGGCCCATATCAAACGGCTGCGCAGCTCGACTAAATGTTCGAGCAACGGCATCTTTGAATCTTCTTCAATTTCCTCAGCCATCGTCAAGTTTTACCCTGATCCGTCTTTTCCGAAGGTTCATTATTCGCAGATTCTAATTTCTTAGCTGTTGAGTGCTGTTCAGCGACGTCATCCGGCTCATCGTCAATTTCATCCTGCTGATCGAGATTGTTTTGAATTTTCGTCAAATCCTCTTCGATAATTTCTTTAGCACCGTCGAAGGCATCGGTTACATCACCGTCAGGATCGATAGCGTTGATGATTTCTTGATGGATTGTATTCCCGATATCACCGGTTTCGCCTAGGCCAACTCCGTCCCGAAACTCATCACCAATTTTTTCAAGTTCGACTTCTTGGGCCAGGTCGTCGATGCCACTTTGAAATTCCCGTGCCAGCTCACGGGCTTTTCGAACCCAACCGACCACGGAGCGTATCAGACCGGGCAAGTCTTTCGGCCCGATGATGACAATCGCCACAATACCAATAATCAGGAATTCCCAGCCGCCGATATCAAACATGGTGCATCCGCACCCTTCAAATGCTGGAACAGGTTAGGTCGTCAGCTCTTCGCGGCTTCGTCTTTACTCGAAGTATTCGCTGAAGGCTGTGCCGCATCGGCATCGATGGTCTTTTTGTCATCGCCACCTTCATCGGAAGTATTCTCTTTCAGGCCTTTTTTGAAGGCCGTAATGCCACGAGCTGCATCACCCATCAGTCGCGAGAGCTTGCCACCGCCGCCGAACAATACGAGTACTACAACCAGAACAATGACCCAGTGCCAAATACTGAAGGTTCCCATATCGATTTCCTCGCCAAAATAGCCCGCGGGCCGATTTCAAAATGATCCAAGGTTTACCACACTTGGAAAGAGCGTAAATAGCCAAACACTAAAGCGACTCGGTCTCAAATATACGAGACCACACTGCTACTTGTAGCTATATCAATCACTTGATCAAGCGCCTTGTTGGTCCACAACGGGGGCTTCGTCATCGGGGTTGAGCGGCTCTGGAACCTCGCCCTCATCATCACCGACAGCACTTGACGCATTGGCGTCGTCTATTTTAGCCGTGAGTTCACCAAAAATTGTCCGGGCTGGGCGTACATCGAGCAGCCCGGCTGCTTTCAACTCGCCAACACCGGGCAAATCACTCAACTTGTTAAGATTGAAATGATCGAGGAACTCTTGCGAGGTTCCCCAGGTAACTGGTCGCCCTGGTGTCTTGCGCTTACCAACCGGCCTAATCCAGCCAATTTCCATTAACAGGTCAAGGGTTCCCTTACTGAGAGCAACACCCCGAATTTCTTCGATTTCACCCCGGGTGATCGGCTGATGATATCCGATGATTGATAATGTTTCGACTGCAGCACGTGACAGCTTTCGCGAAACCTTAACTTCAATTTCTAGCGACCCTGCGAGATCAGCCGCCGTTCGGAACGCCCACCGCCCGGCAATTGGTCGCAAATCAATGCCCCTGCCCTCATACTGCTGAGCTAACTCGGCAAGTAGGGCGACCACATCAGTTCCTTCAGGAAGTCGTTGCGCCAAAGCCCCTTCGGTTACGGGCTCGGTAACGGCAAACAAAACCGCCTCCAAAATTCTCAGTTCCTGCGTAATGTTGGTCATACTGCCTTCCTGGCGTTCTACGGTATCCTCGGTCTGGATAGAGCCATCCATAATTCTTACCCTATTTCTGCGCGGGAACGGATATAAATAGGACCAAATGCCCCGCTTTGACGAAGTTCAAGCCGTCCGGATTTTGCTAATTCCAGGCTCGCTGCAAATGTCGACGCCACGGCAGACCTGAAAACTTCTGCGTCCTTGATCGACTCAGGCAAAAAACCCTGCAGCGTTGTCCAGTCGGGAACTTTACCCAGGATCTTCCCTAGACGCTCAAGCGCGTCATCAACTGAAAATATTTCGGTGACCGCAATTTCCAAAGGGCCTGACGGCCCCTTGCTCTGTTGATCACCATAAGCCCGCAACAGCTCATAAAGTGAAAGATCGTAAACAGAGGTCCGGATAACTTTGACCCCTTCGGGGGCACCACGCGGAAAGACATCGCGGCCTAGCCGGGGTAATTCCATGACCTTGGCGCCAGCCTCTTGCATCGCTTCGAGACGCTGCAGCTGGAACGCCAACGCTTCCGCCATCTCTGGGCCGCTTGGTTCATCATCTTCTTCATCAGCCGGGAGCAGCAGCCGCGATTTAAGGTATGCGAGCCACGCCGCCATCACCAAATAATCAGCGGCGATCTCAAGCCTAAGCCGACGCGCTTCTTCGATGAATTTCAGATATTGGTCAGCGAGTTGAAGAATGGAGATACCGAGCAAATCAACTTTTTGCTGCCGTGCCAATACGAGTAACATATCAATCGGGCCCTCATAGCCCTCCAAGTCGACGACAAGGTCACTATTAGACGCAGTGGGTCTTTCTTCCATTTCAAAATCGTCAGGCGCGTCTGTCATAAACCCTCAAACTAAAAATGACCGGCGGCAGTCATTACAAAGCGATACAAAGCATCAACCGGACCTCCGAGCAACCAAGCCAAAGGATTTAGGTTATAGCCAAATTCGCGACCGACCATCGGCACGACGAAGAGCGCTAAGATTACTATTAAAAGCCCGACTCGCTCCAGCCGCGCTAATTGAATTGCTAACGGAGCTGGAAGGAGTCCTACGGCCACCCTTCCGCCATCCAAGGGCGGCAATGGTAGCATATTAAAAATCGCCAAAACCAAATTGATCAGGATTGAATTGGCCAGGTTATCTGCGACCCATTTACCGACATCAGCCGAGAAATACGGTGTTAGATGAAGCAGTACGGCTGATGCAAAGGCCAGAGCCAGATTTACCCCCGGTCCTGCAGCGGCAACCCACACCATATCGCGTCGCGGATGGCGCAAATTCATGAAATTCACGGGAACCGGTTTTGCCCAGCCAAACAGAAAGGACGCACCCGTCAGGAGCAATGTGCCGGGAATGATTATCGTTCCCCAAAGATCGACATGTCGAAACGGAGAAAACGTTACGCGACCGAGATCCTTCGCGGTGTTATCGCCTAATCGCCAGGCAACATAACCATGGGCGGCTTCGTGGAAGGTAATGGCAATCAGGACCGGAAGTATCCAGACCGAAGCCTGATAAATTGCTGGGCTCATGCCCATTCAATTTGGTGTGTGTCGAGTATGTCCTCAAGCTCTTTTAGAGCATCTTCAGAAGTTAAACCGTCATTGACCTGTTGATCCTGACGCATGTTTTCCGCCGCTGTTGCGCGTTTCATTGCCTTTTCGGTCATTTTGGGGACGATTGAGGCAACCTCAGCCATGTCCACAATTTTACCCGAGCATTCGAGTGCGAGGTCGCATCCGGCGTTCAATATTGTTCTTGCGCGCTCGCCCTTGGTGCCCGAAAGCGCTTCCATTCCGATATCATCTGAAAGCAAAAGACCTTCAAAGCCAATTTTCTCACGAATGACCTCATCAATGATCACGGGGGATATAGTTGCCGCCCGGTCCGCATCAATTGCGGTATAGACGACATGCGCGGTCATCGCCCAAGGCATTTCCGACATGAGTTCAAAAGGCACAAAATCGGTCCTTTCAAGCTCGTCACGCAGCGTATCTACAATTGGCAATTCTTTATGGCTGTCAGATTCGGCACGACCGTGTCCTGGAATGTGCTTAATAATCGGCAACACACCTTCCGCCATTATCCCTTCAGACAGGGCACGCCCAAGTTCAGCAATCATTTCGGCGTCGCGGCCTAGCGCTCGGTCGCCGATGATCTCATGCGCACCAACCACGGGGATATCCAGAACCGGTAGGCAGTCTACATTAATACCGACACTGGCCAACTCTCGACCGATGAGGCGCGCATTAAGATACGCCGCGCGTCTACCGGCTTCCCTGTCCTTGGTCGCTATTTCCGGAAAAACCCTGGCAGGTGGTGGGTGACGCCAATGGGGCGGCTTCATTCGGGTAACCCGCCCACCTTCCTGATCTATCAGGATAGGTGCATCTATCCTGCCCACAGTTTCCTGAAACTGAGTGACAAGATATTTCAACTGCGCGGGATCGATGCAGTTGTGCTCAAATAGGATGAGGCCGAACGGATTGCAGTCAGCAAAAAGGTCGATTTCGGCGGCGGTTAAAGCAGTATCAATACAGCCAAATATGACGGCGGCTGGTGTTTCGCTAGCGGGGGTTGACAATGAGGCACCCAATTTTTCTTTTCTTGGCCTGTGAACATAGAGCCCGTGCTGCCAATTGCCCTTTTATGGTACCGGCTTGCAGACGGTAATAGGTTCCCTTACCGGCAATCACAGCCCGAACGATATTTGGTTTTAACCGACCAAATAGCGACGGATGGTTCTTTTGCAGTTTCCGCCAGGCGGCGTTTGCGGCTGCTTTTGATTTTAGGGATGCTATCTGAATGCGATAGCCGTTTTTTAGGGCGGCCATCTTTTTGATCGGAACGTCAGATATTTTTGCGGATTTAGCGGGCTTAGCCATTTTCTTTTCAATTTTTACCATAGCCGAAGCCGCCTTAATTGAGGGCGTTTTCACTAAAGGTTTTGTCGGGGCAGCGTTAATCGATGGTGGCGGTGGAGGTGCCACAACATTCGATCCAGCCGTAGGTTCCGAAGCCTTTGCCATCGCGCCATCTTTTTTGGTAATTTTAGGTAGCTTCATCAGGGCCGGTTTTGGCATGGCAAGTTCCGGGGCCGGCAAAAGGTTTTCAACCTTGTCTTTCTTAGAATTTGGATCGAGTCGATCATAGACACCTTTATCCTGATCGCGGATCGGCATCCCACCGGATTTTTCCGGTTTTACTTTGGTTGGGCCTTGCTGAGCCTTGATGACCGGAGTACCCGCAACGGCACCCTTTTCTTTGCCTTTCTCGTAGCTAAAGACAACAATCATGCCAAAGCCGCCCATGGTTGCCAAGGCGATCATCCCCGTTAGAACTCGACGGCCCCAGCGTGGGCTTTTCGTCGTTTCCGAGGTCGGTGCTCTTTGTTCACCCATTAAATCATTCATCAGCGCATCTCCTCAACAGGTTCGACCCCCATCACAGTAAGACCGGAGGCAATCACGATCGCTACAGCACGCGCCAGGGCTACACGAGCCTGTGTCTTCGTACTGTCACCGGGGACAATAAATCGTAAACTCTCATCAGAATTGCCGCGGTTCCAGAACGAGTGAAAGGATCCCGCAAGATCCGACAAATAAAACGCGATCCGGTGCGGCTCATGAGCGAGGGCCGCACTTTCAACAACCTGCGGCCAACCGGCCAATTCCTTGATCATTGCAAGCTCACCAGGGTCCTGCAGTTTTTCAATATCAGCGCTTGAGAGGCTCGAATCGTCAAGCAAGAGGTCGGGAAAGGCGGCCGCAGTGTTTCGGATCACCGAGCATATCCTGGCATGAGCATATTGCACGTAGAATACGGGATTATCCTTACTCTGCTCTGTAACCTTTTTGAGATCGAAATCCAAAGACGCGTCGCTGCTGCGGGTCAACATCATGAACCGGACCGCGGCTTTGCCTACTTCGTCGACGACTTCACGCAATGTCACAAACGACCCTGATCGTTTCGACATCTTGGCGGGTTTGCCGTCTTCCAGCAGATTAACCAGATTACACAGCCGAACATCCAGCACGCCTTTCTCTTCGGTAATCGCATTCACCGCAGATTGCATGCGTTTGACATAGCCTTTGTGGTCGGCACCCCAGACATCGATCATTGAGGCAAAACCGCGCCTGAATTTGTCGCGGTGATAGCCGATATCCGACGCGAAGTAAGTCCAGTCGCCTTCGGCTTTTTGCAGCGGCCGGTCGACATCGTCACCGAAATTGGACGACCGAAATAAGAGTTGTGGCCGTACTTCCCAATCCTCAGCCAGCTTACCTTTGGGTGGTTCTAGCGTTCCCATATAGACCAAATCACGGGATTGCAGCTCCTTAACCACTTCATCGTTCGCACCAGACCCGACAAGCTCACGTTCTGACGTAAACACATCATGTTCGACACCGAGTGCCGCCAAATCACCGCGAATGAGGTCCATCATTGCGTCTATGGCGAATATCCGAAGTTCGGGGAGCCACTCCTCTTCAGCTGCATCCCGCCATTTGTCGCTATCACGTTCTGCGAGATTCTGTCCCGTTTGCTTCAGGTAATCACCCGGATACAGACCGTCTGGGATATCGCCGATATCTTCGCCCAGTGCTTCCCGGTATCGAAGATGGGCTGAACGGGCGAGAACGTCGACCTGGGCCCCGGCATCGTTGATGTAATATTCCCGGGCGACCTTGTAACCCGCCTTGCTGAGCAATGAGGCAAGCGCATCGCCAATAACGGCGCCTCTGGCATGGCCAATATGCATTGGTCCCGTTGGGTTAGCCGAAACATATTCAACATTAACGGCTTCACCCTTCCCGAGATCGCAATCGCCATAACGCGTCCCCGCCGTCAAAACACTCGGGATTTGGTCCGTCCAGAAGCCAGGCACCAGCCGTATATTAATAAATCCTGGCCCCGCAACTTCGGTACTGGCAACTTCATCACGGGTCACAAGACGGTCCGCTAGGAGCTGACCCAGCTCGCGAGGATTTGTTTTTGCTGGTTTGGCAAGCACCATCGCCGCATTGGATGCGAGATCGCCATGCGCAGGATCTTTTGTTGGTTCGACTCCGACACGACTAAAATCCAGCTCACTCGGAAGCTTCTCTTCCGCGACAAGTTCTTCGATTACTGATGTAAGTATGTTCTTTATATCTTTGAAATAATTCATTTTATTCGTACAAATCAAATTGTCTTCGATGTTCTTCCAAGGCAAATCTGTCGGTCATTCCGGCGATATAATCGGCCACCATTCTTGCGCGTCCCGTATCATCGACTTTGTCGAGTTTACGCTGCCAATCCACGGGCATTAACCCGGTTTCCGACACAAACAGTTGGAACAGGTCAGTTATGACCCGCCCCGCTTTATTGGTCATCCGATTCACCCGGGGGTGGCGATACATCCGCTCAAACAGAAAGGCCTTCAAACCACGGTTCATTTCCAACATGTCGCGCGATAAAGCAACCACTGGTTTATCAAGCTTTCTGACAGCTTCTGGAGACTCTGGCTGAAACTGCTCCAACCGGCCTCGTGTTTCTGTCAATAAATCACTGACCATCCGGTCTATCATACGGCGGGTCGATTCATGAATGACCCGGCCTTTTTCGAGATTAGGGTACTTTTTGGTGACCTCCGCGATCACCGGTCCGACAAGCGGAACTTCCCGTAAGTCCTCAACGCTAAACAAACCAGCCCGTAACCCGTCATCAACGTCATGTGTGTTATAGGCGATATCATCTGCAATTGCTGCAATCTGGGCTTCAATACCAGGCTGAGTATGCCATTCAAGATCCTGTCGTGAGGCATATTCCGCCAATGCCCACGGCAATTTCTTGGTATCAAGAGGTCTCGCGATAAGCGGACCATTATGTTTCGCCAATCCTTCAAGGGTCTCCCAGGTAAGGTTTAGCCCATCAAAGTCTGCGTAGCGTGCTTCTAACTGCGTGACGATGCGAATGGCCTGGCCGTTATGATCAAAGCCACCATAAGGCTCCATCACTATCTGCAACGCATCCTCACCGGCATGACCAAAGGGCGGATGACCAAGATCATGAGCCAGGGCCAAAGCTTCTGCCATATCCTCGTTGGTCCCCAGGGCCCGCGCTAGAGAACGGGCAATTTGGGCCACTTCAAGGCTATGGGTCAAACGGGTCCGGTAATGATCGCCCTCGTGATAAACAAAGACCTGTGTCTTGTACTTCAGCCGCCGGAAGGCGCTGGAATGAACAATCCGGTCCCGGTCGCGTTGAAAAACTGACCGTGTGCTGCTCTCGGTTTCTTCAAATAGTCTACCGCGGCTTGAATTGGGATCGCCGGCGTAGGCGGCTGGTGCCGTTGGTGTCTGGGGTATACCGTCCGCATTCATGGCTGGAACCTACAAGTCTCTCGCTATACGGCCGATTCGGCGTAAAGTGCTGTTCTAAATCTTTCAAACAAGCTGTTGACCACAGCCCGTCCCGTCATTAATTACCGTTTAATAAAGATTCTACGCTAATGTCAGTCGATAACCGGATATTATAGCGAAAATGACAGACTCACCCGAACAAACCGTCCAAATCAGCGACAGCGCTGTAAAAAGAATTCGCACTCTCACAGCAGATGGCGATTTTAAGGATATGCAGTTTCGTGTTGCCGTTTCAGGCGGTGGATGTTCAGGGTTTCAATACGCCTTCACTTTTGACGATGAGCAAGCAGGCGACGACCGCGTGATAGAACGCGACGGCGTGGCCGTCCTGATTGACGAAACGTCCTGGGAATATGTTGTCGGTAGTGAACTTCATTTTGCCGAAGAGCTGGTGGGCTCGTTCTTCACCATGCGGAATCCGAATGCTGCCTCTACCTGTGGCTGTGGCGTGTCGTTCTCGGTTGGCTGAATTTCGGTTTTTGCGTTAGAACAACAACGCAACAACAACTCTCCCTATTCGTTGCCAAACTGCCGGGATGAAGAATGGCTAAAATAGCGACTTGGAACGTCAACTCTGTCCGTGCCCGCCTGCCGCGTGTGCTGGAATGGTTGGCCGAATTTTCCCCTGATGTAGCCTTATTGCAGGAAATTAAAGTTGTCGACGAAGCTTTTCCAGGCATGGAAATCGAAGAGCTTGGCTACAATATCGCAACCCATGGACAAAAGACCTATAACGGTGTCGCTATCCTGTCGAAAAGCCCGATTGAGGATATTCGCTGTGGATTGCCAGGAAACGATTCCGACGAGCAGGCCCGCTATATAGAAGCCTTTACTTGTGGCCTTCGGGTGGCTTCGATTTATTTGCCAAATGGTAACCCTGTCCCCGGCGAGAAATTCGACTATAAAATTGCCTGGATGGACCGGCTCATTGCGCATACCCAAGATCTCCTGGTGAACGATGAAGCCTTAGTGCTCGGTGGTGATTACAATGTTATCCCAACTGATGCGGATTGCTATGACCCGGCTCGTTGGGCCGACGACGCCTTATACCAGCCAGAATCGCGTAACCGCTTTAGAGCGCTGCTGAACCTTGGTCTGACAGAAGCGTTTCGATCACTCCACCCGGAACCCGGGCGCTATAGCTATTGGGATTATACTGGTGGCTCCTGGCAAAAGGATTTTGGCGTACGGATAGATCATCTTCTGTTGTCGCCGCAAGCGTCTGACCGTTTGGTCGAATGCGATATCGACAAGACGCCGCGTGGCAAAGAAAAACCATCAGACCACACCCCCGTCTGGTGTGAGGTCGCAGATGAAGAGGCTGTTCTCTAATGCAACGTTATATTTTAGGCGCAACGCTGTTTGGATTGATCTGGGCATCCATTGCCTACACCCAACAAGGCGTTAACGATCCGGTTAAACTCATTGCCGGGGTTCTGGTCTTCGTCGTTCTCGGAACGACAATCTGCACCCTTCTATCCTATGTCGTGGAATGGTTTAAAAATCAAAAATGAATAATGCAGAGCTAATCGTCGCCACGCTGAAAAAGACGGGTGTAAAACATGGGTTTGGAATCCCCAGCGGCAATGTCCTGCCGGTCATGGAAGCGATGCGTAAAGGCGGCATTGAGTTTGTCCTGACTGCCCATGAAGGATCAGCCAGTTTCGCTGCTGATGTTACCGGTCGACTTACCGGTGTTCCCGGTTTTTGCATTGCTACGCTTGGTCCGGGAGCTACGAACCTCGCAACCGGCGTCGGCAATGCCTGGCTCGATCGATCCCCGATGATTGCCATTACCTGTAATCTGAATACCGATCAGCTTGGACGACGTATTCAGATGTATATCGATCATCACGCGTTGTTCGCGCCAATTACCAAGGCCACCCTGCCCTTACGTGAAGGTAATGTCGCGGAAACCCTGGCAGAAGCGATTAAGATTGCGACCACCGAACCCTGCGGTCCCGTGCATCTCGATCTCCCCGAGGACGTCGCCTTGGCGATGGCCCAGGAAGAAGTTCCGGAGATCAACCGACCGCAAGCCCCCGAAGCTGCATCACAGGCGGCTATCGATGGTGCAATTGCCGCACTATCTAATGCAAAAAGGCCGATTGCCATCCTTGGTTCAACGGCGATGCGCATTCCTAATCATGGCCAACTTTTGGCCTTCATCGAAAAACACCAAATCCCGTTTGCGACAACGACAATGGCCAAGGGTCTTGTCGATGACAACCATCCGCTTGCTATTGGCTGCATCGAACGCTCTTGTCGGCAGCATCAGCGGAAACTCCTGCGATCTGCGGATCTCATCGTTGGATTAGGCTACGATACGATCGAAGTTGAGTTCGAGGCCTGGATCGAAGATATCCCGTTGTTACAGATCGACATTGAAAGCGCTGACTTAGCAGACAGCGTGACTTTGGAGCACGAGGTCGTCGGTAACCTAAGTCAATCTTTGGCCGATCTCACCGCGTCTGATTCTATTGCCAACGACTGGACCACGGCCGAATTAGAAGAACACCGGAACGTTTTCAATCAACTGTTACGACCGAAAGCTAGCGGATTTACTCCCTATCAGGCGATAGATGCGGTACGGGATGCGTTGCCTCCAGAAGGCATTCTCAGTTTCGATGTCGGTGCCCACACGCATCAGATCGCCAGCCAATGGAATGCGCCTGCGGCCAAACGCTTCCTGATTACTAACGGCTGGTCATCCATGGGGTTCGGTCTACCCTCTGCAAT
>Ga0302132_10002142_pt1 | contig 11409 bp, 11 predicted proteins | sample CB9_321_MG_FD_203113 | JGI IMG/M metagenome (GOLD analysis project Ga0302132, IMG submission 203113) | Marine microbial communities from Western Arctic Ocean, Canada - CB9_32.1 | ecosystem: Environmental > Aquatic > Marine > Oceanic | place: Canada: Western Arctic Ocean | collected 2017-09-19
TACTGCTGCAACTGCCGATGTCGCTACCCCAGATCGGAAAGCACGCGCCCACCAGGAAGCGATTGGGGCTACTGGTTGTGGTGTGAATTGTGTGGGAGCAGGCGCTGACTCTCTCGACGCGAGTTCCAAGATTCTGGATTTCAGATGTGCGGGTGGCGCGACCGGGGGAACGCCGGCTGCGAGTTGGCCTGCGGCTTCTGCAAGCTCGCGGTACTCGGCTGCAACCGCGGGGTCGTTTTCGATCAAACTCTCGACAGATTCGCGCTCATCGCCCTGGTCAAGAGCGTCGAGAACATACGCTGCTAAATTCTCGTAGCGCGAATCCATATCGACGTTGTCGTCGCTATTTTTAGAGTTTTCAGTTGTATCTCTAGAGTCGGTCATACTTCCGCGCCCATTTCAGCACTCAGTGCTACACGTAACTTCTTCAGAGCCAACCGCATTCGTGTTTTGACCGTGCCGAGCGGTTGGCCGGTTTTTGTTGCAATCTCAGTTTGTGTGAGCCCTTTGAAATAAGAGAGCTCGACCATGCTTTTCTGTTCTTCAGGCAGCTTATCCATCGCTGCCTTCACCTTGGCATATTCCGATTGAGCGACCGCTGCATCTGCAGGTGATATGTCGCTTGATTTGAGATCGTAATGATCCTCAATATCGTCATTCTCTCGGCTTCTATCGCGCCTTCGCTTTCGCAGTTCATCGATGGTTCGATTGTGTGCAATCGAGAACATCCATGTCGTGAACTTACCTTTTTTCGATGTGTATGAAGCACCTCTTCGCCAGACGCTCATAAACACATCTTGTGTTACTTCTTCAGAACCAACCGGGTCGTTAAGAATTCTGACGGCAAGAGCGAACACCCGCCTGCCGTACCTGTCGTATAGCGTGGCGAGAGCCTCTCGATCTTGTTTACTGATCTGCGCAAGTAATTCCAGATCCGTTAGTCCCTGGTAGTTCAAGTGGTACACCCCGTCCAATCAGGACCCGACCGACCGTGCTGCGTGTTCGCCGCGCGCGGAAACGTCCAGTCGTTCAGGTAAGCATTTGTAAATACGCCCGCTGTGCCGCAACGGATTCCGATTATTCGTGAATTATTTCAGGAATTATTCGGGGGAATCTTCATCACTGTGGCTGGGGCCACGAACGGTGAGTGCCTTGAGCTTGCGCAGTGCGCTCTCGGCCTGTTCGGTGTTTGATCCGGCTGGGGCACGTTCGAGGAACTGTGTAAGGGAGTCCACGGCGTCACCAAAATTTCCAACTTTGGTTTGCAGGTGAGCCAGTTCGCTGAGGTTACGGAGGTTGGTGGGATCGAGAAGCTGGATACGCTCGGAAGCAGCAAGTGCCAGTTCGTACTGCTTGTGTTTTTCGTGAGCTACTTTGAGATTGCTGAGAAGCCTGCGGAGTATCGCTCGATTTTTGGCAGGGTTGAGGAATTTTCGTTCAAGATCATCAAAATCACCGTTCTTAACACGTTCTTTGCCAAGAATATTGGTGATGCACTCTCTTCTCGAAAGCAGGCCGCCCTTGTGGTAAGGATCGACGTATATCCGGTCGTCACCCGAGCCAATTGCCACAACAAAGTGCTTGCGAAGCGATATACCGTCGACTTCCACTCCCGCGACCCGTGCTACTTCGATATACAGAATCGAGAGCGCTACGGGATTGCCCTTCAGGTGGTCGATAACTTCGTTTAAGTGGCTGTTGTTAGGGTCGAAGTAGTTCTTGGAATCGCCGGTGAATCCAACTTCTTCGAACAGAACTTCGTGCATAGCGCCGACAAAGTCGTAAGTCGTGTGGTGCGTCGATAGCCGTGACTTCACGCGATTACCGAACTGGGCGATTCTCCCCTGGTACGCCACAACGTCGAGTTCGGGAAACTCGTTCGATGCTGCATAAAGGCTCGCCGCGGCCAGATCTATCTTGCCATCCGGGCGCCGTATTGCTCGGGCGAAATTTTCTTTTGGTGAAAGCGAACTGGTTCCCAATTGTTCTGGCTAATTCCTGTGTTTCTAGGATCGCTTATGAAGTAAAACTTCCCGGCTACGATGAGCACATTCTAGCTGTGAGCAAGCGAAGCTGCAAACCGCTCGACGGGAGGAATTACGTGTTGATTTGACACAGGCCCACTTCGTTGTGAGAATTGGCTGCGTACGGAGCAATGCTTCGTGCGTGTTGTGAATCAACACACGGGGAGCTCGGGATAGCCGGGCTGAGAGGGCAGACACTTGAAACTCTGCCAACCCTTGAACCTGATCTGGATAATCCCAGCGTAGGAAAACGGCCCGAGCGCCACCTCCAAGCGACGATTACCCAGAACTAACTATCTGGTGATTGCGCAGGAACGATGAGCCCGGCCTCCCAACGCATAGCTGTTGAAGACGATAAGAATATCGTCAGCAACGACGCGCTCATCACCTTTTCCAAAGTCGGCTTCGATTACGAACTTTCTCGGATACTGGACGATGTCTCGTTTTCTGTTGATCGAGGCGAGTTCGTGGCGCTCGTCGGGCCGTCGGGTTGCGGCAAAAGCACGATTTTGAACTTGATTTCTGGTGTTTTGGCCCCAGAGAGCGGGCACATCAGTGCCGATGGTCTGGTTCATCACCACGAACGTCTTGGCAACGTTTCTTACATGCAACAGAAAGATCTGTTGTTGCCCTGGCGGAACGTAGCCGAGAACAGTCGACTTGGTCTCGAGCTACGTGGAATCAGCGGAGCAGATTCAAGAGCAGAAGTAGAAAAACTGGCTGAGTCGTTTGGTCTCGCAGACGTGCTGGGTTCAATGCCCCACGAGCTCTCTGGCGGCATGCGGCAGCGCGTCGCACTGCTGCGGGCTGTGCTGCCGGACAACCCTGTTCTTCTACTCGACGAGCCGTTCGGGGCGCTCGACGCCATAACGCGTCGCTCACTGCAGCAATGGTTGTTGAACGTTCTCGATACGTCGAGAAAAGCGGTTGTGCTGGTCACGCACGACGTTGAAGAGGCAATTCATCTGGCCGACCGGATATTGGTCATGTCTACTAATCCGGGCCAGATCATTGCTGAGATTCGGGTTGAACTGGAACCCGATACGGAGCGGAATGAAATATCTACGTCGCCGCAATGCGTCGCGATGAAAAGTCGAATACTCGATCTTCTGGACAGTCAGGAGTTGGCCCAATGACAGTCTTTGGGATATTGCGGGCCCGTACGATGGACTGGCTCCCCGCTGTCGTAACCACAGTGATACTGATCGTGTTGTGGGAAGTTTTAGTCGATGTGCTGGACGTTCAACGATGGCTTCTCCCGCCACCCAGTGTGATCTTCGCCGAGATATTCGATTCATTCGGATTCCTCGCTCGTCAGACTGGAATCACGGCAATGGAGATCGTTGTCGGGTTCGCCATTTCGGTGATGCTCGCAGTGTCGATCGCATCTGGAATCGTCTGGTCTCGTTCGGTCGAACGCACGATCTACCCGATCATCATCGCTTCACAGACGATACCGATCATCACACTCGCTCCACTACTGATCATCTGGGTGGGGACAGACATCACGTCGAAGGTCATCGTAATCGTTCTGTTCACCTTTTTCCCGATCGTCATCAGCCTGGTGTCGGGACTGCGTTCGGTCGATCAGGAAATGGTCGACATGTTCAGAACGCTCGGTGCGTCTCCATGGCAGACGTTTAGCAAGCTGATGATTCCTTCAGCTCTGCCAAGTTTCTTCGCTGGTCTAAAAGTCGCCGCCGTAGTTTCTGTGATCGGCGCAGTGATCGGTGAATGGTTCGGCGCGAGCGCCGGACTCGGCTGGCTGATGAAGATTGCCGGGGGGCAATTTCAAACGGCGAGAGTGTTCGCCGCTATTGTCGTGCTTTCATTTTTGGCGATGGTGCTGTTCGCAGCGATTGTCGCCCTCGAAAAGTGGTCACTGAGGAAGTACCCACCAACCGCGAATAGAGTTATTCGCTTAGGAGAATCATGAAAAAATTAGTGCTATTACTGGCAGTGTTTGTATCTATGTTCGTCATCGCTTGCAGCGAAAGCGAACCGGAAGACATCGTGGTGACTCTTGATTGGTTCCAGAACGCTAACCACGCTGGAATCTACGAAGCGGTCGATAAGGGCTACTTCAGTGACGAGAATCTGAACGTTACGGTCGAGCCGCCCGCCGATCCAGCAGCAATTCTGGGTCTGGTCGCCAGTGGTGAAAGCGATTTTGCTTTCTACTACCAGCCCGACCTTATCGCTGCTCGACAGGAAGGAATTCCGGTTGTGGCGGTTGCGGGCATTGTTCAGCGCCCACTCAACTCGATCATGACGCTGAAGTCCTCGGGTATCGAAAAGCCCAGCCAGCTCGCTGGCAAGAAAATTGGAACTCCAGGCCTGCCCTGGAACGAAGCCATGCTTACGACCATGCTTGAGGCAGACGGCGTGTCCCGCGATGACGTTGAGGTGATCGACGTCGGATGGACAGTAAGTCAGTCGCTTATGGCCGGTACGGTCGATGCCATTATCGGCGTCTACTGGACTTACGAATCGATCATTATGGAAAACGAGGGCCACGAGACGAATGTCATCATGCCCGATGATTGGGGCGTTCCGAGCTACTACGAGCTGGTTCTAGTTACATCGGAAGACAACGTGAAGAACAATCCTGATGTAGTTGCGAAGTTCGTGAAGGCTTTCAACAAGGGATTCTCCCAAGCGGCCGACGATCCACAGGGAGCTATCGACACGATGCTCAGGTTGAACCCGGACGCCGAGATTGATGAAGCAACCGACCGTGAAGGTGTTGAGCTTCTTGCTCCGCTCTGGAAGTCAGCAGGGGCGCCGGTTGGCTCGTTCGACAGCGCTCGATGGGATTCACTAGTTACCTGGATGAAGGGTCAGGGTCTCATCGACGATTCACTCAAAGCCGAAGACGCCTACGACGCCAGCTTCAGCAAGTAAGTGCCGATGGTGCCAGTGGCACGTTTTCTCCGGCAGGATCTGTCGTCACTGAATAGACAGGTCCAGCCGGGGAAGGGTGGATCTGCAGCTACCTCCTCTCCATGGGGAGAGGATTGAGATGAGGGAGAAACCCACGACCCTGTCGACATGCCCTCTCCCTAGCAAGGAAAGGCCCTGCTTCATTTCAGCGGCACGATCTCTTTGGCGATCGTGCCGTTTCTGCGAGTGAGCTTGGTGATGGTTTCGATGCCCAGGTCGAGTAGATACGCCCGGCCGACGTCGATTCCCGCACCCACTTGCGCAACCGAGTGACTGTCGTCTCCAAAGCAAAACGGCACGCCCATCTCCGATGCAAGCTGAACGATCCATGGCGCGGGGTAGGGCGTTGCAAGCCCTTTCTCAAGCGATCCGACGTTGAGATCGAGAATGCATCCGACGATTTTCGCTTTTTCGAACGCTGCATAAACCGCTTTCATCACCGAGTCGGATTCAAGTTCCGGCGCACCTTCTGAGAACAGACGCGGAAGATCAATGTGCCCGATAACTTCAGGTCGAAGCTGTTCGATCATCTCGCCAACAAGCTCGTAGTAGCGCAGCACGAACGGTTCGAGACCGCCTCGATTTGCTACCGCTTTGTCGAAATCTTCACGGCTGGTGTCGAACGGCATTTCGTCTACCCAGTGAACAGAACCGACAAGATAGTCGAGTTTGTATTTGCCCCTCAGGTCGGCAGCATTCTGGGCGAAACCTGTTTCGGGTACGACCTCGACCTCAGCTCCCAGCAGAATCTCGATTCGATCGCTGTATTCGTTGACCAGTTCCGCGCAGGTCGCAGCGTATTTACCGAATTTCTGTGCCAGATCGCCGACCGAGAGCCCTGCAGCGACCTCTTCTTCGTAGAGAAATTTCGGGTTTGTCGCAGGTGAGTGCGCAGTCACGCCGAACGTCATGTAGCCGTACGAAACGGCAGCATCGAGCATCCCGCGCAGCGTATCTTGTGCGTGCTCACAAAAGTCACCACTGTGACCGCCGTGTAACGAGACTTTCCAAGGTTTTGCCATCTATTCAGGGTACGTTGGGTCGGTGGCGGATTTCAACAATTTCTCGAGCCTCGATCTTCATTGGGATAAGCTCCGTGATCGAATGCGATGTCGATATCTAGAACCGACGCTGCGGGTAAGCCAACTGGCCGGTATGCCCAACGCCGTCGACCTGGTACACCTCGCCGCCCGAGAACGTAACGAACAATGTGCCGAGCGAAGAGCCGCCAAACGTGCAGTTGGTTGGGTTGTCTGCGGGGGTTGGGTGAGTTCCAACCACTCGACCAGACGATTCGAATTCGTAGATCATCGGACCGGGGCCGGAATTGCTTGAGCCAGCGGTCGCCAGAATTGTTCCCGCTGAAGTCAGAGTCATCCCGTCGATGCTGCGGTTCTTGCCGAAATCGTGCAGCACCTGGTGATCGCCCAGAGTTCCGTCTTCGTTGACGGGATAGGCGAGTAGGCGGCGCGGTTCGTCAGGTTTGTTCGATGTGTCGGCGACGAACAGGGTTTTCTGGTCGATAGAAAACAGCACACCGTTGGGCTTTGACGTATCGAACGTCACTCGCAGTGTGTTCCAGTTGCCACCGAACGTGTGCTCGGCCATATAGACCGATTCGTGTTCAAGATTGTTGGGGCCACCGGTGTAGTTCGGATCGGTGAAGTAGACCCGGCCCTGCTGGTCGACAGCGAGGTCGTTTGGCCAGTTGATTGCCTCGCCTTCAAACGCATCGCTAATCACGACTGGCTCGGCGTTTGGATCTGCGGGATCGACCTTCGTTATCCGGTGTGCATCGCCTTCGCAGACAAACAACTGACCCTGCCTGTCGAAAGTCTGACCGTTCGCCTGACCCGTGTTTTCGCGCCAGACCGAGCTTTCGTTCGTTTTAGGGTCCCACTTGTAAGTCGTGTTCGCGTAGCACTCGTTGTACAGCAGGCCCGATCCATCCCACACTGGACCTTCGGTCAGCGAGTCGTGTTTTGCAATCTGGGTCCATTTCCAATCGGACATTGTTTTTCTTTCAGGTATTAAGCAGCTGTTGGCTTTGAATAGTTGACGCAGGAATGTTGTGGCTGAATTTTGAAGCCTAATTAGGCCAGAGCAAGTATCCGGTTATTCCCGTGTTGCGAGCTACGAGTAGGTGGCCTTCGCTTGACGATACGTAGAGGTCTTCGCCCACGAATGTGCAGTTTGTCGGACGCTGTGCGGGTGTTGGATGGGTCTCGATGATTCGGCCTTTTGGATCGAACACGGTGATGTTTCCACCGGGACCGGAAATCTCCCAGCCCGTGCAGGCGACGATGTTGCCCTCACTCGAAAGCGTCATGCCGTCGATCCCTCGGTGCGGCCCGAAGTCGTGAAGCACCTCGTACTCGCCAAGCGAATCATCGTTATTCACCGGGTAGGCACGCAGTTCACGTTTCTGGTCGGCGCGGTAGTCGCTCTCGGCCACGTAAATCGTCTTGTAGTCGCTCGAAAAAAGCAGACCGTTCGGCCCCGAAGTATCAAATGTGCGTCGAACAGTTTTGTATGTGCCGTCATCCTGTGGTTCGGCAGAAATAATCGATGAGTGGTCGATTCCAACGTCCGGATTTACATCACCAACCCGGTCGGAAAAATAGATCGAACCGGAAGGTGTGATCGCCAGGTCGTTTGGACTGTTGATCCGTCGTCCATCAAGACGATCAGCAACGGTCACCATGTCGCCGTTGGGATCGAACCGAACGATCTTGCGTCCGTTGCCGGAGCATCCGAAGAGCCGACCTTCGGCGTCGTAGTTGAGCCCGTTGGTGCCTTCAGTGTTTTCGCGCCAGGTCTCGACCAGCCCGGAGTTCGGATCGTAAGACATGATGCGGTTCATCGCGATGTTTGAGTACATCATCCGCTCACCGTTCCAGGCGTTGCCCTCGGTGATCGTGCCGATAACCGGCGCCGAATTCTCGAAATTCCAACTCATTGTTTTTCTTTCAGTGTTTTTCATTCAGTTTGGTAAGTGTTGGCTGGTCAGGGGGTTATTGAGCTTCGAGTGTTAGTCGCAGCCCAGTTGATCTGCAAGGTCGTGGAAATCTTTTGCGAAATAGTCGAAGTCGGGTTCGGGTTCAAGATCGGGTTGTTTTGAATCACCGAACTCGTCAGGTCGAGTAACCAACGCCGCACGAAGCCCCGCGTCGATAGCGCCACGTAGGTCGTTGTTGTGGGCCGCCACGAGCATCACCTGCTCATGCTCCAGTCCCAGCAGCTCCGCAGTGCGCTGATACGCCTTGGGATGCGGCTTGTACTTGCCCATCAGTTCGGCCGAAAGCACGGCATCCCACGGCAAATTTGCGTACTTTGCCATGTTGGTCAGCAGGGCGACATTGCCGTTTGAGAGCGAAGCAATCGTGAACTTTGACTTGAGCCGAGCGAGACCGTCCGTGGAATCGGGCCAGCCGTCGAGCCGGTGCCACGACTTGTTGAACTCCACCAGTTCTTCCTCATCGACAGTCGGAAATTCGCACTGCCCCAGCAACACATCGAGTCGTTCACGGTGAATCTGATCGACTATCTTCCACTCGTCTTCCCCCGCGTTTACTTTCGCCATCCCGGCTCCGTATCCGGCGCGCCAATCGTCAGCGAACTGGTTCCAGTCGGCTTCAACACCGTGCCTCGATCCAAACTCGGCCGCCTGCCGAGATATCGAAGTGCGCCAGTCGACCACGGTGCCGAACACATCGAATACGAGTGCACGAATGTCGGCTTTACTGAAATTGTCACTTTTACTGGCGCTCATTCGTTTGTCCAGGCACCTTGATTCGAGATCATCGAGAGGAATTCGGTTATTGGAAGAGTTACTCTGCACGAACCCGCCGACGGGCGGTATTCTAGTTGCCCGCACCGGTCTGTCCAGATCAACGCAGCTTTAAGCACGTAGATTTTGTTGGCGTGAGAGAGTATTTTTAGCGCTGTGGCGCGATCTTACGGATAGTCTGCGCTGACTTTGACGGAAAATATTGCACCTGTATTACTGAGGAATGGTTTACGAATGACCAACACAAAGCGACTTTATCTGACCGAGGCCGAAGTGAGCGGGCTGCTCGACATGAATCTGGCTTTGGACGCCCTCGACGAAGTGTTCAGGGCTCGTTCCGCCGGGGAAGTACATAACGAGCCCCGCAAGCGTGTGCCTGCTGGAGGCGGCCCCATGAACTTCATGGCGGCGTCGTGGCCAAAGCGCGGGTGGGCAGGGCACAAGTCGTACGTGAGCGGTGATTTCCGAGTGACTCTGTTCGGAACGAACGGTGAAGGAATGCTCGCACTTATCGGCGCAGGCAGGATGGGACAGGTTCGTACGGGTGCTGCTTCGGGCATCGGCACGAAATACATGGCGCGTGAGAACTCTTCTTCGGTTGGGATCATCGGATCCGGATACCAGGCTCAGACCCAGCTTGAAGCGGTTTGCGCGGTACGAGATATCAAAGACGTGAAGGTGTTTTCTCGTAACCCCGAGAATCGAGAGAGCTTTGCTTCGACGATGAGTGAGCGACTCGGTGTGAATGTTGTTGCTGTCGATTCGAAAGAAGCTGCGGCCGATGGTATGGATGTGCTGATCACTGTTACGAGTTCTGTGGAGCCGGTGATTACTGGCGACATGGTCGAGGCTGGCATGCACATCAACGCTGCCGGAAATAACTCGTGGATGAAGCGTGAGTTGGATACTGCGGCGATTGTCAAAACTGATCTGGTTGCAACTGATGACATTGATCAGGCAAAAATCGAGTGTGGTGAGCTGATGCGCGCCGCCGAGACCGGACGTTTCGCGTGGGACTCGCTGGTACGACTGGATCGTATCGTGGCCGGCGTGCGGACGGCCCGAACCTCAGACGACGACATCACGTTGTTCGAATCACAGGGCGTCGCGTTCGAGGACATTGCGGTCTGCGGCCGAATCTACGAACTCGCGCTTGAGCGCGGGATTGGAACTGAGCTGGGTTAGTTAGTCCTCCCTCCCACTGCTCTGGCGTGCCCCACGGGGTTCTGTCAGAACTCAGAGCTCCAGTCGAAACTAGATCGACCTAAATAGACCTTCGAACCCTCTATTTATGCCGACAATTCGGTCATTAGAGTCGACCACTTGTTGGTAAAGATCTTCCTTCGAATGTCTGCTGGAACATGCGCACGACCTACTGGCTGGACTCTCAGATAGTTTTGTAATTCGTCGAATGCCGTGCAAAACCGACTCGCTGACTCGAACTTAGCGAAGCCGAGCATCGGATAGTAACGCTGCTTGATCGATCTATGATCTTGCTCGATAAGGTTGTTCAAATACTGATTATGTCGGTGTAAGACCTTACGACCGACGATCCAACGAATTGCCTTCGATAGGCAGGATGTTTATCAGTTGTCATCCGCAGTGGCTTCCGCCCTGCACTATCGAGTAAACGCCGCAAGAAACGTCGAGCTGCATGCTTATCTCGGTGTTCACTAAGCATCGAATCAAGTAGGTTTCCTTCTCGATCTATGGCTCGATAGAGATATCGCCAACGACCACTGACCTTTACGTAAGTCTCATCCAGATACCAGGACTGACCAGCAATTCCACGTCGTTTCGAACGAAGATTCTCGCTGACCAATGGTGCAAACCGAAATTCCCAAATCCGTATAATTTCATAGCTGACTTCGAATCCTAGTCGCAAAAGTAGTTCAGCGACATCACGAAATCCTAGCTTGTATCTCAGCCGCCAGAGAACGGCGAGTAAGATGACATCTGTTGGGAACTGAAGATCATTGAAGGGTGTACCTGAACGTTCGTTGAAACCCCGTCCGCAGCTCCGACAGGAAAATGTCTTGTACCCAAGTGAGGTTCTAGGTTTTCTCTTGGATACGGACGTGGAAAGGCAATGTGGGCAGGACATTAATAGATCTCCTCAGCAAATGAGGAATGATGCTATTCTGCCCCGACACTGAGTTCTGACAGAACCCTCCACTGGCGTACACTCCCGGTGAATCATGCGCTGCAAGGCGAAGCAAACCCCAACGCGAAAGAAACACCAGTGGCACTCGACTACCTCAAACTCAACGATTCAAACTCGATCCGAATCCCTGCCGCTGATCTACACAAACAGGTATCGGCCATCCTTCAGGGCGTTGGAACGCCCGAAGAGCATGCGGAGATAACCGCCACGATCCTCGTTTCATCGAGCCTGCGCGGAGTCGAAACGCATGGCGTCGGAAACGCCGTTCGGTACTCTCAATCGATCGTCAGCGGTGAGTACACCGTTCCCCAAACAGTCGAAGTCGTCTCGGAAACCGACACCACTGCGCTACTGAGCTGCGGAAACGGACTTGGGTTCGTCGCTGCTCATCAGGGCATGGAAATGTCGATCGAAAAAGCCCGCAAACATGGGCTCGGGATGACCACGATCAAGGACGGTCATCACATCGGTATGGTCGGCTACTACCC
>Ga0302132_10002144_pt1 | contig 11406 bp, 4 predicted proteins | sample CB9_321_MG_FD_203113 | JGI IMG/M metagenome (GOLD analysis project Ga0302132, IMG submission 203113) | Marine microbial communities from Western Arctic Ocean, Canada - CB9_32.1 | ecosystem: Environmental > Aquatic > Marine > Oceanic | place: Canada: Western Arctic Ocean | collected 2017-09-19
TGCACACACAAGAACGAGTACTTTCAATCTTGCGGCGGCGGCATAGACGTGACGACAACGATAAAGCGGAGGCAGACGCATTTAGCCTTGACGACGGAGATGGAGCGGACGCAGACGAATTTAGGCTCACCGATGGAGATGGAGCCTAAGCAGGCGAGTTGAGGCTCACCGTCCTAGGTATTAACAAATCAGGCAACATCGACGTAGAGGCACGGGGATCAGGGAAGCAACCGCCAGTTAATCGCAGTCACCTACGGTGACAGGGTCCCACGATTCCTTTCGCTGGTAGAATCTCGTGCACTCAACAGTTTACGCGCCCTCTGATTGCGCCGCTTGATATCTATTCATTAACTCCACGAGTTCATCTTTTTCCGTCGGGCTAGCCACTTCGATTGCCTTTTTAGAAAATTCAATAGCCTTCGTATAATCACCTGCCGCGGCATGAGCTATAGCGAGCGTGTGGATAAAGTTACGGTACTGCCAGTCGTCTTTTTCACATAAGCGCTGCGCTAGCGTTACGGCCTTAGGCCCATCTCGCTGAGTCAGATCTTCATTGGTGGCAAGTGCCCATGCGAGGTTGTTGTAACTCCAGAGAAACTCCGGCGACTTTTCAATACTACGTTCAAACAGTCGGCACGACTCTGCAAAATCAGCGGTATCAAACGTCTCATTATATAAATCTATCGCCTGTTGCAGATCGTCGTTGCCCTGAGCGGTCTGAAGTGATGCCAACTCAAGCCAAAACCCCAAGGCGATGTCTGGATCTAACCTGACCGACTGCTCATACAACGACAGGGCTTTTGCTTTATCACCATTCGCTTCATGGTATGTACCAAGTACTCCAACTATCCTTCCAAAACGCCGACGTTCAACACCTCTTGTCGTATCAATAGAATCAGGAAGGTACGCATGTAATGTTTTTGCCGCATCGTCTTCGATCGTCTTAAACGCTCTGAGATTCACGCCGTCTTGATTCTGCAAGAATTTTTCTGCTATCTCGTTGGTCAGTGTGTCGAAACGGGTTTCCAGAATTGCCGCCGCCGTTTCTGGGATGTCTTCGCTGGTGTAAGCTAACTCGTAAGGAAGTGATACCAGAATTTGAGCGGCATCATCGGAAAGCTCTTCCACTCCGGAAATGCCCAGACCCCCTTTGTGTTGAGCCATCGTTGCGGCCATTTCACTGGTAATTTTGGTCAGGCCAGAAAGATTGAGTTCACCCGCAAAACCAACAATCGCTGTTAAGGCATCTGCGTCAATCGTCGTCATTCCTAGAAGTGTCAGTTGATGGCGATCGACGCTCAATGCTGTTGCTACTGAACTATCAAGATTCGTTAATCCATCAAGCCACAACGTTCCCACGAATTCCCGCAAAGTTGTAGCTTGCTCTAGCGTCAACGACGTCAAACCGTCCAATCCTAAAGTTCCCGCAGAGCAACTCGCAAGCGACTCAATGCCCTCCTTCGATATAGTTTCCAGGGCGTCAAACCTAAGTGATTCCCCCTTAAAACCGGAAAACAATTGTAACACTTCATCATCAATATGCGTAACACTTAAAAAACCTGCGCCGTCAAGTCTTGATATGCAACCTTTGACTAACGCAATGTGCCCTGGGCAATTTACTAGCTTCTCTAAGCCCGATAACACAACCGTTCCATTAGCTTGAGAAAGGGCCGCTGCCACTTCATCCGACAACGTCGATACACCGCCAAGTGTCAGAATACCACCATCCATGTTGTATTTAACACTTTTGGCTACCTCGATCGAAATATCGGTGAGACTGTTGAGCCATAGATTTGGATGCTTGGCAATCGCTCCCATGGAGGCATCGGAAACACTTCCGACCCCGATACTCAATTCCGACTTGTGTTTTGCCAACTGCACTGCCGTCTCAACGTCAAGTGTTTCTAGACCATGCAGCGATAACTGGCAATCCAATTGGGCCAACTCACTTGCGGCACCGGCGGTCAGTACCGTCAAGTAATCAAACGAGACTAAAAACGTTTCCTCGTCCGTAGCGGCCACAATTTCCTTAGCTGTTGCGACATCCAATTCGGTTAGCGAGTCCGAATCAATCGGAAGTTTGTATTCCGTATCAACCAGTGCGTTTGAGATAATTTTTTTCAATTCATCATCCCAGACCTGCTCGTAGAGTTCCGTCAGGATGGCTGCCGAGTCTTCGGTAATTCCCGTGCCGGCGATATAACGCGCGGCAATTTTTTGCATGACAACTTCATCGTTTTGCACAAAGGTATCTAGAGAGTCGGCTATCGTTTCATGGTGCGGGTGTCCTTGGATAAGCAGTTCTGCTGCGGCAACATCATCTTCAAACACCTCCCCTAATAACTGCGCTGAGGCAATGTATTCTGCAGCGGAGGCGGGCTCTGTTCCAATAACACCCCTGAGCAACTCGCTATCGGGCGACTCAACCCAATCGATAACCTCCTGAATAGACTCCTGTGTGTATTCGTCCTCCGCTTCACTAAGCTTCGTTTGAATGTGCTCTAATACAGTTTTTCCATTGCATGCTTGTGTAAGATTCGTACCACAAGCAACCGCTGCCTTGATTGTCTGAAGTTGGTAACTATAGCTTTCGATGGCGTAGCGATGCAGTGGTCCGTTGCCGTCGTTGTCAGGCTGGTTCACGTCAACTCCGCAGCGGGCCAGTTTTCTAGTGGTAGTAACACTATTTTCGCAGCACGCCACTGTAAACATAGTTGCGCCACTTTCTTTACTAGTAACTTGGACATCAGCACCAGCTTCAATAAACAGGTTCACGAGCGGGATTCTGCTGCCACTAATCGCTATTTCCAAAAAGGATTTACCGTCGCTATCAACCTGGTTGATGTTGAATCCAGCTGCTATTAATTTATTGGCAAGTTGTATCCGAACATCATCATCATCAAAATCGTAACTGGTAATCACCTGATGCATTGCCGATATCAGATCGTAATTCAGTTTACGACTACCATTAACGTCAACTCCGTTTGCAATTAAGGTCTCGACCACTTCAAGGTTTCCGTAGTTGCAAGCAAATATTAGTGAGCCGATATCGTCAACTTGTGCGCCCTTGGCCGCCAAGTGTTCAGCTAGTTCGGCATGCCCTTTTGCCGCAGCGGCGATATGGGTGGTTTGACCAGAATTCATCGCTTGGATATTAGCGCCCTTGCCAAGTAGCATGTCAATAATTTCCTTATGTCCATGTAGAGCTGCAGTAATCAGCGGTGGATCACCCCAATCGCCACCATCGGGACTGCTGTCTTCGTCAAGTAGCCGCTGCAGGAATTCTGTATTGCCGGTCTCACAAGCGTGAGTTACCGCTGCATCAGTATCTGCTTCAGCGCCGTGTGACTCAATTGCTGCGAGGATTTCGGGAATATTCCGTTTTTTCGCTCGCAGCCATACACTGATATTGTCATTCCAGACGGTTGTATCCAAGTCCGGTGAAAATTTAAGTATCGTTGTGACAAGATCAATGCTGTCCAACTCAATCGCAAGAATTAATGGCGTTTCACCACTATTATCGTCTTGGATATCGACCTCCGCACCGGATTCTAACGCAGATCGAACCGCAGCTATATCCTTGTTACGTACGGCCCCCAAAAGGTCACTGCTGTTGCTGCCTTGTTCCTGATGCGCATCCGTTTGGTCATCGATTACGTCCTCGTAGTCATAACCGTCTATCCAACTTCCACTAGGAGTGCTGGAAACGATCACTTTTGCCCAACAATTCGGGTACTCCCCTTGGATGCCAATTGACTGGTCATCGTCGAGTTGTATGATCGAGATGGCTCGGCGTTCACGCAAAGCAGTATTCCATTCATCTTCCGTGGCATACTGTGCGTTTTGGATTGGACCGTGCTCAGCAAGTGCTTGAGACCAAGGGATAGAATCTGGGCCTAATCCTTCGCGTAGGTCGAACTCTTTGCAGACGACCGTTTCGTTGCTTACTAAGCACTCAATGGCTTGTGCCATCGATGACTTTAAAAACGCTGTGATATTATTAAAGAGATTGGCTTCAATTTTAATTCCATCTTTACTGATACCATCTTCATCCTCCTCAAGGGTATGAAATTCAATTCCTGCAGACGCGTTTCCATACCACCCTGTATGGGAATATCGAATCATCAAATCCGTACCTCGTTGAATATCTAGGCGTCCAGTACCGGGTCGGAAATCCATATAATATTCATCTTCACTCGGCGCTAGAGTCGTATTGGTGAGGTCCACTACCTTGGCCAGTTCCAACGCGACAGCATTGCGGGAGTCGAGATCGTCTGGGGATTTAGCAAGCTCAGCGATGCCAACCATTAAATCCCGGTACGTTTCGCTAATCGACTCATCGTAATCGGCCAACCGTCGACAGGCGTTACCGCCCGCCCATGTCGTCTCCAAACATAGAAACCCAAAAGGTCCGTCGTCCTGAAGATAATGTTCGAGCAGTTCCGTCGTAGATTGTTCTTGGGATTTCGCATATTCGGGACGGAGTTTCCCAAGTACTTTTGCAAGCGCGGCCGTAATGATATTTGTAACTGCTTCTTCTTCAGGTGTAATAACACCATCATTTCCAGTGATAATTCCAATCACTCGCAATGCGTCCATCGAAACGGCAAAACGCAATATCGAGCCTCCGGTTCCGCTTACGTAGAATTGCATTAATTCGGGACCGAGGATACTATCACGGTTCGCATCATCAAGGTTCAATTCAGCCGATTGGTGAATCGCTACGAGTTGTTCTTTAATTGTTAGCAGTTCTTGAGTCGGCATGGCATGTCCTTGATTTTGAATAACATAAAGTGGAGATGCCCTTAATCCTACATTCTAACGCGTGACCGACCCTAATAGAAAATACCGTGACTTGCAGAGAAAGACCAAATATTTGTAAAGGCAGATAGGTAACGCCGTCTAATTGCTGTAATGAGCTTATTTGAATTACCCTTGCGCAAAGGGACCTTCCACGTCAGTGGAAAGATTGCCTTCAAGCTTGTGATCTGGGCACCCTAGGATTAATATGGATTTCGCGCGGTGATTGCCCAAATCACAGGAGCAACCTTCTTCACACTTAAAGATAGGGGAACAAAACGATGAAACACAAAATATCAATCTTGTCTCATTTATTGTTTGTACTCCTCTGCCTCAGTAAACTGTGCGGGCTCATTCACGCGGAAAACCGATCCACCAACCGCTCGGCATCCATCTCCAATCAACAACGCCAGGATCTTCTAAGATCCCTGCCGGCGATCAGCAGTTTCCGCAGCGATCCCAGCGACCAGTTTCTAGTCGACCTTGCAAATGTCCGCCGCGGCCATCCCTACCGCGGACGAGATGCGGAAAAACCCCATACCGGCGGTCACCTTTATTTCAATTTAGACAACATCCCGAACTCACCCAAAAGCCCCGCAAAGTATCCCGCGATCTATGCTGTCGCCGACGGCGTAATCACTCGCGTCGACTACTCCTTTCAATTACGGGAAATGTTTGAACCTGCACTGAACCAACGCGTGGCCAACCAACGCTATGGCCTCGGGCTGACCTTCGCCCGCAGTGGCACTACCGCTATCACGTTTCACTACAGTATTGAACCGTTCATCGATCCCAAAGACCCGACGTTCTACGAGCCTTTTATCCTAGTCAAACCCGGGCAACGGGTTAAAAAAGGAGAAATCATTGCCAGGATGTACATTCCTCCGATGAAATCCATCGCAGAAAAAACGCATATCCATTTCAACCTGATCCGCGAAGGAGGAGGTGGCTTCATCTCACCCTCGATTTTCAGCAAAGAAGTCGTCCGCGAATTTCACCGCCGCTGGAACCTCTTCCCTAATGACCCCGACTCGCCTATTCCACCCTGCATGGGGTATAAGCTTCAGGCCGATGAAAATCCATTTCAACGAAAAGCCGTCACCACACTTTAAATCACGTGGATTCCCTGCGTGTCCTCAACTGACATTGCGACGGTAACACCGCGACGGTAGGATTTTTGAAAATCTTTGCTAAAAAATAAATATTCGCTCTATACATTTAGTTAGAATAGAGAAATGCGTTTACCTCGATCCTTAGTACTACTGTTTCTGTTGTGTTGGACAACTTTACAGGTCGTTGTCTCCTCGGAGATTGTACGCATAGAAGCATCTCCACCCGATGTGGCCTTACGGGGCAAAGACAGTTCGTTGCAGTTGTTAATTACCGGATTCGATGCAACTGGGCGAGCACAGGATTTAACTCATCAAACCAAGTACAGTCGATCTGCGGCGGGTGTGGAAATTTCAGTCTCAGGAATTATCCATGGGACAGAGGATGGAACAAGCACCATCACGGCTAGGCATAAAGGCAAGTCGATCAAGATACCGATATCTGTAACGGATTCGCAGGTTCGCCGTCCATTGAGTTTTACGAATGATATAATTCCAATTTTGAGCCGGTATCGATGTAACACATCGGGTTGTCATGGAAAAGCCGAGGGCCAAAATGGATTTAAGTTATCCGTTTTTGGTTTCGACCCGTTAGCGGATTATCGCGCCATTACGATGGAGGCGCGTGGACGCCGAGTCTTTCCAGCGTCTCCGCACAAAAGTCTTTTAGTGCAAAAAATGAGCGGTGACCTACCGCATGGTGGAGGCGTGCTAATTCCTCCTAGTCGTGCTGAATATCGAAAGATCACAGAGTGGATCGCCTCCGGATTTCCTTGGGAAAACATCGATGATGCGACAGTGGTATCCATCGAATTAACTCCCGCGGAGCGAATACTACGGATGGGGGAAACACAACAGTTGCGGGTCATGGCACAATTGTCAAATGGTCAACAGGTGGACGTGACGGAATTGTCCCAATTTCAATCCAACTCAACTTCACAGGCTCGGGTAGATGCTGACGGTCAAGTGGCCGTAGGACAAAAACCAGGTGTGGTTGCTGTGATGGCGACCTATATGGGGCGCGTGGACGTGTTTAGGATTTTTATTCCTGAGGGCAATCCTATTCGCAAATATCCTGAGGTTTCAAATTCCAACGAAATAGACAAATCTATTTACCGCCAGTTACGCAAGCTGAATATCATTGCATCCGCAGCATGCACCGATGAACAGTTTTTACGACGCGTCTTTATCGATTTGACGGGAACAGTTCCCACAGCGGATCAAACCGCCTCGTTTTTATCCGACCTAGATCCGGACAAGCGAGAAAAACTAGTCGATGAGCGATTGGAGAGTCCTGAATTCAACTCGTATTGGGCTTTAAAATGGTCGGATTTACTGCGGGTGGATCGGCAAACTCTGGGGCATGAAAATGCTTACCAATACTATAGCTGGATCAAAGAGAGCTTTCGCCAGCACAAGCCGATGGACAAGTTTGCACGAGAATTGATTACCACGTCCGGCCCGCTAGTCGATGCGCCGGCTGGTTTTTTCTACAAAGCAGTCAAGTCACCCAATCGAATGGCCAGCACCATGAGCCAGGTGATGTTAGGAATCAGGATTGAATGTGCCGAATGTCATCATCACCCATTTGATCGTTGGGGACAAACAGACTTTTTTGGCATGCGTGCTTTCTTTGCACAAGTAGGCTACAAGCAGTCCGCGCGGGGTGAGATGTTAATCGCACAGGGCAATCCAGTTACTAAACACCCCCGCACCGGCGAACCGATTCAGGCCTTTGCTTTAGGCACTCAAATGCCAACAGTGAATCCACTGAACGATCGACGCGATAAGCTTGCCAACTGGCTAACGGCTCCCGAGAATCCTTGGTTTGCCAGTAATATTGCAAATCGAACATGGGCTCATTTAATGGGGCGCGGCATCGTCGAACCGGTTGATGATGTGCGGCTGACCAATCCACCAACGAACCCTGAACTATTGGATGGTCTCACAAAAGCTTTCATCGAAGCGGATTTTGATTTCCGTGAGTTATTAAAACTAATCATTCGCACGGATGCCTACCAGCGTAGTTCAGCAGTTAACGAGACGAACGAGCGAGATGAACAAAACTATTCTCGCTTTCTGTTCAAACAACTCGAGGCAGAAGTGATGCTCGATGCCATCTGCCAAACGACCGGCGTTGCGGAGAAGTTTCAAGGCGTGCCGGTTGGAAGCCGCGCTATCGATTTGTGGGATAGTTCGGTGCCGCATTACTTTTTAGAGACATTTGGTCGTCCCGTGCGAGCGACGGCTTGCGAGTGTGAAAGAATATCTGAGCCAACGGTCGGGCAAGTGTTACACATCCTGAATTCACCTGGGATCGAAAATAAGTTATCCCATGAAGCGGGAATGATCCGTAAAATAGCCAGTGAATATGAAGATAATGAAATGGCTATTCAACGACTGTATTTAACATTTTTTAATCGCTATGGCGATAAACAAGAAATCGCGACAGCGGTTCAATATGTAGCGGAAGGTAGTAATAGGCGGCAAAGCTTAGAAGATATTGCCTGGAGCATGTTGAATTCGTTAGAATTCTTGTTTAACCACTAAAGCAATTCGCTGGGCGATTTGATTGAATTAAAGGACTAACCAATGAAAAATCCAAGTCGGTTTTGTGATGGAATGAAACGTCGTAATTTTCTGCAGTTGGGAGCAGCGGGCGCATTTGGGATGGGAGTCTCATTGCCACAGTTGTTGCAAAGCCAAGCTTTGGGGAATAATCAGAATCGCACAAGCAAGGATGTCTCACTGATCGTCGTGTTTCTGCAGGGTGGTTTGTCGACCATTGATACTTGGGACATGAAACCCGAAGCCCCCACGGAATTTAGAGGTGAATTTTCTCCCATTTCAACCGCCGTACCTGGAATTCAGATTTGTGAACACTTACCGCAAATAGCCAAACACCAGGACAAATTTTCGTTAGTAAGGTCCTTTGGCCACAGTGACTCAAACCATGGTAGTGCTGACCATGCGATGCTAACCGGCTATAAGCCGGCCGCGGGTTTTAATGGCGGCCTTAAACCCAATAATCAAAAACCATGCCTGGGATCTATTATCTCCAAAGAGCAGGGTCCACGAGGTTCTGTACCACCTTATGTCTGTTTGCCCAAAATGCATAACAGTGCCGGTTCCAGTTTCCTCGGCCCCACATCGGCTCCGTTTGTCGTTGCCGCTGATCCTAATGCACCTGATTTCAAAGTTCCCGATTTAGTGCCGCCCGTTACCGTCGCTTCCAATCGTCTAGACAATCGACGCTCGCTGCTGCAGCGCATCAATCGGTATCAAGGTGCCGTGGAGACTCAAGCCAACCAAAATGCAAAGTCGATGAATACATTTCAACAAAAAGCGTTTGACCTGATGACGTCTGCAGCCACAAAACACGCGTTTGATATTGAACAGGAAAAATCGCAATTGCGCGATCAATATGGAAGAAACTCCTTAGGCCAATCTTGCCTGATGGCCAGACGTCTGGTTCAAGCTGGAGTCCGTTGTGTGCTCATTGATCATATTGACTGGGATACACATTACAATAATTTCCATGTGCTGCGTAATGAACTGCTGCCGCAACTCGACGGCGCGATGTCCGGCCTTTTGGGAGATCTGGATAACCAAGGAATGCTGGAATCCACGATGGTATTGGTTACCGGGGAATTTGGCCGTACGCCTCGGATTAACAAAGATGCCGGTAGAGACCATTGGGGTCCCAGTACAACCATTGCTCTAGCCGGCGGCGGAATTCAGGGCGGCCGCATTATCGGTGCCTCCGATGAACGAGCAGAACGACCGGCAACGACGCCTTATGGTCCGGCAGATCTGATGGCAACTATCTATCGTGGCTTAGGTATTAGTCAGGAACAGGTGTTTTACACGCCCGACGGACGCCCAATTCCTATCGTACCTGGCGATGGAAAAGTAATCCCGGGACTGTTTTAACCCTCTACCTATAAATGAGACTGAAGCTATGCTCAGCTTACGATCACTGACTGTAATAATGCTGCTAGGTGCTGTTGCAGTGGAGAAACCGCTGCTGGCAGAACAACCTGGCGTGGCATATATCTTTCCAGCAGGCGGGCAACGAGGGAGTACTATCGATTTTCGCGTTGGTGGCTATTACCTTTTTGCGGAGGCCGATTTTGAAATGTTGGGAGTCGGCGTTAAAGGGCCAGCTCAGATCACGCCGCTGCAAACGACCTATTGGTTTGAAGGCCCGGTGATCCCTATGCCCGCGTCACAGGCAAAAGAGGATTACCCTAAGGACACGGGTGGCACATTGAGTGTTGCTCCCGATGCACCTTTGGGATTTCATTATTGGCGGGTCTCGACCAGCCAGGGAATCACTCCTGCTATGAAATTTATAGTTGGAGATTTGCCAGAAATCATAGAACATGAAATCGACGGTGATCCAATTCCGGTCGACGTTCAAGTGCCACTTACAATCAACGGTCGTATTTTTCCACGGGAAGATGTAGATGTGTGGCAATTTCAAGCGGTTGCCGGACAGTCTTATACGTGTGAAGTTATGTCGGCGCGACTGGGACTGCCGCTGGACTCAAGGCTCGAAATCCGTGACCCCGACGGACAGCAACACGCCGAGAACATTGATTTTTATGGAAACGATTCGCGGCTAAGATTCGTCGCGAATCAGTCAGGGGTTTACCAAGTTCGAATTCATGACATTAAGTTTGGAGGTTTGCAGAATTATGTTTATCGCCTTACGATTACTGATCAAACGCTGATCGACCATGCATTTCCCCTCGGTGGCCAAGCGGGTACGACCATTAAACCGGAACTGCAAGGGCAGGATGTTCCCAGCGAGACCATTTCAATAAAACTGCCACAACATCTGTCCGGGGACGGAAGTCCAAACACGACCATAGGTAGTTATAGGCACCCGTTTGTTTTTCAAGATTACCAGGCAGGGTCGCTGAGCTTTGAAATCAGTCATCTGAGGGAATTTATCGAAAGCACAGAAACAGCTAATGACGTTGTAGCAACGCCCGCGGTTTTTAATGGCCGGATCTTGCGACCAGACGAAATTGACAAGTGGTGGTTTTCGGCCAGCAAAGGGGACAATCTGCTCTTTGACCTGCGTGCCGCAAGACTTGGCTCCCGATTGGATTCGATAATCGCCATTTATGACAAGGATGGCAATTTACTTAAACAACATGATGATATTACTAACGGAAATACGGATTCTTCTTTGCTGATGTCCTTTAAGGACGATGGCGATTACTACGTCACGGTTGCCGATACCGTTGGTGGTCGCAGTGGCAAAAACTACGCTTACCGGCTAGTTGTAGATGTTCCGGTCAAACACGCCCCTTCATTTACTCTTTCAATGCCCGCAAACAGTTTGACGATCATGCGAGAGCAAACAGTGAAGTTGAAAATAAAGACCGATCGACGGGGCGAATTTAAGGGGGCGATCGATCTTACAGTAGAGGGATTACCCAAGGGTATCACCGCCACAGGTCTGAAAATCGCCAGGGACAAGTCG
>Ga0302132_10002150_pt1 | contig 11390 bp, 28 predicted proteins | sample CB9_321_MG_FD_203113 | JGI IMG/M metagenome (GOLD analysis project Ga0302132, IMG submission 203113) | Marine microbial communities from Western Arctic Ocean, Canada - CB9_32.1 | ecosystem: Environmental > Aquatic > Marine > Oceanic | place: Canada: Western Arctic Ocean | collected 2017-09-19
ACCATTAGTGGTTCTGTAATGGAGGTTGATGAGAATGGAGAAGAGAAAGAGATATTCAAGACTTCACAATCAAATCATGTTCCAGTTAGTTAAATCAGTTTTAAAATCTTTAGAGCTATACCTAACCTTAAAAAACAAAAAATTTTATTACAATCTTTATAAGGAAAAACAAGAACGTGAAAAAGAAATTACTAAAGAAATTGAAAAATTACGGGAAAATGGTGATAGCGGCAGCGCTGATCGGGCCGACCTCTTGCGTCAGCAACTCTCCTATGAACGTAAACAGTTTGAACATTTATCAACCCTCTACTTTAAAGATGCAAAAAGGGATATCGATTCAAACGAGTGAAGGGGTTTATACCCCACTTACAAACGAGGTGTGGCACTCCGACGTTAGGTTCCGCAGATTAGAGAGAGAAATTTATCATTCTAATAAGTGAGGTTAAGCTGGGAAAAGTACGCTTTAAATTTAGCGGTAAAATATTTGACCTTTACGGAATAAAATGTGTAAATATTGAAATTAAATCTTGAAAAAGATTACAAAACATTCATAATACAATTATATGAGAAAACTAGTACTTGGTCTTTTGACCGCATTGGGTGTCGCTTACAGCGGCGCAGATTCTTACGCCACAACTCTTGCAGACGATATCGATGTAAGTGCTGGCGTATCAGTTAGTAACTTCACAACAGATAGAGGTCTTGCCACTAGAGAAGATTCCTTCGGGTATTCTCTCACTTTAGGCGCTCCTCTTTCCGCTGGGCATCTGTCTTTTGGAGTAGACCTTAACGACGTTGATGGCGATTTCGAACAGGATTTCGCAGTCACTTATAGTCGTGAGATCGATCTTTTAGGACAGAAAGTTGGAGCAGCAATTAGTTTTGCGGGAACCGATTCTTCTTTCGGTGATCGTGAAGAAATCGCTGCTGGTATCAAATACAGCCACTCCTTAGTGGATGTAGATGCTGCTGTTTGGCATGAAATTGAAAACGATTGGTTTGGAGTTGAGATTGGTCTCTCTCGTGCAATTGCTGTACCAGTAGATGATCTTACTGTTACTCCTTTTGCTACTATAAACCTTGCCGATGAGTACAGCGCTATTGAAGCTGGAATCAAAGCTGGGTACAAAGTAAGTGACCAGTTGTCAGTTTCTGCTAAAATTTCATACAATAACAATGATTTTGACGGCTCTTCCTTCGGTGTTGAAAACGAATGGATTGCTGGAGCAGGTCTTAAATTTGATTTTTAATTAATTACAAAAATAAAATAAACTTAAAAAGCCTTCCGCAAGGGAGGCTTTTTTTGTGTAATTAAGGGTTATATATGGAACCCGAAAAGTCCTTAATCAAAGAATTCCTTAATGGAGGATGGTTAGTCCCTTTAATTGGCGCGGCAGCAATGTTTGCACGACTTTTATCGGGTAAAAACGAACTGTCGATGAAGCAACAATTTAAAAGAATTGTGACCGCAGCGATAGCTTCGGGTATTGCTTGGTTTGTTTTAGAGCAAACCGATGTATCCTCCCTTACAAAAGCTATTACTTATGGTATAATTGGGGTAGTAAGCCCTGAAGTCATTGGAGGTATAGTAAGGTTAGGACAAAGATTTGAGAAAAGCCCTTCAAAATTTTTAAAGAAATGAATTCGAAGTATATAGTATATTGTATGTTGGTAATAGTGGCTTGTTTTGCATATCACTTCCTTTATATATATAAGGATATGCATGGCTTATTACTACATGGTTATAAAACTGGGTTATCACTAGATGATGTAAAACATTTAATGGATGATAATATGTTAAATTTCAAAGGGTCTATTACTAAAATGCTCGCTCTTTTGGGGGTTATAGGAATATGTGTCTCTTTTAAGAAAAAATGTCATTAAAATGAATTTTAAAGGAAAAAAAGAAGTAGTTAAAGCTGTTCAAGGTCTTATTGGCGTAAGCGCCGATGGGGAGGATGGCCCCGTAACTTGGAATGCTATACTATCAGAGCTATCAACCAAAAAAGATATCATGAACGGGAAAGAAATACCTCAAAAAATGATAATGCTAGCTCGCGAAGAGATAGGAGTATCGGAAGTCGATGGAAGCAATTGTGGGCCGAGAGTAGATCAGTATAAAGCAGCTACATGGCTTGATGCGGATAAAGGTTGGCCTTGGTGTGCTGCGTTTCTTTGCTGGCTTTTACGCGAAGCCATGCAAGGTGAGGATGTCGCATTTAAACGTCCACAAACAGCGGGCGCTTGGGATTTTGAGAACTGGGCCAAGAAACAAGTTGCAAACGGTGTAGACTTAAGGAAGCCCACAAATGAAGATATAAAAGCTGGAGATATAGTTATTTTTACATTTTCCCACATCGCCTTAGCTGTAAAAGATATAGATTCAAGTGGTTATGTGGTTACCATAGAAGGTAATACCAACGGAGCTGGAAGTCGCGAGGGAGGGTCTGTTCTTGAAAAGAAAAGGCACGTTTCGAAGATCAGAAGCAGGATAAGAATTACCTAATTTTTTATTGATAAAAAGACAGAACCTTATATTATCTCTGTAATGATTACACTACAGAGAATAACTGTTCAACAGGGAGATATCTTTAACTATGTAGTTGGAAATTCTCTTTTTGACCCGATTGAGAAATGTATAGATTCTTCGAGATATGAAGTGTTTGACACTTTTATATATGATGGGGCAACAGGTCAAAAACACACTCAAGATGATGTCTACGATAAGTTTTGCTGGGAAGTAACAAAGTTAAAAAACAACGCTTCAAACATGAAAGCTCCTGAACTGGGCAGGATTTGTGAGGAGTTGGAAGAAATAGCGCCTAAACAGGTTCGAATTCATGGTTAATAAATTATCATTATTTTACGAGGAGAAAAAGAAAATAAAAAAGGGAGTTCACTCTCAAAATAAAAACTCCACAAACAAATCTTCTAAATTTTATAAGAAAAAATATAGGGGGCAAGGTAGGGGCAGGTGAATTTAGTTAACGACATTAAGGCTACAACCGACGATTATAAACATATTAATTGTATTATCGAAATACCTAAAGGGACAAATACCAAGTATGAATACAATGAAGAACTTAATGTTTTTGAATTAACTCGCTGCTTAGTATCTTCCTTACAGTATCCTATCAATTATGGATTCGTCCCGCAAACTATAGCTTTAGATAATGATCCTTTAGATGTATTGGTTTTTAACCATGACCCTATAGACAGAGGCACTTTAGTAAGCTGTAGGATATTAGGGATACTGGGGTTTGAAGATGATGGGGAAATAGATAATAAATTAATAGCCGTTCCTTATTGGTCTCCCCCAGAAAAATACAACAAGCTAAAAGATATAGAGCCAGAGCATTTAAAAATATATAGGCAATTCTTTAAAATCTATAAGTTGGACCGACAATCAGAAACAAAAGTTGGCGATTGGAAGGGGTTTTCAACAGCGTTAAAAACAGTAAAAGAATCTTACGAAAGGTGGAGGGAAGCCAATAAAGAGAGGTTTCGGGAAGAATGGGAAAGCAACCAGTTTTTCTCAAAACTGAAAAATAGAGTTCTTCCTCATCCCGATTGAGTGTAATTGTTACTAACAACCATTAAAAATTTATTATGGATATACTTCTTAAACTAGTTGAAGATAACCCTTGGTTCGGGGTAGTCACAGCATTTGTAGCATTTGCTTCAGCCATCGCTGCCGCCACTCCGACTCCCACAAAAGGAACACTTTGGTCTAAAATCTATTCAATCATAGATTGGGCCGCATTGAATGTTGGGAAAGCCAAGCAGAAGTCTGCGGAATAATCTTACTTAATTCCCTAGACACCCCCTCCCCTTTTGGGTTTGGGGGTTTTTATTCGTTGCCAAATCTTTATTTGGCGATATAATACCCTATGTCTTATATGTCAGATCGAGCTAAGGGTATGTCGGGGAACAGGCATATTAGTAAAACCGCGCAATTAAATAAAAAATCTATAGAGCGTTATCTCTTCTCGTGCAAAAAAGCGGGCAAGCAATTAAAACCCGCTTCCGCCAAACAAGATATTCATCAGCACACAGATTATATTGTAGATGGAGAAACCGTAGATTTAAAAGCCTTAAAGGAATCCTCTAGAGATGGTTTCGTCCTTTTGGAATTTAAAAATGTCGCAGGAAAAAGTGGGTGGTGCAACCCAGAGGGAACTCCCACATGGATAGCCTTTGATTTCGGGGGTTTCTTTCTCCATGCAAAAAATATAGATTTATACAATCTAGCCCAAGAGAAGTGCGACTTTGATACTAGTGTCTCTCGTTTTAATCAATGCTTGTATAAAGTATACACCCGTAGAAGCCGTAAGGACTTAATGTCTATGGTGAAATTGCAGGACGTTTTAAATAGCTGCGAACATTGGTTCTTGCCTTACCCTGTTATAATAGATTAAGGATACTCTGAAAAGTTCCCTGTTCCCGTATATCTAAATCCAGCATCAAAAGGGCTAATGGGTAAACCAGTTGTTTGGACTGCTGTTCCTGTCCAGCTATCAATTCTTATATCAGCTTGTTTATTATATTCTCTAATAAGATGATTTGAGTAATCGGTGTAATTAAAACCCGCACTTCCCGATACCCCCGTTCCTCCTCCAGTTATATACATCCCTGTAACTTCACTTCTAAATGAAGCCCAATCTCCTGAACCTGTTGAGGTGCTTGTGTGGATTCTGTCTTTTAATTCATTGGCCATATCCTTTATATCTTCTTTAAATATAAATTACACTAAATTTAGAAAAAAAAGTAGAATACCCCCGTTCATCTAATATAATTTACATATTGACATGAAATCTATCGAATTTACAGATAACGAATTAAATATTTTAATCCAACTCCTTGATATAGCTGTTAAAGCTCAAGGTCTTAACGTTGCGGAAGCTGCTGTTATTTTAGCTAAAAAAGTAGGGGAAGTTTCTGATAACTCTCCTCAACCTCAATTTGCAGAACCTACAGTGGTCCCAACTGAAGAAGAAGAGGAATAAAATATTTGACCTCCTCCTTAATTGGAGGTAGTATGCGGCGATGTTATATTTCTTAATATTTGTCGCCTGGATAATCGTCGTAATATTAATATTACGATTCTTTTTAGTTTCGTCGCCTCGTGATCGTGGAATGAGCTTTCATAAACTTACATGGGAAGAGATATTAGAACTTGATTTGTTCATCGCGGATGAAGCAATTAGGTTTGATGGTTTAGACAAAAGCATTATAGGGGTAGATCAGCGCGGCTTTATTGTTTATTCTCACGATAAAATGGTTGACCATTTCCACGGAGATGGTATGTCTACTGAGGAGGCTTTCGAGTACATCAGTTTTAATGTGGTGGGAATTAAGCCCGACAACTATACTGTTGTTTATGATTCATGAGTGAGGTTACTATAGCGAAATTAATATATGGCACGATTGCCCTGTTAGCGGGCATAACTGTTGGGGTTGTGGTTGCTATTTTTTTGGCGGTACTTCGATTTTTTGAAGTTCTAATTAGTTTCCCATTGGAGATTTATAGGTCGCTGTTACAAACTTATAAAACGAGATTAATGATGCAAGCGTTTAATGTGCAGGAGTCTTCTTCGGAAAAGGAGGATGGGCGCTCTAACGCTGACAAGATGTGGGATCGCCACATAGAAAGAATAAATAAAAAAAATAAAAATACATGAAAATAAATCGATCAACCCTTGCTATATTATTGACTATTTTGGTTGGGGGGTTAATAGCGGTAGGTTCTTTTTCCTCAGAAGAGAAACAAATAAAAGAATTAATCCAGCCCACGCCGCCAAAACCATTAGAGTTTCGCCCTTTAGATAACCCAAATTCGGCTCAACCAAAGTTCGAGATTAAAATAAAGAACGAAGAGACAGATGAAGTTCTGGAAATTGTAGCTACATTGGCCGATGCAGAAGAATACATTAAGGAGTATGGTGAATACCATGATGATTTGTTTGTTTATAATATAAAGACGGGAGAGTTAGTTTTAAACTCAACTAAGAATGATTAAAAACGCATTTTTAATTCCGATTCTGTTATTTTTTAGCTTATTTGCTAAAGCCGATGATCATTGGGGGAATATCCCTCCAGTTCCAGAAATAACTATCAATCATTTCCCTGAGATGGGGTTGATTCAGTTTCAGTTTATATCCGATTCAACACTGGATGTACCTGTATGGTATATTTTGCAAATCAAACAAACCGATGAAAATGGTAAAGCTGACCCTAATGCTGACTGGTTCCGTCCTTTCAATCCATTACAAACGAGTAATTTTAATGAGTTGGTTAGCTTAGAGCTTCAATATAGAGATCCAGCAGGACAAATGTATCCTTGGTTTAAAGCAGAGATGGTAAGAATTTTAGTAATGTGGGGAGCATAATATGAAAGAAGAAGAAAAAAGCATCTGTTGGCTTGGAGTTATTCCTGAATGTGATAAGGATAAGGTTCGTTACCCTACTGAAGAAGAAATAGACAAAGCGTTAGAAGAAATGGAAGAGGAGGATTGGGATGAACATAAATGAACTACTACAAATCCATGAAGACACTTGTTCTAAGTGCAAATCAATCATGGTAAAGAAAAATAATGACTATACTGGCGGCAAAACAGCCACAGATATCTTTGCTAATTTCAATTCCGCGAAAATATTAGGGATGCACCCAGTTAAGGGGCTACTGATTCGTGTGATAGATAAGATTCAACGGATTAATTCTTTCGCTAATGACGAAAAATTGTCCGTATCCGATGAAACTGTAGAGGATGCTTGTGATGACATAGTAAACTATGCCATCTTAGCTAAAGCAATGTTAATTGAAGAGAGGTCCAAGATCGAACGAAACAGGACCAAATAAGTAATGAAATTAAATTTGTGTGCTATATGTGGAAGTGAAGAGGATTTACATCACCATCATTGGGAACCAAAATCATTAGGAGGTTCAGACGATGAGATAAATATTTTGACTTTATGTGAAAAGCATCATTCAGAAATTCATGGTCACAAAAAACGTGTTTATTATAAAAAGTTAGCTGAAAAAGGAATTGCTAGAACTAGAGCTAAAAGCCCCGAAAAATACTCTGGGCGAAAAACTGGATCTTATACAGTAGATGGTGACAAGATCCTTGAACTGAGGGCTAAAAGATTTTCAATAGCCTCTATTGCTTCAACTTTGAATGTAGGTAAATCGACTGTTGTTAACCATATAGATAGAAATGCCGCTAAAAATATTGAGAGAGCTTTAACCACGATGGGAGAACAAAACAATCTAATTGGTTCTTTTAACTTAACTTATGATTTTCATGATGGATTGTCTGCCACTTATAAAGTTAAAGGCTTCAAATCTAAACCATCAATAATATCCCACGCCGCTCTGAAGTTTTTGATGAAAGTTAGTAAAGAATTATATGTTAATCATTATGATTTAGATAAAGCTCTCTATGAGAAGTTGATGATTAAAAAGGTTTATGATTGGTACACTAACGAGTTGAACTTAGAGGGAATGACTATATAATATGGTAATGAAAAATCTTATCCTAGCAACGCTGGGTCTTCTCGCACTGGTCGCAACAGTCAAAGGAGACGAAACTAATTACACACTTGAAATGACTGGCATCACTTGAGGCGGCTGTAAAGCATATGTCCGTGGGGCATTACAAAAGACATTCAAAGCAACAAGCATTGTTATTACCGCAGGAAAAAAGCCAAAAACCCAGAAGGTAACATTCACAGCAGAAGATAAATCAATCACAAAGAGAGAAGCGTCCAACGCAATGGGCGATAAGAAGAGACGATTTGTAGTAGAGCGCGTAAAGAAAGCAAAGAAGGAGAAAGATCCCAGCACACCAGATAAGAACGGGGAATGGCATCTATTGCTGTTGCACCAAGTGCCACACATTAGAGCCTAATGGCAGACATAGCCGATGCATATCCCGATAACATCAAGGGCGAATTCTATTGCGACGACCAATGTATCGATTGCGATCTCTGTAGAGAGACAGCGCCAGACAACTTTATGCGTAATGAAGACGGAGGATATTCATATGTGTTTAAGCAGCCAGAGAACGAAGAAGAACGAGAATTATGCTTAGAAGCAATGGAAGGATGTCCTGTAGAAGCAATTGGAGATGACGGAGAGTAAGACGGTAGAAGAGTTCTGGGGACCAAGCACTCAAAGAGATAAGCTTATAGGTTTCTATAGAGCTATCAAGAACAAAGATAGCCTTGTTGCAACAAGGTCTTTGGGACATAAAGCAAGACTTATAGAGGTACGTAGCCTAGCCAAAGTTTTAATAGAGGATTATGATACAGCACCAGCACAACTAAAGACAATGCTAGAATCAGCTGAATGGACACCAGAGAATATCGAAACAGTATTATGCCAAAAACAATAACAAAAGAAAGCCCCAGATCGAACGAAATAAAGCCAAATAATGAGCAGATTAAACACGTATAAATCGTCAGCAAAGGCTGGAAAAGAAGCGGAAATTAAATTTAAAAACCTCATGGTAAGCAGGGGTCATGAAGTTCAAAAAGGAACGCAACATGATGATACTGTTAGATTTATAGATTGTTTTGTTACGCCAAAACAAGGGAAAACGCGCCCAGTTCAAGTAAAAAACAGGAATACTTCTGGTCGTGGCTGCCCATTCGATGATAAATTTGTAACTTTAGAACTTAATAATGTTGGTGGAGCAAAGGGGTGGCTGTATGGAGAAGCCGATTACTTAGCTAAGGAAGTAGAAGGAGGTTTTGATATATATTCCATGAAAGCTTTAAGGGAATTTGTGGAAAAAAAAGTATCCCCCAACGTTACAATCAAAACTAGGCTAATTGACTCCTATAAACCGCCAATGAAATACGGTGTGTATTTGAGATCAGGAGGCAAGGAGCATAAAAATGCGGATAAATTAGTTTATGCGGCTGTTGAAGACATAAAAGAATTTTGTGAAGAAAATCGACAAGCAAAAAGCCCCAGATCGTATGATATTCAGCAAATAAGGGAATAAAAATTAATTTTAAAGTTTTTTAATTAATTAAAACAAACTATTCTTTACGTAACCTAAGACTTTTATTTGTTCGATAAGATTCATTACGTTAGTCACAGAAATTTTATCCGTTCTTACGGTGAGAGGATAGTTTAACTCGGTGTCGAGCCTCACTCCTTCGACTTTATATTCGGGAGGGACTATTTCTGAAACACCGTCATACAATCCCCTGCTTTTAAGCAATTTATAGTAATGATCTGTTTGATCCTTTTCTGCTTCCACCAGAACATTCATCCTTAAATGTGATTTTGCTGTAATCGTAAGATACCTAAAATATAAGCCTTCGTTTGTAGTTAAGTGGGAAACAACAATTAAATTCACATTTTTATTTACACAGGTGTAAGTATAAAATAGAAATTTAAATAGTTTAAAGTATAATAAGTATGCCCAAGAAAAATTTAGGAGACCCTATCCCAAGAGATGAGCCTTTTGTGGTTCCAGCCACACCAGCAGAAACATTTGATAATGTTTGGCTACGCAGTATTAATCTATATGCGCCAGAAACCCTTGTATCTGGGAACAGTCAAGGAAGCATTAATATTGAGTGTTTGCCGTATAATCCAAGTGGTGAGATTTACTCTACTCCCGATAATCAAGGAGTGGAATACCTTAACGTCCCAAATAGAACAAACGGAAGAAAAAGTTTACAGCAATGTGTTAACGAAGTGCCAGAAGTTAAAGCCGCTATGGATTCAATCACAGCCGCTGTCCCAGCATTAAGAACTTGGATTAATACGCCTCCTCCTCCACCGTCTGGAGATATTCCACCAAATTTCTAAAACACAGTAGAAACAAAACTTATGAAATTGATTATAAGCGCAATAGCTTTAGTTTTTTTATCTTCTTCTGCACTCGCTCAAAATAAAGAGAAGAAGGGAAATAAAAAAGGAAAACCTGGAATTGAACGTCCCGAAGGTAAGCCTAAACATCCTCATGGAAACCGCTTTCATGGAAACCGATCACTCGAAGAGATCCTTAAAACCATTAAAGCCCGTTTAGCTGAAAAGGGGAAGTTTGCAGAGTTTTTTACAAAACGAGCAGACAGCAATGGTGATGGAAAAATCTCCGATGAGGAAATAAAAGCTGTAGTTGGGAAAACAAGTAAAAGACGCAAGCATAAAAAAGGACATCCGAAACCAAAGGGTCGTCCTAATCCAAAAGGTGATCCCAAACCCAAGGGTCGTCCAGAATAATAGCTTCTAAATTGAATTTTAATTAATTTTAATTCAACTTAACCCATTTCCACCCATTAGGAGCCTTGTATTTTATGAAGGGCTTGCCGTCTTGCCATTCAATAAGGTAGCGATGATGTTCGCTATTGCAGATATAAATAGGTCTTCCTTCTTTATCGATTACCTTCTCGAACCACCGCCCCGAAATATGAGTTGTTAAATAGTGGTTATCGTGAGATGGCAATTGATGAGTGTCCCACTCCTCGGAAGGAGCAGGAACCATCATGTTGATATATGCAAGTAAAAGTTTTAAAATGCTCATAATTCGCTTGCGGCTATTGTTTTTTGCAAATCTTCTTCTATCTCGTCATGGCAACCGCAATGGGGAAATGATGCGGTTAACTCATCATAACGGACTCTCGCTGATTGGTAATCTGGAAAGTTTTGTGAGTTTTCAGCGAATGTTTTCTCATCAAAATCTAATTGGCTTCCAACCATGAAATTATTATCAGAGCCATCTTTTAAAAAAATCTTACATTCAACTTCACTCATCTGATTCCTTCTTAACTAAAGAAAAAGAAACAGTTTGTTTTGCCGTTTCTTCTCCTTGTTCGTTTGCTATAGTTCCATTGAGATTGGACACAGTGATATGAAATACTTTGTTTTCTTCGTCTATTTCAGTTTCCAAAGTCCAACCATCTAATGTGGTGAAATGTTCTAGTGGTATTTTAGTTGGTTCCATTTTAGCTTTCAATAAGAGTTTTTTCTTTTCGCTTTTCTTCCTGCTCCTTACGGAGTGCTTCTATCCGAAGTTTCTTTTTTTTAGCGTTACGCTTTAACTGCTTAAAGTGTTTGCGCTTACTTCTTTTAATATGGTTGGATTTCATGATCTTATCATTGTTTTGTCGACATTAACATCAGCTTTCTCATAAGTCCAATCAAAGTTTTCGACTTCGCTTATAATAAAATCCTGAACGTTCCTTTCTATTTCGTTCTCCTCACAATCGAACAAAATGTTTTTGAATTTTGCCTCAAGGTTAACTGACCACAAGTTTCGGTTTGGTTCTTTATTTTCAGACGCATATAACTCCCGATCCTCGGCAAGCCTCTCAAAAGCTTTATCTAATATACTGGCATAATATTTCTTTTTTTCGCTCATTTCATTTAA